>Ga0190367_1000862_pt1 | contig 19537 bp, 24 predicted proteins | sample 4872181011_MG_FD_171838 | JGI IMG/M metagenome (GOLD analysis project Ga0190367, IMG submission 171838) | Hydrothermal vent microbial mat bacterial communities from Southern Trench, Guaymas Basin, Mexico - 4872-18-10-11_MG | ecosystem: Environmental > Aquatic > Marine > Hydrothermal vents >...
CTTAATTCTTCTTAACTCGGTCATATGAGCTCCTATTCCTAAATACTTTCCCAAATCCCAAACTAATTTCCTTATATAAGTACCTGCCTGACATTTTACATGAAACAAAACATCTCTTCCTTCCTTCTCCAACAAATCAAAAAAATAGATTTTCCTTTTCCTAGGTCTTCTAGCGACAGCAGATTTTTTGGGAGGAATTTGGATTATTTCACCAACAAACTTCTCAGCTATAGCTTTTCTCAAAACTTCTAAATCGACATCTTTGTGCAAATGCATTATACCAACATATTCCTTATCCAATCCCATCAAAACCGGCATAGCTTTTACTGCATTTCCTAAAGCTACCGGTAAAACACCAGTAACTTTTGGGTCCAAAGTTCCTGCATGCCCAGCTTTTTTAACCTTAAAAAGCTCCCTTATCCAGGCGGTAACCTGATGGCTTGTAGGCCCGGCATTCTTATCCACTATTATTACAGAATTGTTTATAGCTTCCTCTATAGTCCTATCTTCTGGTCTTTTTCCAAATCTTTCGTCTGGTTCTTCTTCCTCTCTTATGTACCACATATTTCTTAAAATAACTTCCAAACTCAAAAATTAAACAGATAAGAAAAGAGCCGAAAATTAGAAGGAGTGAAAAAGAAAAACCTGCTAAATCTGCAGATTTGATTTGGTATGTAATCCTTGCTATTATAGAAAATGGATTTAGAATTGACATGAAAAGTTTTAGGATTTCGTTAATCGGCTTACAAATTCCACGAAAACAATTATAAAGCAAGTCTACAACGAAAAAGAAGAGGTTCGTTAGAAAATACCAAACAATTATGATCTTAAAAGTCGGCTTAAACTTCACTTTCCTTTACTCTTCTTCTCTTTTTTCGCTTCTTTTTCTTTTTTCTCTTTTTCTTTAACCTTTTTCTCAGCTTCTTTTAACTCAGCTTCTGAAGGTTTTTTCAACTCAAGCTTTTTTATTAGGTTTGCCTTTTCATACGCTGAAATAATTTCTCTATCCGAGGCGTCTTCCTTTATTTCAAGCTTATAAGGAGTTGGCTCCAAATGCCTTATATTGCACCTTCTTCTCTTAACTCCAGTCAAAGGTTTAGGTCCTGTTATCAAAACAAAATTTTCATCTATTCTCTTAACAACGACACAATACCTTCCTGCCTCTCTTCCTGCTATTTTTACGCAAACTCTTCCGACTTCTATTGTCATAAAAACTAATTCCTATGCAAACCTTAAAAATTTAAATCCCAAATTTCTCTCTTATTCGCTTAATCAAAATCCTTCTCATGCATTTCGAGCAAAGATAACCGCCATAAGGTCTCGAAACTCTTTTTTCGCTTTTTGCCAATTTCCTAATAATCCTAGGAAATTGTTTAGGAATTCCATGAAGAGGTTTTTTGCATATCGCACATTTTGGCACTCTAGTCATACTACTCAAATATCTTTTTTAGTATTAAACCTGTTATAAATGATATTATTATGTACCAATGCAGCCAATTAAAACCTTCTCCTATAAAAGGAAGCTTAAAAGGTAATTTTATTAAAGTACCATAACCACTAAACCTATTTTTGATCCAAGGAAAGAATAGGATAAAAACTAAAGAAGATATTATCATGCTTTTTAGAGTCTGTTTAAGCAAGATTAGATTCAATTTCTTACTCTTTTCAAACAACTCTTTTGTCTTCTCATACTTCTTTTCCTTTTGCATTTTTAGCATTTCCTCTTTCAACTTTTCTATCTCCTTCTTAATTTGATCGCTCAAACCTTTTCTCAAAAATATTCTGTTAAGCAATAAGATCAGAAATGTTACCAAAAAAGAAATAATGGAAAGAGAATAAATCGGTTTTAAGGATAGGATTGGAGAAAAAACAAAATCTAATGCTTTATTTATTATCCAAAACATTTTATTCACCTATTATTTTTTTAACAAATCCTGGCAATTCTTCTTTCCTTTCGGTTTTCAACATTTCGTAATAATTGTAAAGTATCATAACTGTAAGTAAGATACCTGTCCCAGTCCCTATAGCTCCTAACAAATCTGCTATTCCTGCTAGCAATCCGATAAAAATACCTCCTAAAACCGCCAATTTGGGTATATACCTCTCTAAAACTGAGCTAACAACTTTTTCGCTCCTCCTAAAACCTGGTATGTGTAAACCCATAGCAACTAATTGCTCAGCAACAGATTTTGGATCCATTCCAGAAGTATTTACCCAGAAAACTGAAAAGATTGTGCACATTATAATAAGATAAGTTATGTAGGTAATCGCTCTAATAACATCTTTAGCAGTTATATTACCTAAAAATGCATCCCTTAAGAAATTTCTCGGAGAGGAGAGATAAAACAAAGGACCCCCCATTATTCTGCCATTCCTATCGTAGCAAGCCAAAAAGCTACAGCTTATATCACCATAACTTTTTAATCCAATTCTCCCCAGCAATTGTAGATTAGCTAAAAGTGCTGCAGCCAGTATGACTGGAATGTTGCTAGTATAAAGCAATTTTAGAAACCATGGTCTTCCAAATCCTCTTAATCCAGCAAACATTAAAGGAATCTGAACAGCGACACCTTGTAGAAAAACTACTAAAAGAAAAACTAGTATGGTAGAAATTATCGGAATCAAATTTATTGCTAAATCATGAAATGTTTCAAAAGAAAATAAATTCCAAATTAAGCCTGCAGGAGGATTAAGTTTGGAAGGTATGCAGGCTTCAAACTGGAAAGCCCTGCAAGTTACTGGAAATGGTGAGAATAATCGAATAAAAATTTGGTTACAAACTCCTGCAGCTATAAACAAGCTTACACCAGACCCAATTCCCCACTTACTTACTATATCATCCAATAAAATTACGAGCAAACCTCCAATAGCAAGCTGAAGGCCCGCTAAAATTTTGTTAAAGCCAACAGCAGGTATTGCATTAGTAAAAACGTAGGCAAAACCTTCTACAAAACAGAATATAACTGCTAAAAGTTTATCCCAAGCTTCAAATTTCTTCCTATCTTCTGGCTTAGTCAAATCCCAATCTATTACTTTAGATCCAACTAACAATTGTAAAATTATACCGGCTGTAACTATTGGACCTATTCCTAGAGTTATTAAACTTCCAAACCTAGAACCCAAAATCATTTCGAAAAACCTGAATTGCTCATAAGTTGCTGGTTCTACCCCATAAATTGGGATAAAAGCAAGGAAAAGATAGAGAAGTAAAACGGTTAAAGTCCACTTTAACCTTACCTTGAAAGGTTGTCTGTATTTAGGCCTTTCAACAGTAGGAATAAACCTAATTATTTTTGAAATTACATCCTCAACTTTCATGTTTTAAAACCTGCCCACCAGCTTTTTCTATTTTCTCTATAGCTTTCTTGCTAAATTCTTTAGCTTCTATTATTAATGCAGTATTTAATTTACCCTTTCCCAAAACCTTATCATAACCTAATTCAGTAAGATTAACCCTTATCTTTCCGTTTTCCCTTCTAGCAAAACCCTTCTCAAGCCAGACCTCCAAATTCCTTTCTATTTCTTCTAGATTTATAGTTCTTTTAACCTTTCTTAAGGGAGGTCTAAAACCTTCTTTTCCGAAATGGTCTGGCTCGTATTTTACTGTATAAGTCCATTTATGCTTATGCATTCCAGCTTTTCCTCTTCCACCCCTACAACCAGCTCCTCTAGCTCTTTTATGCTTTCCATAACCATAGGTTCTGTGTCCTCTATACTTTTTTGGCTTTTTCTTCCTCCTCCTTACAACCATTATATCATCCTTAGTAACAATTCATTTATAGCTTCTCCTCTATAACCCAAATCACCTTTTGGATAATGCTGCTTTATAGATTTAAAACCTCCTGAAGGTGGGTGCAACCTAAAGACAGGTTCCAACTTTTCAAAATCCTTAAGTTTTATCTTTCCACTCATAAGATCTTCAGCAAATTTTTCGAATGTATCGTAACCAGTAACCTCTTTCAAAATTTTCTCATCAACTCTTTTATTACCCTTTAACCTTAACCTTCTCTTAAGAAGCTCTACTAAAACTTCTTTTTTTATTTCTCCCCAAGTAACATAATCTTTAACGACGGATAGCATCCCTTTATAGCTTGGACTCTCTGGTATCACAACACAATTATTTACGGATTTTAACCTAAGCATTTTAAGCGTATCTTCTATTTTCTTCCTAACACCAACCTTTCCTCTAATCCTTATTACAGCATACATGTTATCCTCTATCATAAAGATAGAGGTTTTTAAGCGCATTGAACATAGCCCTTATTAGGCTAAATCTTGTATAGGTGGCTCCAAAAGTTTTAACCCAAATATCTTTAATTCCAGCCAATCTGAACAATTTTTTTGATTCATCGTCGCATACCAAGCCAACTCCTTTAGGAGCTGGCATCAAGATAACCCTTACGCTTCCACACTTTCCTTCAGTTTTGTAAGGAATTGAATGCGGTTCTCCGCAGCTACATTCCCAACTACCGCAACCTCTTTTAACTTTGATCAAATTCATTTTCGCTTTTCTCAAAGCCTTTTCTATGGCTAACCTAGGTTCCTTTGCTTTTGCCATCCCTATACCAACTATTCCGTCTTCGTTACCAACTACTACAAAAGCTCCATAGCGAAATCTTTTACCAGATTTTGTAACTTTTGCAGTAACCCTTATAGGAATCCTTTGGCAGCCACCACCCTTGCCTGTTCTCCCTCCTATAAGTATTAACTCGTGCTTTAAATCTGGCAACAACAAATCGACTATTTCAGGTTCCTTAATCTGAAGGCCCTTATCCAATATTTGATTTATATCGGTAATTTCCCCAGCAACTACTTTCCTACCAAGCTCAGTTCTAGGAACCCATTTCTCCAATATCTGCTCTGCTAAAGTCTTTTCCTCTACAGCTTCTTCAGTTTCTGTTTCTTTCTCTTCTTCGCTAACCTCCTTCTTCTCTTCTTCCACCTTCATCACCTAAAATTTTTCTTTTTACCTCTTCAAATACTTGAGGCATATCCTTAAATTTTTCGAGATATTTTGCTATATGAATTCCTTTTATCCTATCCTCGCTAGGAAATATATCTTTTCCTGCAGGAATCTTTAGACCAGCATCTATAGCTCCTTTTAAAGCCGCAAAAATTCTGCAACCCTTTGTTGGTCTATGCAAACCCATATCTAGAACAGCCTCCTTTATCCCCTTTTCTAAAGCCTTTTTACCTATAAGCAATCCAGTTAAATAGGCAGCTGGTGTATTATCACAAGCAAATTTCCATCCAAATTTTTTCAATTCCTTACTAGTTGCAGCAACTATTATTCTATCTCCTTTTGGGTCAAACTCAGCTATTTGGGCTGTAATATAGCGTAAACTTTTTCTGATTATTAGGCGTGGCTTACCTGAGAGCAACAATTTTAACCTTTTCCTGTAATTAGTTTTTCCCAGTCTTCTCCTCTTTAACGGCATCTTGAAGGTTGGCGATATCTTCATACTATTCACCTATAACAATATTGTCATTTTCTGAAGTGATAAATAAAAGTGTAAAGGATAATTAGCTCTTACAAATTTTTGCTAAATTAACAAAAAAATGTTTAAAAAATAGCATTAATTATGGCAACTTCGATAAAAATTCTAAAGGGTTATCATGCGTTAATAAAAGATGAATTCCCTGTTAGCATTACCATAACGATGCTTTTGGATGGTTCCTTAAAGGCTGAATTAAAAATAAGAGAAATTCCATACGCAACTCCTTACAAAAAAGAATTAGCTTCAATCTACATCCTATCTCCAGAAGAGTTAGAAGAGTATTATGAGAATAATATGCTTGGGGTCTTAGCTAGGATTATGTTTTATTCGCTGACTAATGATATAAGATCTAAATTAAGAAGGGTTAGAACGACAAAACCAATTGTCTTCTCGAAGAACGTTAAATACAAAATAGAGGAAGGGTTAAAATTTTTGGCTAAACAATTGTTTGAATAATCATTTGGATTGCCTCAATAGACCTCTTTGCCTAAGATAAATCCTCAAGTGTGCTCTGCTCCTAAACATACCACCTTTTATTAACCTATAAATTTTCTTATAAACTTGTTTAGTTATAAGGCCTTTTTCAAGCAATTCTTTTGCATACCTTCTTAAAGGTCTTACAGTTAGAATCCACCTCTCCTTTCTTGAAATAATTGAGTATGTACCTCCTTTCCTACTTCCAGGTCCTCTTTTCTTTTTCTTTTTTTGTTTTGGCTTTTTTATCTTGGTAGGTAAAGCCTTTATGTAGCCCTTCTCTATAAGCTTTTTAATATCGGCTCTTGTAATAGCTTTTTTTATCTCATCTTGCTTTGTAGGGTCTAACCAAATTCTAGAAACTCCGACTCCCAAAATCTTTGCTGCCAATCTTTTCTGAAAAGATGTCATATTGCAAAATTCCTTTAAAGACTTAAAAAAATTATAAAAGTTTTTCTATTTCCTCAAGCCTTTTTATAGCAAAATCTCTTAAGGAAATTAAAAGCAATGCTAATCTAGGCCCTTCCTTCTTGCCTAATAGAATTTCATAAAAGGTTTGGAAGAATTTTTTAACAGGAACTTCGTATTTTCTTGGAAGGTCAAATAGAAGCGTTTCTAACTCTTCTTTACTAACATTTCTCATTAACGCATTTTTTACATCTGCTATACATTTTTTCATCTTTTCATCTATTTTGCTTAAAATTCCTTCGCTTAACCTCTCTAAAGGTTTAAACCTTAAATTTTCAGGACCGTAAGAAAGCACCCAATTCCTAGCCCTCTTTATCCTTTCTATTACACTCTTTTTTTCCTCTTCATTTAATTCTCCCTTTATATGGCCGGTCTTTCTTAAGAGTTTAAAGACTACTTCCTGCTCTTTTTCTACATCCTTAACTACTTGCGCTATTATGGCAGCATGAAAATAAGGAATTCTAACCGGAATTTTTTTAGGAATTGGTCTATCCGCCCAGGCTAATTTATAAGCAATCCTTACGTTCCTCTCTTCTTTTTCGTTCTTTGCTTTTTCTACTCCAAAATAAATTCTTTCGGCTTTTTCAAATTCAAAAATTAATGCAAGATTCTTAAGATTAATTTCTCTTTGTTTTAGAGGTCTTTTGGTATAAAAATAAAGGAATATTTCTGGCTCCATTATCCTTACCATATCTTGAACTGTGAAAACGTTTCCATGCCTTGCTGACATCTTTTTACCGTTGATTAAAAACATTTCGTATACAAAAGCTATAGGCGGTTTTCCATCGTAGATTGAAGTTATAACTTTTTGACAAATGGGCCAGGAGCCTTCATAATGGTCTTTTCCAAACGGTTCAACTATAGTATTAAACATGTGCATTTGAGCTGGCCACTCAAACTGCCAATCTAGTTTTCCAGTTCCATTCTCCCAGCTAACACATCCTTTATAACCGCAACAACCTGTATTATACTTTCCAGCTAAGGATCTGTTTGTACATACATATTCTACTGTTTTACTTTCTAAATCGAAACTCACAACTTTACCCGTTATTCTTCCACAATTTTCGCAAATTACCCAGAAAGGTACGTATTCTTTTGTTTTTGTTCTTTGATGTTCTAAGATTATTTCTCTAGCCTTTTCTATTCTCTCGAAAACAAGCTCTATGTAAGGGTTAAATTTTCCTTCCCTATACAAGTCTTCATTCCTGTAATACTCAGTCATTTTAATACCAGCTATTTTGCAACCCTCTTCCCAAACTTTTTCGAAATGTTCAGCCCAGCTTTTGCAACAACCAAAAGGGTCTGGAACTCTACATAATGGAAAACCAACAAATTTAGATAATCTTTTTATTTCTTCCTTACTCAGTTCATGCCATCTTCCATCCAGATCGGGCATCCTTACAGGAATTTTCCTTAAAGGGTCCATGTCGTCATGAGTTTGTACATGCCTTGCTTTATAACCCATCTGTTGAATAAGTTTTGCAACAAAGTAGCTTCTAACGTTATCATTAAAATTCCCTATATGCTTAGCTCCGCTTGGAGTTTGGCCTGACCTACAAGTTATAACTTCTATTCCTTCCTCTTTAGCTCTCTCTATAGCTTTTTTTGCAACTTGTTCTGCCCAAAAAATTGCTTCGCTAAATTTTTCGACTGGCATCAAAATAATATTGAGTTGTTTTGTTAAAATTCTATTTCACTTCATAAATAAGCTGCTCTAACTCAGCTAGCGAATTTATGCATCTTATGCCATCTATTTCCCTATTAACTGCAATAGGAATCGCAATTCCTTCCTCTTTAGCTCCTTTTAAATCCCTAACACAATCGTCTACAACATAAATTTGTGACGCTGCTTTCTTTAGTCTTTTAAGAAAAGCAAGCTTATCTTTTATGCCACCAATCTTAAGAAATTCGTCTCCAAAAAGGTTCTGTAAATACCAATTACTTCCGTATGAAAGTATGAGAATTGTGTTGCCTTTCTTAGAGAGTTTTCTTAAAATTTGCTTACTTCTCTCCAGTTGTTTCCTTAATTTCTTTCCAAATGGTGTTTTCAAATAAAGAAGAAATGAAATTTCTAAAAAGCGCGAAGTTAAACCAATAAACCTTTTTGGTAGATAGTAAGCAAAAAGCTCCCCAGATTCAGATGAAAAATATTCAGATGGCTTTTGACAAAAAACTTTTCCAAATAAAAATTTATTCAAAATTGTACAAACTCTATCATAAAAATTTAAACTATCGACAAGCGTACCATCTACGTCTACTACTATCACTACCATTTTAATAAATCTAGAAAAGTTAAGTTTAAGTGAATTATGGTTCTAAAATGCTAGGGGTCGAATTATTTGAAATAAGCTGGCGTAAGATTTAAGTAGCACGTTTAAGATTTTGTGTTAGATGACCCGTTGTAAACCAATTCCACAAGATGAACCAAAAAATTCCACTAAAAAAACTATTTGTTATCTTGATCGATAAGACAGAAAGAAAAAGAGGTTCTATATATCTTAAGTGTGCAGATTGCTTCGTTAAAGAATTGTGGAACGAAATTGTAAGCAACCAACAGAGAAAATTGAGTGTGAGAAGTTTAATACGAGAAAAACTAAAAGTCTCCATTAGTGTCTTTTATGCTTACAAGAATGGCAAAAAGTCTATTCCTATTGAAGTTTTTTTATAAGTTACTTAACTTATGGAGAAGACTATGTAATAAAAGCGAAAGAGACCTTAAAAGGAAATGGTATGAGATTTTTAAAAGCAACAACATTCGCTTTACTGTTTGCAAAAAATCGCAGGAAGCGATTTACCACGATTTATTACACCAAAATTATCTTATCTAATTGGTTGGCTATGCGGAGATGGAAGTTTTAGTTCTAATAGATATTACATCAAAATTAGCGAGAAATCGCGAGATCAATTAGTAAAGGTTCTGAAACCTTTAATAAAAGATTTATTTGGCGTTGACGTGCCCATCTTCAAAAAGTCCGCAAAAGGATTCGCCATTCAGTTCGGTTCGAAACCCGTATTTAAGTTTTTCAAAAGAGTTTTGAAGTTAAAAGTAGGTAAGACCCCAAAAATAATTGAACTAATAGACAAAACTAATAAAGTATGCTTTATTAGAGGTATTTTCGACTCTGAGGGTTATGTTGACGATTCCTATTTGAATTCTAAGATAGTTATATCTCAAGCTAGTAAGAAGTTTCTGCGTAAAGTCATTTCGTTATGCAAACAAATTGGTATCGAATTTAAAGGGCCATATTTTCACAAAACGAAACTAGGAACTTGGTATACCATCCAGATAAGGAAAAAACGAGAAATTCTAAAATTTTTTAGATATATCTGCTCTAGTCATATAAATAAACTAAATAAATTAGAAAATTTGGTGAGGAAAATTGAGGAGAAGTGGGGTAGCTGACCTCCCTCTTCATTGGGGTTTTGCACCAAGGTGGCTATTTGAACGAATGGTAAAACTGGGAAGATGCATAAGTAAAATTGTTATTCTCGAATATGGAAGAAAGGAATTCTTAGAAAGGCTCTCAGATCCCTTTTTCTTTCAATCTCTCTCCTGCGTGTTAGGTTGGGACTTTCATTCGAGCGGAGCAACTACAGTTACTTGCGCTGCTTTGAAAGAAGCTCTAAACAAAGAAAATTTAGGAATAGCTGTATTAGGAGGAAAAGGAAAAGCTAGCAGAAAGACTCCAGAAGAAATAGAAAATTTGGCAGAAAAATTCTCTTTCTCAACTAGAAAAATAGAAGAATTAAAATATGCGAGCAGAATTTGTGCAAAAGTTGATAATTGCGTTTTGCAAGACGGCTTCCAACTATATCATCATTCTTTTATAGTAAGCGAAGATGGAAAGTTTGTAGTAATTCAGCAGGGTATGAATGAAACTAAAAGATATGCTAGAAGGTATCATTGGTTTTCGGAGAAAATTGAGTCTTTTGTTAACGAACCTCATTCTGGAATAGCAAGTGATTTTGTAGGAAAAGCTTTGAATTTAGTAGCTAAGGAAAGTAAAGAAACTAGAAAAGCTTGTGTCGATTTGGTAAAGGATAATCCAATACATTTAAGGAAATATTTTGCTTGCGGAATTCTAAAATACCTTAAACTTCCAGTTAAGCATAGGATTGAGATAAAGAATTATAAAGGACTTATGAAAGCTTTGTATTTAGCTTATGAAAAACAACCAAAAGATTTCGAGGAATTAATAGGAATAAAGGGGATAGGTTTAAAAACTATAAGGGCGTTAGCCCTTTTAAGCAAAATCATCTTCGGCACCGAAATAAGCTGGAAAGATCCCGTTACTTTTTCTTTTGCCCATGGCGGAAAGGATAGAACTCCTTATCCTGTTGATAGAAAAACTTATGATACTTCCATCAAAATTTTAACAGAAGTCATAGAACAGGCTGAAATTGGAAAAAAGGAAAAGATGGAAGCTTTAAAAAGAATTGAGAAAGTAGTTGAAGTTTAAATGGAACAAACTTCAAAACAAATTTTATGAAAGTTGAAGAATTGATGAGCAAAGATTTGATTACTATAGATGCAAACTCTCCAGTAAGAAATGCTATAAAACTTATGAAAAAACGTAAAGTTTCCAGACTTTTAGTAACAAAAAAAGGAAAGATAGTTGGAATAGTTACAGAAAGGGATTTAGCAAGAAGGTTGGGGAAAGAGACTGAAAGGAAAATTTCAGATGCCCACATATATGTCTCTTCTTGCTATTCAAAAGATTTAATTTGCATAGGAAAAGATGAAGACATTAAAAAAGCAGCAAAATTAATGCTGCAAAAAGGAATTTCAAGCCTTGTGGTAAAGGACGATGGAAATATAGTAGGGATAATAACGAAAACAGATTTGATAAAAGCTTTAAAAGAATGCAAAGAACCTATCGAAAAATTTATGACAAAAAAAGTGACTACTTTGCAAGAGGATTCGAGAATTTTGGAAGCCAGAAAATTGATGCTTTACAAAAATATTAAAAGAATTCCGATAATGAGGGGTGAAAATTTAATTGGTATAATAACAGAAGGTGATATAGCAAAAGCTTTGGGTCTTTTTAGAAAGGTTGCCGAAGGCAAACAATGGGATGAAAAGATGAGAAGGATATTGGTTAAGGATGTTATGAGAGTAAACCCAATAACTTTAAGCCCTAAAGACACAATTTCAAAAGCTGTAAAAGTCATGCTAGAAAATGATATAAGCGGCATACCGATTATAGATGGGGGAAAATTAGTAGGGATAATAACGAAAACCGATTTAGTAAAGGCTATAACAGAAGTTTTATAGCCGCGGATTTAATACCTTTATTCCTAATTCCTTAGCTTTTTCTAGAATTTTAATTCTCTTTTTCCTACCAACAGCAGCTGCAATTCTAGCAGCTTCCTTTTTAGGATCTATCTTTTCTAAATCTTTAAGGTTTCTCACCAAAACTTCCCTGTAACCAGAAGGGTGTAAATACCTTAACTCTTTATGGGCACCCCAACTTATGCTTGGCATTTTTGGTTTACTTTTAAGTTTCAACCTTACTTTAGATTGCAAACCTCTTGGTCTTCTCCAGCTTTCTTTTACCCTGCTTAGATGAGCTGGTACAGGCCTTTTGAACTCTGGCTTTTTCCTAGGATTGACCATATTTTTACATTCCTATTTCTTTTGAATAAATGTAAATCCCATCTATAAATCTCCTCCTATCCTTTCCAACTATCCTGCAAGCTTGCTCTATATTAGCTGCTGTCTGTGCTACTTCTTCCTTATTTATTCCTTTTACTATTACATCAGCACCTTTAACCTCAACTTTTACATTTCCAACTATATCAGCAACTCTTGGAACCCTTTCTCCCAAAAAGTTGTGAATATAAACTTTTCCATCTTTTATTTCTATTTTCATCGGAAAATGAGAATAGACTATTCTTAGTTTGTAAGTAAAACCTTCCTGAACGCCTTTTATCATATTTCTTATATGAGCCCAAACGGTTCCTACCATAGCTTTTGTTTTCCTCCTTTCATCTTTTCCTACTATCTTAACCTCTTTACCTTCCAATTTAATCTCAACGTTTTTCTTCCAAATCTTGAACTCCCTTTCTATCTCACCTTTTGGGCCTTTAACCTTTACCTTATAGCCTGAAACCTCGATTTGAACTCCCTCTGGAATCTCTATTTTCCTTTCTATCATACTAATAGCAAAAAGCTAATAACTTCCCTCCTATCTTCATCTCTTTTGCTTTTTTGTGATCCATAACACCTTTCGAAGTAGTCAAAATTAAAATTCCAACATCTCTAGCAGGTAAGTACCTTTTCTCCCACTTCTCAAATTCATCAGCTTTTACAGAGTATCTTGGTTTTATTACATTTGTATTTAAAATCTTCCCTTTTAGTTCAACCCTAAATTTACCTCCTCTTCCATCTTCTATATACTCAAAATTTCCTATGTAACCATTTTCCTGCATAACTTTTAAAACGTTCTTGATAAGATTTGAAGCTTTTATTATGCACTCCTTTTTTCCAACTCTTTCAGCATTCTTTATGCTGCTCAATGCATCAGCTAGCAAATCGTGCCTCATAAAAACGAATAATTAACTTAACCTATTTAAGTTTGAGCTTGAGGAAAACCAAAAGAAGCGGTATTAAACCGATTCCTATCCCTATTAGAAATATCTTCTCTATAGCAAGATATGCCATCGCTTTCTTTATAAGGCCACCATAAGCAAAACCTAGCAAAAATTTACCTGCCCAGCATGGTAAGAAAAGCTTTGTAACTGGAAACTTCTGAAAACCTAGGTAGAAGAAAACCAGGTCATCCGGTAGAGGAGTAGCAGCGAATATGAATACTAGAATTTCAGCTGTAAATTCGATCCACGAGCCAAGTTTTTTCTTAAGTGAATCGAGTTTCTTTCTTATTTTTCTCTTTAACCTAATTTTTCTCTCTAAAATTAGCCTTGAGGAATAAGCTATAAAATATGTAATCAACTCTCCCAAGGTGCCGCCCAGTCCGAAAAGAATGGCAAAGTAAAACGGATGAAATCCTTTGGAAATTGTCTTAACTAGAATTGCAGAAGCTATCGGATAGAAAAAAGGCGAAAATGCACCGAACAAATCAGCACTTAGCAAAAATCCTACAAGCAATGAAGCTGAAATGCAACAAATTGCATCCAATGCATTCATTTTAAGACCTTTCTATAAACTTTACCATAAGGTTTTTCTTCTGCAAATATTTCGGCTTGAAATTTTAGTATTATGCTACTAGAGTATTTCCAAGCATCTGGTGGTAAATTGGCCTTTAAACATAGATTTCTTAAAAATTCTTCGATTGTCCACCCAAATTCAACGGGTACTTGAGGTAATAGCAAACCAGAAAAAGGACCATTTACTATTATTAGGCCATCCCTTCCAATTTCTATTTCTTTTAGGTAATCTTCTGGTTTATTGACTTTTATTGGCTTAGGTTCTGTCAGAATAGAAACTTCAACTATAATTTTATCAAGTTCTTTCTTTTTTAGAGGCGGAAATCTTGGATCAAAGCACGCTGAAAAGGCTGCTTCCGCAATTCCTTCTACAAGCTTATGGGTAGGGTATGGTAATCCTATACACCCTCTTAATTCGTGAGAAGGATATTTAAGTAAGGTTACAAAAACTCCTCTTTTTTCATTAAGCTCATTTGGGTATTCGTCCGGAATTTTAACTCTTTTCTTTTCAACGGCTTGCTCTATAACCTTTCTTGCAAATTTAACGATCCACTCTCCTGTTTTAATATCCATAACCTATTTTTATCCGCTAAACAATAAGAATTCCAGGTTTATCTATATCAGCTAGCCTAGCCTTTTCATGCTCAGATTCATCTGCATCTATTATCGAAACTTTACACTTGAACAAATTTTCGAGATAAGTTTTTGCTATCTCAAAGAAGTTTTTCATCAATCTCTTATCGAAAAAACTCATTTCTTTAGATTTTCTAATGGCTCTCTGGTAGTATTTGGTTATTTCTTCATCCTTTCTTCCTAAAATTTCGAATATTTTATCCAAAGTCGCTTTTTCTTCCTTAATTTTTTCAAAGACTAAAAATTTCCAATCTTTAGCTATAAATATTCTTATTTCAGCCGGTTGCTTCTCTATTAACTTAAGGATCTCTCTTATATCGTTCTTCGTTTCCTCAAAAATTTCGTAAATTTGTTCCAAATCTTTCCTTATTTTTTCTTCGTTATGAGTAGGCCAATCAGCCAAGGCTATAAATCCTTCTTTTCCCAACCTTTCCCAAAGCTCTTCGCAAATATGCGGTAACAGAGGGGTAAGCATTAAGACGAGTTTTTCTAAAAAGTTTCTAAGCAATTTTTTGTTGCAATTTTCTATTCCTCCGCAAATTTCTATATAGCTTTTTAAGAAGTTTGTTGCATTAAATAACAAAAGTTGGGTTGCAGACCTAAACCTTAATTCTTCATATAACTCTGTAGATTCTTTTATTATACCATTTAACTTACTTTCAAGCAGCTTGTCAATTATGTTTACCTCCTCTCTTTTTGCGTTATTCAATTTCTCGCATAAATCGAAAATAAAGTTTATTCTAGAAACTATTGGTTTTATGTTTTCTTCTCTCCAATCAGCATCATCTAAGTTTTCGTTAGATCCTATTATATTTATTCTAGTTAAGTCAGAACCAAATTGCTCTAACAATTTGTAAAGAGGTATTACATTCCCTTTTGATTTTGACATCTTCTCCCCTCTAACCTGAACAAATCCGTTAGCTGCAATTGCTCTAGGCCAATATTTTTCGTTGTCCCAAATAGCAATATGCTGAAAGAGGAAGAAAGTTAGATGATTTTGGATTAGATCCTTTCCAGAGCTTCTTAGGTCAACTGGATAAAAATATTCAAATTCTTCTCTCATCTCTTTTAAGACTTCTTTTTCAATTCCAGATTTTCTAGAAACTTCCTCTAACGAACCTTCTCCTAAAAATACAAAATCAAAAACTTCTGGTATTAACTTTTCAGCATCTACTCTCTTTTCATTAATTATTCTAGCTATCGTATAATAAGCCATGTAAATGGTTGAATCGCTTAGTGGTTCGATTATCCATTCTTTATCCCAAGGTAATCTTGTACCCAAGCCACTTTTTCTTGTACATGCTTTATCTTTAAGCCAATCTATCGTTTTAATGAATTGCTCTCTTATAACTTCAGGATAAAACTTCATTTTTCTAACCCATTCTTTAGTTTTTTCTTTCCACTTTTCGTCAGAATATTTTATGAACCATTGGTTTTCGAGTATTTTTACAAAACACCTTGTTTTGCATCTACAAATAACTTCGCCAGAAGGTTCCCACAAACTATCTGCAATTTTGCTTGATTTTAATTCTTCAATAAGTTTCTCTTTGATTTCACTAACTTTATAGCCAGCATATTTTCCACAATTTTCCTTTAAAACCCCAAGATGGAATTCCTTCTTGTAAATCTCTTCAGTAGCTTCGTCTAGCTTATCTTTTTCATCTTGACTTTTTATTCCAAGTCTCTCGCAAATCTCTATAGCCGGATGTTCACCAAAACCTTTAACTTTTATTATTGAAATTGGTTTTATCCTTTTAATTTCTTCTTCGTCAATTCTAAACTTAGCCAGCAATTCAGGTTTTTCTTTGATCTCCTTTAAAGCAGCGTAATCGTAAGGAGCATGCGAAGGTACTGACATAACTATTCCAGTTCCAACATTAGGATCTACAAAACTTGCGGGTAGAATTAAGACATAATTATTTAAGACAGGATTTTTTACTTTCTTACCTATTAACTCTTCCACTTTTATTTCTTTTACAACTTCTACCCTCTTCAACTGCTCTTTCAACTTTATGATACATTCCTTAGCGACAATCCATTCTTCTTCATCAACCTTAGCTAAAACATATTCAGCACTTGGATTTACCCATAGATTAGTAACTCCAAAAACTGTTTCTGGCCTTAAAGTAGCACATGGCAATATCTTACCGTTTAGCTCAAACTTTATGAGGATAAATTCTATTGGAGTTTCCCCTTCCCCTTTTAACCTATCATGATCGCCAGTAGGAGATTTACAGCTTGGGCACCAGATTACTGGATGGGTCCCTTGGGTTACATAACCAAGTTTCTTAAGTCTTTTGTATTGCCATTCAACAAATTTCTTATAGGTATCGTCTATAGTTAAGAAGGTCCTTCTCCAATCTATAGAGAAACCAGCTCTCTTCAAATTCTCTATCCATTTCTTCATCCAAAATCTAGCAAAAAATTCTGGACCTTTTTCGCAAAATTCCTTTATATCTTCGTCAGTCGCTCCAAAAAATTTAAGAGTATTAATTTGAAGTTTCTCCCCTTCCCTTAGCCTTTTAATCGCTCCTAAAATCGGTTCTCCAGTTGCATGAAAACCTTGCGGAAAGAGAACGTTAAAACCTCGCATTCTTTTAAACCTTGCATAGGAATCTACTCTATAAGCCGAAAACATGTGACCTATATGAGGAGATCCATTAACGTAAGGATAAGGAAAGGTTATGAAAAATTTTGGTTTTGATTTGTTAACATTAGCAAAGAAAATTTTAGCTTTTTCCCATCTTTCTTGCCATTTCCTCTCTATTTCCTTAAAGTTAACAACAAAAATCACCTGAAAAGAAAATTTTCGTACAATTATTTAAAACTTTCTTAAGACATCATGCTAAAGTAGAAGGATTAGACTTTAATTTAGGATATCCAGCAATTCCCCAAACTTTTTAATAGAAAAATCTACCTTGATGTCTTCCCTATAATTTTCCCTCCTTACTAAACAAGTTATAAAACCTAGTTGGTGTGCAGCTAATAGATTTTTCGGCTTATCATCTACTATAAGGACATATTGAGGTTCCACGTTTAAAGTAGAAAGTAACTTTTTGTAAAACCTTAAATCGGGCTTCCTAAATCCAATTTCGGAACTAACAAAAATTTCATCAAAATAAGAAAGAAACTTTCCATTCATCTTGCTTAACATTTCCAACCATTCTCTAGAAAAATTTGTTAGAAGCACAAGTTTGAACTTCCTACTTAAATTTTCTAAAACAATAATAAAACCTTGCTCAAATTTTATTAACGAAAGAAACTTTTCTTCTAGCCCTCCATAATTCTCTACTCCTATCTTTTTCCAGAATTCTTCCCTGCTCATTTTTCCTAGCGTGTATAACTTATAGAGTTCTTTCACAAGGGGGTATTCCTTTTTTACTAAGGGTGCTAATATATCTCTTACGATATGAGAATTCTCCGTTAAAGTACCTATAAGATCTATTCCAATGATTTTGAAATCAGTGGGCTTTTTATTCATCATTAATCAGCGCTCAGCCTGTTTCTTCACCATTTTACTTTTATGAAACTTCCAATATTTAAGTTGCCCTAGAAATAAAAAGTAAGAGAAATAAAAGTAAGTAAGGAAAAAGGAAAAATCAGTTAAGAAAAAGCCTGTATCTACCATTTCTTGAAGGGAAAATTCTGAACCAGCGATCCTTAATAAGTAACCTAAAATAAAGCAAAAAATTGTCCATTTAAAGTAAATCCTAACTTTAAATAACTTTTCCAATTTCCTTATCTCTTTTATTGCAACACAAATTGCCAACAACAATCCGTAAATGAGGTATCTCATGATACAAATTTCCACTAGAACTTTAAATATCTTATGAAAAAAATATTTTTTAAAAAATATTTTTTGCTAAAAATTTTAAAAACTTTAGGTCGCTCTTATCCATAACTAAAATATAGTCATCCATACAAAAACAAGCAGCAGCATGCGTAGATCCGAGTATTATAGCAACTTCTCTATAAACCCTTTTTAACAATTCGTCTCTAAAATCAAGCCTTTCTTTTATCGAAAGCGATTTTGTATTTATATAACCTTCAAAAGAAACTGGCCATGTTGAAATGGAATTTAAAAATTTTGGTTTAACTTCAGATTCCCATTCTTTATCTTGAAATGTATGCGAATTTAGTAGGTAAAGTTTTATTTTGCACCGCATTTTTTCTGCAATTCTTTCGATTAAATAAGCTATAAAACCCAATCCCACCTCGATTATTGCTTGGTCAGAGTAGAAAATTTGATTGAAGAGTTCTCCCATAAAGAACAAGGAAAATTCTAAGGATTCAAGTAGTTTCTCAAAGTTTTCTAGAGTTAGTCTTCCGAAACCATAATAGAATGGCGACTCGAAACCCGCCGCAAACCTTCTAGTAAGAGTTGTACTTGAATCGTAATTTTTAAATCCTCTTAAAATAGCTTCTTTTGAAAATACATCCAAGTCGATATGAAGATCGACCTTAAATTTCGAAGTGGCTAGATCATCCAAACCTTTCCAATCAACAGGCTTCCAACAACAAACATCTTCGTCCTTCGTTTCGTCGGTTAAATAAAAAGCTAAATTGCAATTTTTAATTTCTAATTTTTTGTACCTTCTTCTATAGATCTTGAGATAAACGGATCCGCTATCAAGCTGATAGAGTGAAGGTGGTATTAGTCTTAAAAGAACTTCTCTGCCAAAACTTAAACACTCTGGTAAAGGCTCGTTTTTAAAATACTTGATTAGGTCACATGTATCCTCATGTCTATCCAAGTACAGAATCTTTCTTGTCATCTATTCTATTGATTCGCTCAAAAAATTTAAATGCGCCGGCCGGGATTTGAACCCGGGCCTCTGGCTTTCATCCATTCAAACCTTCCTGTTGGAAGGCCAGTGTCCTACCAGGCTAGACGACCGGCGCCTAATTTTCTTTTCTGCAATCTTGTTATAAATTTCTTACAAATTTCAAAACTTTATCGCCTACTAATTCCTTATAAGCCTTATCAAAGTAACTTTCAACTTCAGAAGTTTTAACCCATCTAGCATCTACTAAATCGCTTCCCACCTTAAATTTTTCTTCGTCAGTCTTGCAATAAACTAGAACTAAAACTGCCCAATGATCTTTACCTTTCCATTTATTATGATGAATTCTTACATCAACTATCTTTACTGGCTTTATTGAGATAGAAAGTTCTTCTAAAATTTCTCTTTTTAATCCTTCTTCCAAACTTTCTCCCTTTTCTATTCTTCCTCCGGGAAAATGCCATTTTCCTCCTAAATCTGCTGGATGCGGGCCTTCTTTTTTCAATCCAAGCA
>Ga0190367_1000865_pt1 | contig 19460 bp, 12 predicted proteins | sample 4872181011_MG_FD_171838 | JGI IMG/M metagenome (GOLD analysis project Ga0190367, IMG submission 171838) | Hydrothermal vent microbial mat bacterial communities from Southern Trench, Guaymas Basin, Mexico - 4872-18-10-11_MG | ecosystem: Environmental > Aquatic > Marine > Hydrothermal vents >...
TCTTATTATATTCAGTCCTTCTATGAAAGCCCATTTGACCAGGCTGTGGAACAGTACTTATTGTGCCAAATCCAGGGCTACGTGTACCTACTTTCCTACTACCCTTACGGTGCTTATGCCATCTAGGCAACTCCTTTACACCAAATCTCTTTATAACACCTTGGAACCCCTTACCTTTAGTAACGCCTATAACGTCTATAAACTGGCCTTCTCTAAATACTTCCTTAGCCCCTACAATACCTCCAATTATGTTTCTTGCATAGTCTAGCCTCTGCTGAAATTCTTTACCACCACCAATTCTAATCTCAAGTATCTCAGGCTTCTTCTTGCCAACACCCGTTATAACAGGTATTGTTGAAGCAATAACTCTAACATCATCTAGTTCTACACTAAATATTTTCTCAAGCTTAGCCTCCCAATTACCTTCTAGAAACTTATACTTATACTTCTCCTTCTCATCCTCTTTAACAATGCTTGGAATCTTCTTTCTAAGACCCTTAAGATATTGCCTAACAATATCATCTACATCTCTACCTACAAATGGGTTCTTAGAATATTCGTTAGCAATCTTTTCAAGAGCCTCTATTGGGCTTCTCCAGACTTCTCCTATACTTCTCAAGCCCGTTGATACATGGTATCTATAGCCTCGAATACCAAGGATTATAAGAGGAGGAGTCTCTAACACCGTTATGGGTATAAAGATTTCTTTACCACTAGTCAAAGTATTAGGCCGGTCATCAATTATTATTGCATGAGTCATTCCAGCTTTATAGCCTGCAAAACCAAGCAATAGTGGCTCCTCGCTAGCTATCTCTGGCCATGACTTGACACGGGGCACTATACGAGCTGCCCTCTTCCTAGGCCTAACTCCTAAACTACCTCTTCTTGGAGCACTCTTCTTACGATGACCCATTCCATGCCACCTAATGCTAGTATTATGGTTTAACCGGGATTGGGTGTATTAAACTCTATGCATTTAAATTATTAAATTTATTATTGACAGTGTTGAGTGTAGTGCTTCCTCCATTCTCACTGTCTTTGTACCTTGATTTGGAAGGATGTTTATAACTATATCTACGTACTCCTCCAATGATTTACCATAACCTCTAAATATCTCATATAACCCGTAATAAGGTGCACCAAAAAGTACCACAATACCCCTATATAGCTCTCTAAACGATTTCCTTAATGACGAAAGCAGGTTTAAGCAGACCTTCTTACCGTATTTACTTGTTGCCATTAAGTAGTATTCATTATCTCTTAACTTCTTTATTTCTCTAAAAAGATCATCTATGTATTCCAGTATAGGACCAGTGTATAGTATTGAATGATATAACTTTCTATATTCACCCTCAAGAGGCCTAGTACTTGTTAGTTTAAAAAGAATTACTTTTTCTCTAGAAGGACATCCATCTATGCATTTTACCCTAACCAGCTTTTTAAGACCAGCATCAACTAGTACATAACTACTATGTTTTTTCTCAACATATCCTTGCCTATACTCGCCAATCACTGGTTTACTTCCTACACTATGTATAAGTAGTCTAAGAGGTGGAGCGGCACCAACATATTTTAACATAGGATCTATAGGAATAAGTTTCTTGCGTAAGTAGGGAGGTATCAAGTAGTAGTTATGAAGCTTCATTATTAACTCTTTATCATATCGTGGCTCGATATCAAGTAATGGATCATGATATATAACAAGCTTATTTACACGAAATATTGAGAGGGAACGAACAATCTGTAAATACTTATAGGTTTTCTCTCGAAGACTAGGTTCATTTATCAATAGTGAGTCCGGTAGGAAAACAATTAAATCAATTTTACGCTTATAAAGACCTATCTCTTCTTTCCTTTTCTCCTGCTCTTTGTCTGCTTCATCTCTGTAGTTATTGTTTTCTTCTCCTTTGTCAGAAACAAACTTGTTCTTTGTCTTCCACCCACCACTATTCACCTCCTACACCATTTTAACAACATATTCAACCCATTATATATTCGTAGCTAATTAGTATTTCCGCCAAAAACGTCAGCTACGACCGCACTCTTCATACCCAAGAGTTTAGGCGGGTCTGTAAAGCCCACCAATCATCATTCTATGATATATTTTATTTTCTTAGAGGCTTTAATCTTCTCCTCCAATTTACTCGGCGGCTCTATCCTGATTACTAGAGGATGCGGATCAATTGATGTAATCATGACCGCTTCACCTACTGATAAATGTTTCATTTTCTCAAGATACTGTCTATTTAATCCAAGTACTCTCCTAATCTTATCAATATAATTATCACTATATGATCCAAAAGCTATGATCGTGTTTGTGTTATCAAGTATATCTTCCGGTATATCTTCAATATTCTGAACAGCATAGATTACACCAACACCTCTGCTCCTACCCTCCTTTACTAAAGTTCTAAAAGACCTTATTCTCATGATCCTCCATGCTTCATCAATTATTACAAGTGATCTCTGAAGCCTACCTATAGATACAAGGTATGATATTATTGATAACACTAATCCTCCATACATATTTTGGAATGTAGTTCCATAACCTTTAAGACTAAATAATATGCTGCCTCTAATTAATAGATCATATAGCTTAGAATAATTGGAAGATGAAGTAACTAGTTCAATAACATTAGCTAATATAGCAAGATCCCTATTTAATAATATTTTCTCAGCATTTAAACTATCTATCTTGCCCTCAACAATGGCACTTAATATGGCAGATGAACGCTTTGGATCGATCTTCATTACATTAATTAATAGATCATTTACTATGAGGGCCCAGTCAACACGAGGTATATAATCAGGCTTAATAAGTATATTTAAAGGTAAGCTATTTGGTTCAAGAATACTTATAAGATTTTTATTAACCAATGGTACTAAGTCTCCCTTGAAATCAATGGCTATGATATTTGAACCTCCTAAAGCGATCATTGATTCAATTATAGTGGCTAAGGTTACTGTTTTACCCTTGCCTGTAGGACCAATTACAGCTATATGCTTACTTAGTGCATTTTTATCAATAATAATGGGCCATCCGCTTTCTAGGTCATTACCTATATAAATTCCTTCCATCTCCTCTATGCTGGGTTTCTTGTTAAATGGTATGGGCTGTAATGATGCTAGTTTTTGAGTCTCAATAATTATTGGTTTTCCTCTAGGTTTCTCTACTATTCCTAGTTCATATCTAATGATTTCTCTCACTTCACCATCACTTGCACTTCTAAGAATTACCCCGAGACCTAGTTTAAAGAAGCTAATAATCATTTCAGAAAGTGTATCTAATGATTCTTTTACAGAATCAATACTTGTTCCCTCACTTCTAATCTTTATTATAAGAATTATTCTTTCAATATCTTTTGATGCGATTATCTTCTCATAAAGTCTTTCAAGAAGCTTGAGCCTAAGTTCTTGTTTCTTAATAGTATGAGGCTCTTTTACTGTATCAATAACCGCTCTAATATTTAGCATCTCATTTTCAATGCGTTTCAATAATTTTCTCTTGTCTATACTGAGCTTTACAATTTTTATCTCTGTTCCAACAGGCATCCTTGAATAAAGACTGGCATATGTTTCAACAATTCTATAAAGCCTATTAGGATCAAGATCTCTAAATCCATAGTCAACTTCATTAGATACCAGATATTTTATTCCATGAACCTTCTTACCTTTCTTAATAAATAATACTCCACCCCTGATCTCGAATGAAACCTTATAACCAAGTAATGCCTCCAAGATCTCCCTAAATTTCATGTTCTTTATTCACCTTCCTTATTAACAGTTTTAAAAACAATATTATTGATACAAATAATATATTGATCATTAAAGATCTTGAGGGCTCCATAGTCGTTAAAGAAATCGCGATAATGAATATTGTCATTAATAATATAATCCATTCAATATTCATTAAAGTCTCCCTCCTATAGTTAATGCACGAAATAGACTCGGTGTGGTACCACCAAGTAACCTAGCTAAAGCATATGACGATGACACTAGAACTACGATATAAGATAATGGAGCTATGAATAAATTGAATATCAAATATACTATTGGATTAATTATTGTTAAGGGACTAAGCAATGATATATTAGCTGTATCTCTTAAGTAATAGACTTCATTGACTCCAGGAATATGGATTTCATTATATGAGATTTCAATAGTGATAGTATGTTGCCCTGGAGATAGTTGATATTTAAGGCTAAGCATATCAATGTTATACCATGTATAACTTATTGTTTCCAATGGATTTTCTATCTCGCCATCAATGTACACTGTTACAGTATCTTGCTGACATGCTATCACATAGAAGTAATTATTGTCATAACTATAAACTATGAGTTCATAGTATCCGGAGCCCAATGAATAACTTTGTATACTTATCCCTTCTAAATAGACCAAACGTAATGGTTCTAGTTGTAAGGTATTATTAATTGATATATATAGCTTATAAAATGTATTATTTCCATTTATGTATTCTTTAACGGGATCAATTGTTTTAAGTAAGTGTATCCCAGCAATATCTATATCTACATTATAACTTCTAGAACTAGGTAATCCACTATCCTCGCTTGTTGCATCTATTATACCATCTTCTCCACCAAGATAGAGAGCTAAAGTCATATTATCCTGCGTAAAGGCTTTAAATGCAGGGAATGATATAGGGTTTCCAATACTGTCATTAATATATATCTTTACATATGCTATGCCATAGTCAACTACTATTAAGTCAGGTACTCCTATAGGTTGAGATAAGAGCTCTACATATAAAGGCATTATTGGTAAGCCTATAGAGAAAATCATTATTATTGAAATGATCATGGCCCCACTAGCTCTAGTTAGTCTAAATGGCACTGCATGTAATAATATTCCCAGTGCAAGTAGTCTGGCTCCATAACTTGTTATAATTACCGCTATTATAGCTATTGTTAGTAATGTCATTGTAACATATGTTAATGATGATATTAGAGGCGATATAACGCTACTAACAATGACTTTTGCTCCAGTAAAAGATGCACTTGCAGCAATTACTCTTAATACAGTCATTAATGTAGCAACAATACCTGTTTTCACTCCAAGCCATGTATAGAATGAAGTCCAGTCACTACCTAATAATCCTCCAAAATATTCTATGAGCCATAATAATATAGTATATGCAAAGACCAGTATAGCTGAGAATATGCCATCAACCATAAGTGTTGGAGCCCATTTCTTTACACCATAGAAAGGTATAGGTATCATATAGAGTAGTGTACCTATATAATAAGAGAGAGCTGACAAGTAAAATGCCGTAACAAGTAGTTCATACTCCATAACACACTAGACCCCCCGGAAAACACTAGATCGTTGGTGGTTCTGGGAATGGTTGCTGAAACTGTGTAACAATATAAGCTATTAAAGCAAATACTGTTGTACCCATTGCTAGCCAGAATGCCGCCCACACCGCATCTTCTATAAACTTTTGACCTGTTCTCTTAATCCTTAGAAAGGGTATTGGTGCTCCTTTTAAAGCCCATCCAACAACCCATGTTAGTAAGAACATTATCCAAGCCACTAGCGTTATATTTATGATGAGATCTTGTATGAATCCTATTATATCAGTCATACCGATTACCCCAGTATAGGTTAGGGATATTTAATAAGGGGAGGGTTAGGCGAAAGTACTAGAGACACTTCATAACCATAAATCCTTGTCTTGTAAACAGCGATAGTATTCTCAAAAATATGGATGTGTCTAAGTATATCTTTCTCGATAAAGGCGTAATCAGTATTGTTTCTAAAATTAATAATTAGAAATAGAGTATTTAGAGAGCCATATACCCTGGATCCATAATGATTCAATTTAACTGTTAAATTACTGATAAGCATATTCCTCAATCTATAGAAAGAAGTACCATAACTTGTATTCTAATTTTGGATCCATTTACTAAGTAAAATGAGTCATTGTACAAGTACGTTTTATTTTCATAGTAATCCCTAAGTAAGATAGTATATGTATTTATATATACCCATACAGTACCAACTTTAATTATTGACGGGACTTTATATCTTATATGTAATGGTTTTTCATTGGTATTAAACCATAAAATACCAGTCATATTGCCTGATATGGATGCATTACTAATAATATTGGTTAATATAACTCCACTGTCATTAATTACTATATCAGGCAAGGCATACTCGGTAATAGAGATATTTGCTATGCCATAAAAGCTAAGTAAAATATAGGAATTACTACCATGATCAAGGATAGAGTTGTTTGTTAGTATCTTGCACGAAATATTATTCTTTAATGAGTACATAGATGAATAGATCAATATACTAGATTCATCTACTATAAAATTCTTTATATTGTCTACGATTAAATGCAATGTATTATGTCTTTAATTTGTATTGATCTATTTTGAATATTGCCATATATATGAGAATAAAGATCAAGTAGCAAAGGTTCACTGCCTACCTTTATGGGTATAATATTATATCTTATTGTCAATATTACTGTAATAGAACTATTCAAGGAAGAACTATTAATATCATTAAAGTTCTTACTAATAACCATAGTGTAATTGTTTATGTTAATACTTGTAGTATTTATTCGAACAATATACGAAGTACTTGATGATCCATTGATTAGGGTTATATTATATGTTATTTCATAAAATGCAGATATAACTCTTCCAGTCCATAATCCTTTAATTGATGCATTCAATATCTCATGTGTAGCATTTACTAAAATATCAGTTATATAACGTGAATCAATACTTTTATCTAATAGAATATAGGATTCAACTACTTCAATAGTCTCTGTATTACCGGGATAAACATCGTTATGATGAGTATAGTCTTCACTTAATCCCTCTACAAACTCTATAGGTTTTGTTGAATTAATTTCGATTCTAACAAAATATCCTCCATAGTATTGAGTGCCTTGTATTAATATATCTGCTATATTGATTAAAAATGTATTATTTAAAATATTATAGCTACTACTATTTGTCTTTAATTGTATACTCTGATTAATAGTTATAGGTTTATATAATTCATTATCTATTTTATAAGTTAAATTGGCATAAAGTATGCTTTCAATAACATCATTAATTTGGGAATTATCCCATAATAATTATTTATCCCACTACGTTGATCTATGTAGTTTACTATAGAGAGCTGGATCAATATATAGTGATGGAGGCAGTGGATGAGAAAACGTTATATTGATACTCTTAGTATCTAACTCTCTTAATATATCCAATATCTCATGATCTTCGTTTTGAATAACTAGATATTTATAATGTAATGGTATAGGGCCATATACTATCTTATTTTTTAATAAAGATCTATTTAGTTCAAGTACATTAATATGTCCTTGCCCATCTATTGCAATTACTCTTATACTATCACTATATCTCTTAATAGGCATTATATATAACGAGCCATTATATATGGTATAGGTTATCGATGCCTTATTCTCTTGCTCATTACTACTAGTTATTAGTGTTGATATTTTTGTCATAGAGTTCAGCGTCAACACTGTTATTGCAATTAATGATATTGTTAACATTATTGCTAAAGGATAAGCTGATATAGATCTAAGCATAATGAACGCCCTCCATAGAATATATTTTTATACATAGCTCTCTTGGCACTATCAAGATTATTAATGAATTCCTTACACCGATAAGTCTATCATGAAGATGGGTTATATTTTGATAAAATATCGTTATATTATTATAAGATACTTGCCTTGTCCCATTACCAATGTATCTAAGTATGGAGTAACTATAGTTAGTTAAGGGATAAATTACATTAATGTCATAAATCATCGCTTCTCTATTAAATTCTACTATAACAATCCTATTCTTATCCAATTCTAATTTATTTAAAACGATCGCATTATCTAAAAGGCTCCCTTTAACACTTAATGCGGACTCATATACATTATTTATGTATGTAGTCATTAATGCAGATACAGATACCATTATTGACAATATAATAGCTATTGATAGATATTGTGTTAGCGGTTTCAACTACCTCCCTAGACCTTCTTAAATCCTTAAAAATAGTTCTATATGGAACTCATTAGAATCTAGATTGCCTTGAGCGAAAATAGGTTAGAACATTAGAAATGTATTATTTATAAAAAAATATTTTGATTATTTAAATATTTTATAGTATTTACCTGACTCTTCTGGCAGCTATTACGCTGTAGCCTACTAATCCAATTAGGACTACTATGAGTATCAATAGTGTTAGGCTGAACGTTGTTACATTGCTGTTTACAGCATCAGTCTTCTCTTCAACAGTCTTCTTTAAGTCCCCAGCTAATGTGTCGGCCTTAGTGCTTAACTCGTCCTTAGCACTTGTAATCTTGTCTTCAATGCTTGTCCTAGCACTTGATATTGCTGAGCTTACATCATCGAGCTTGCTTGATAGATCACTATATACACCTGATAAGTTAGCTAGTATTTCTGTCTTAGCATTCTCAACATTGGTGCTTAATTCATCAATAGCTGATAATACATCGCTGAAGCTTGTGTCAGTAGCTGTCTTGAACTCGTTGAGGAATCCTAATATGTCGTCTGCCTTACCAACGATTGTTGCCTTTACATCATCTCCAACACTTAATACTAATGCATATAGTGTGTCATTTACTTGTACTAGCTTTACAGATAAGTCACTAACACTTGTCTGTAGAGCATTTACCAAGTCGATTATGCTCTCAGTATCAGTCTTTACAGTAGCTATATCGCTTCTAATGGTAGCTGTCTGTCCATCGATATAGACTTCTAAGTCAGTCTTAGCACTGTCAATTGCATCGGTTATTGTTAGTGTTGATTCACCGATCTTAGCTATAATTGTTGTAGTTGTCTCATTAATGAAGTACTCAATCTCGTCAGCCTTAACAGTTATTAGATCACTTAGTGTAGTCTCTGCTTCATCTATTCTTAATAGTATATCGTATCTTAAGTCATCAGCAACGACATCTATATGTCTTATAATTGAGCTGTTTACAGCATATATTGTGTAGATTACATTAGCCTCTAATTCGTCAAGCCTGGTAAATAGATCACCGATTAATGATGCTAAGAAGTCTGTGCTCTCCTCTATCTTGAGATACAAGGTCTCATTGACATCCTCAAGTTTTGCAATGATTGTTGCCGTAGAGTCATCAATCTTAACCTCTACTTCATTAGCAAGTGTTAGCATTAGGTCGGTTAAGCTTACATTGATCTCTCCAATCTTGGTTAATATAGTGGCAGTGCTGCCATCAATCTTTGTTATTATGGAGTTGTTCATGGCCTCTAGGAAGTATGTTAGGTTAAATCTTAGGTAGGTCCATGTATCGTCAACCTTTGCCTTTATGTAAACCGTAGTTTCATTAATATAATCGAGCTTAGCCTCCAATAGTCCTAGTACTGTTACTAATTGATGATCTCCGCCGTACAGTATATTGGTGTACTTGGTAGCCCATATCCTTGCTCCCGTATAGTTTGCGAAGAAGTAACAGGCTTCATCCCTTAATTCAAGTGTAGTCTCATTTGCAGTATTCTCAAAGGCTAGTCTAACTTTAACATCGACTCTTAGGGTTACATCACTTGATACAAGTGGAGCTGGTACTTTAACAAGGAATACCATTTCGTTAACGCCATCGCCATCAATATCCTCTAATAATCTCTCAAGCTTTGCAACCCTACCGCCATCAAGAACTATCTCTGTAGTTACAGAGTCAAATTCAAGCCATCCACCATATAATGTAGTCCAGCCTGTTCCCGTCGATGAAGCCGTTAGATCGACTATTCTAACATCTATCCAGTATGGATATAGTATATCCCATACCTGATCAGGTATGACCAAATTATCCGTTGTCTCGGTCTTATGGACAACTATTTGTATAGTAATCTCGTCGCCAGGAAGAACAACTTCAGGAACTGTTATTACAAGCTGTGTTCTAGGTATATGTACCGATGCCTCCCAGTCAATTTCGTCAGTAACTGCGAAGTAGTGTACACTGCCCTCAAGCTCTAAGATAAATTCTCTCTCAGTATTGGTACCCCAGTCATACTCAGAATCAGCATATGATACCGTGGTGGAGTCATTTGTGAAGCTGTAGAATACAGCACTATAATTAATGTTAAATTCTATATCGCCTTCAGTCGTCATAACAAATAACTTACTATCTAGGTATCTGTGTATATCAGATTCTAGTTCTGAAGTACTGTAAAATACAGTGCCATTTATAACAACATTACCTGTACCCCATTCGTCAGTAGATATGGAGACAGCTAATGACTCTGTACGCCATAATTCTGGGCCGCCAAACATATCTGTCTGAATAGTTATAGTTGCCTCTCCCTCTAATGTTAAATCAGAATCTGGTAAGCCACCTACAATGCTTATCGATACATTATCGCATCTCCTACCCTCAGTATCATCTGTTGGTAACACATCTATATCTAGGTTAGGATGAATCTTAAATGCATACGTCTTTAATTTCCCAAGTACGTCTGGGACAATAGTCTTTGTACCATTAATTACTGTAATATTGTAGTAGCCCATTGGCAAGAAGGGTATTGTCTCGCCAGTATAGTCTTTTAGAGCATATCCGCATGTCAAGCTAAGGTTATTCCAGAGGTAGTCATCAGGATAGGGACGTGTCCTATTTAGGTAGACAAGCACATATGTTGAATTGAAGCCTATGATCTCTAGTTTAAACTCATCCCATGTTCCGTTATCGAATCTATCTCCTCCAGGAGCCTCTGGATCATCTACTAATGGATAGTAGACTTCAAAGGCGGGGTCTCTCTCAATTATATAGACCTTCTTCGTTACGTTATCATAATATGGTTCTGGATTGATCATAACCTTCCATAAAACGGAATGAAATCCTATGGTCAGGTTATAGTCAAACATGTACCTATTGGTGCTTGGATATAGTGTTCCAATAACTGTTACTCTGTTATTCTCCCTATTATGCATTGTACCATTCTCATCAATTAATAGGCAGATTATATTTCCTCCATCCTCCCATACTTTAACGACAAGGTATACAGTACCCGGATCAAGATCTGGATCATCTGACCTGTTTACTTCTAATAGCTTCTCAAGCTTTATAGTGTCATTAATATAGACGTCTACTCCATCCTTAGTTATAAAGCCATGGCCCTTAACAAGTATGTAGTCTCCAGGAGCCACTGTATGATCTGATACAGTTGGGTCGTAGAAATCTCTTGTTATATGATCGGTAGCATCATCGTCATTAGGCAAGACGCCTAATTCTGCATATGGATATACTGTGGTGTTTAGTAGATAGCAGTCTGGATGTTCTTTAATTAATATCCACTGAGTATCACTAAAGTTGAACGCTACAAATGCTGTTAATCCACCCCATTCCTCCTCAGGCAGTGTAACATTGTATTCTACAACACCATCAGTTAATGAAGATGCTATGGAAAAGCTGGTAACATGTATTGTCTTATAATCAGTAGTAAACAATATCTCCTCTAGATCATCCCCATCGTATGGTTCAGGTAGATGGTGAATGCTAAACACAATGCTATCACCAGGGTTCAACGCATCATCAGGACCTGCCGACGCCTCGTTTCTATCGATTTCCTCTACAGAGGACCATATTTCTACATATTTTTCATCCGTAGTATCAATTACATTCCACTTTGATACTGCAAGTGAATCCTCTACATTTGGACAATCACTAGCATCGGTTCCCGAGAGATCGAAACCTAATAATGTTAGGTTAAGTGTTTTGTTGTAGAATAGCGTTATGTCAAGTCCATACAGTATCTTGGGTGTGTGGGAGCCGTCATCATGAAATGCTTCTGGCCTAAAGTCTTGTACTGTACCATTAATAACTATGTAGTAGCCATCTGAAGTAATAGATCCACTTGTGGTGCCAAAGTATTTATTAGATGTACCGCTCGTTTCATTGAATATAAGATCTTTATCTGCTTCATTATCTATATTAACCATCCATACTGTAATATTATAGAATTCATTGAATGTTAGTGGAGGCTCATCAGGTATGTCAAGCCAGTCCTCTAATTCGGAAGGCAATCTGATCGTTATATTAACGAATGTTCCGTATTTTGCCTTGCCAACTTCTTTATCATTAATGTAGTAGTCTATTGTAACGTATTGATCCCAGTCAATATCAAATGGCTCAATTACTGCAAATCTATTGTCACTTATAGCACTATCTGGATATGGAACATCATAGTCTCTTATTCTAAGCCATAGAGGCTTTCTAAGTAAATCATATTCTTCAAGTATAGGCTTTATAGTTGTTATATTGACAATAAGCAGTACTAGATTAGGATCATTATTGTTTCTCAATATCATGTACTTAACATTATATTCTCCTACTTGCGAAGTAAGCCAAGTTGATGTTGTGTAATTAAGATCAATATACTCTAGTATAGCTATTCCTACTTTATTAACATCATCAGTAACCAATACTTTTGCTGGAGAAAGCTCTACTCCCTGATCTAGTAGAGCTTGCAAGTCTATTAATGCAAATAGACAGCAATTTGTGAAATAGATTGATATGTTTTCACTGGCTAGCAATGGATCCGTTATATTAAACGCTGACAATAGCTTAATATCCCCTGTTGCCTGTAGAGTCTTTAGGCTTTCGCTATATACTGGTGTAACTGTTATAACTGATGCCAAGTTAGCTATGAATAGCAATCCAATTATTATAGAATATATAAACTTATCCATGCACAACACCATATACATCACAATCTACGTAACTCGTGTTTATCATGAGTATATGGGAAGGTATTTAAAGGTTCTCCCGAATTGTCTACATCACCTTCAAGGATCTATAAAGAATTCTTAATTAATGGTTTAGGCAAAAGTCTAAATAATATACGATCTACTAGGATATAAGGGACTATATGTATTACTCTATTGTTAGAGAAGTAAAGGTGATTTACAGTGTCATGGCCTGCTAGAGCAACGATTTACTGGGACCCTATATATAATATTCCGCTAATTAAGCCCGAGCCTGGCAATGAAGATAATGTATTTAGGTTAAGGATAACTGATCCTGGAGATGCTAGGCCTGGTTTTATAAAAGATTATGAGAAACTAATTAAGGCCATTAGATACGAATTTAGTGATGATGCCATATATGATAGATTTATCCGTAACAAGTTTATTCTACTAAATAAGGTTCCTCATTGGGATCAAATGTGGGAAATTATAAGTTCGGGCAATGTCGTTGGCCAGTTATTCTATGATCCATTTATGGGGAGATGGAGATTTAGACTTAGTTCTACTGGTGCATTAATTACATATGAAGAAAACTTAGTAGACTATGTAATATATGATGGTTTTATACGTGTAAAGAAAATTATTAGAGAAAACTATTGTTCAAGCAGTAGACAAGTCATAGTAGTGGATTGTAAAGGTAAGATTAGAGGATTAGCTGAAAACATTGATGGAACAGTTGTCGTTACCAAGGTTTTCAAATATATTCATAGACCTAGGGAGACGAGTGAACGTAATGCCAGTATACATGATGTCTTAAAACGTAATAAATATGGCCTGTACTATTTCGAATCAAGGGCAAAGGCTTTTCTATATTCCATGTCTGAAAAAGTAGGGAAAGAAGTTGTTGTATCATATTCTGGGGGAAAGGATAGTCTTACAGCACTTCATCTAACTTTAGAGGTACTGGGAGACGCTAAACTATTATTTAATGATACTGGTTTAGAGCTTCCAGATACCATAGCTAATGTAGATTTTATTGCTGATAAATATGGTTTAGAGAAAATAATTGCTAGTGCAGGAAATGCGTTCTGGGATGCAGTAGAGATCTTTGGTCCTCCAGGTAAGGATTATAGATGGTGCTGTAAGATCGCTAAGCTTGTTCCATTAGCACGTATTGCAAGGCATAAGTGGCCTAATGGAGCACTAAATATTGTTGGCCAAAGAGCTTATGAGTCCATTGATCGAGCTAAGAGTCCGAGGGTTTGGAGAAATAGATGGATACCTCACCTATTAAGTATAACACCTATACAAGAATGGAGCCAGCTGCATATATGGCTATACATATTCAAACATAAGTTACCTTATAATAGATTATACAATCTAGGTTTCGAGAGACTTGGATGCTATGTATGTCCATCTAGTACTTTGGCAGAGTTCAAAGAGGTTGAAAGGACATATCCTGACCTATGGCATAAATGGATTGACGTACTCGAACGTTGGAGGAAGAGACTAAATCAGCCACTGGAATGGATAAAATATGGTTTATGGCGTTGGCTAACTCCAGCGGTTGCGAAGCAAAGACTTGCCATAAAAATACCTAGTTATAACATTGATTGGGCTAATGAATATAGACTTAGATTACTCCATAGTAAAATTAATTTAACACCTATAGAGCACAAGGAAGCTAACAACTGGAAATACATACTGTTCAATAAAGATCTTGTGCCAGATACTGCTCAGCAACAATTTTCAGCTAATATAAAAATGCTTAAACACTTAACTATATCTAGAAATAAAGACACACTTAGCTGGTTAATACGTAGCAAGAAAGCAGAGATCATTATTGACAAAAACACGGTTAAGTATAGAATATATGAAGAGAAAGGCATAGAGGATCTTATCGATGTATTAAAAATAATATATAGAATACATGGTTGTGCAAGATGTAGTAGTTGCGTTATATGGTGTCCAATGAATGCAATTAAATTGACTAGCAAAGGCCCATTGCCGAAGGTGCCTTGTAGTGGTTGTAGATTATGTCTAGAGGTTTGCCCCTTAGCAGATGTACTTGTTGAAAAAATCCTTATACCTTTAATTACTGGTAATGTCAGGGCATGGAAAAGATCAACTAAATATAGGAGAGAGGAAGTAATTGAATCGTTTAGAGCACTAGGTCTTATACCCTAGGTCTATCTAAATACTTCTTAATACGTATAAACTTCTTCTCGGCCTCATAAAGTAACTTAATTAATTCCTTTTCATCCCCCCTATACTTGTTTATTATCCTAACAGCTTCGGTAAAACCAACACCTCGAGATGCAAGTATAAGCGCAGCCTTGGAACCAAAGTCCATTACAAGTAAGCCTCGCTTCTGGAGATCCCTATAAATCTGTTTTTCATCATGCCTAAGCCTTTTCTTACTTAGAACTTTTTTCACTACTTCCTGCTCCTTAACTCCATCACCTTTTACAACAGCTACATATCTGGAACTGCATTTAGGACATTCAATATAGGATTCCTTAATCACGTCCTCTACTCTTAAGCTCCACTTATAGCTACAGATCATACATATTAAGGAGACCTTTTTCTTCAACAAACGATGTTTATACGCCTCAAGATCAATCACATGCAATTCCATAGAACTTGGTATTCTATTTATAGCTTCTTTAAATAGTGGATAAACATACTCTCGATCTATAAAGACATATACCTTTAATGCCCCTATGTATAGCCCTCTTAATAAATGAAATGTATTTACAAGATCATAGTCTCTAAGTAAGGTCTCTTTATAGGCCTCGACACCAATAACCGTATCAGCTAAGGCCTTGAGAATATTCCTAGAAAGCTTTTCTTTCTTCCTAATATCTATAGCTCCAAATCTTTGTCCAACGAAAAATATTCTCCATAAGAAGGTTTTGCTTTCCCTTATAATTTTTGAAACATATTTCTTGAATAGTTTAGGATTACTACCAAGAGCTTTTAATCTATAAATAATTTCATATGCATCATCGATCTTGGGTCTATAATTCTCAAATGATACAATAATATAATATGGTGTAGCATAAGCTGATACTTGTGCATATATGTGTTTTCTAGTTAAAGCAAGAATTATCTCCTTAAGTGTGTTAGACACCTTTGAGCCAAAGAACCCATATAGTATGATGTATTTATTCTCAGAATTAATTTCAATAACCATATTCCGATCGCTAGGCAGAACTATATCATTGGATATTGCAGAATTAAGCAAATTATCTATGATCTTCTTGGATTCCTTAGAGATCTTTAAGTTGTGATAACCAAGCCTATTCATTGCATAATTCATATCTCTCTTAATGGCTAGTCTAACAAAAGCACCCATTTCTCGAGCAACCTTATACTTGACAGGAATGCTTTCACCCTCCCATCTTGGTATAATGATCTGAGTTATTTCCTCGACCGGCTCTACATAGAGCTTGCCTTCATCCTGATCGAAGCCTATGACTTTCCATGAACCACCGCCCAATACGAGTATTGAATTTTCTTCGAGATTTAATATTATGAACTCCTCATTTAATACGCCAATCTTCTTACCAGAACTCACATCGATAACAGCTATACTCCTTGTATCAGGAATCATTGTTGTACGATAGAAGTAAATCTTTGCTCTATAACTAGGATAAAGCCTGTTATCTCTAATCCTAATAGTACGGGATAACACGAGATAATCAACTACTTGTTTAAACTCTTCTTCACTTAGTTCATTAAATACTCTAGAAGTATGAAATTCTAAAAATAAATCATCATATTTAATACCAGGTTCTACCAAGACCCTTAAAACTATTTGATGAGCTAGTACATCAAGTGGTTTCTGAGGAATATCTTCATCCTCGAGTTGACCGGAGAAAGCTCTTCTACCAATAACTATTGACTCAAGTACATCAAAGAAATTCCCCAAGGTAATTACTGACCCTCTAGGCACCCCTTCAATTCTATGGATGCTCCTTCCAATTCTCTGAATGAGCCTTACAGCCTGTCTTGGCGACATGTATTGCACGACATATTCTACATGACCTATATCAATACCTAGTTCAAGACTAGATGTTGCAACTAGAGCATTAATTTTCCTATCTCTAAATAGCCTCTCAACTCTAAGCCTATGTTGCCTAGATAAACTTCCATGATGGACCATTACCTTGTCTCTAAAGCCAAATAGACTAGATAAACCCCAACCAATCCTTTCTGCAAGATCTCTTGTATTAACAAAGACTAAGACATATTTATACCTATTAATTAATTCCTTAACTCTAGACAAACGACTATAAAAGCCAGGATCAACCTCATATTCAAGAGCAATATATTTTTCACCAGGAGTCTCTATAGAGAGTTCCATTCCTTTATCTACACTTGCCTCGACAATATCAGAGTATAATAAGTTATCCATTAGAGATAATGCTTCATATACTCTTCTTAAAGTAGCTGTTAACCCGATTTTTATAATTCTTCTACCAATTATCTTCTCAAGAATATTTATAGCAGATAATAATTCAATACCTCTTTTACTTGTAATCATTTCCCTATATTCATCTATAACTATATATCTTACATTTACTAAATAGTCTCTAAATCTACTATCGGCAAGAATATATTGAAGCGTTTCTGGTGTTGTAATGAGTAAGTGTGGAGGATTCTCTCTAATTCTTCTTCTTAAAGACTGGGGCGTATCACCATGTCTTAATGCTACAGTTAAATTGAAACACTGGGCTATTTTCCTTAATCTATATTCCATGTCTCTATTAAGAGCTCTTAATGGAGTGACATAGATGGCTCCAACGGGCTTAATCTTCTTCCTACTAACATTATAGAGTATGGGAAATACTGCAGCTTCAGTCTTACCAATTCCTGTAGGTGCAATAACTATGACTGTATATCCCATTAATACTTTCTTAAAGACTCTATACTGTAAAGTAGAGATCTTTTTATAACCTATGCTGGCTAAGCAATCAGCTATACATTTGTCTCTAAATACCTCCCTAACATCTATGATGGGCTTTATATCCATGCTATCCACTCTACTATGCTACACTCTCAGAATAATGAATATAGCCCTTTATAATAGAAACATATACTTGTAGAGAGAATCTGTTGGAGCTTAGAAATGAATGGTAGCCAGTATATTAAATTAGAGACATTAATTATGTTGCTAGCCTTAAATACAGTCCTAGTCTATACAATCAGTATGTCTCCTAAGTTATTACAAGATTTCTTAACCACTTTATGGACTGGTGGAATAGATACTGGAACTCTCTCAAGCCAATTTACATATGTATTACTACATTTCCTAACAGTTTTCATTCTTCCACTATTAATGACCCTTATAGTAGCTGGTACAACAAGATCCGTTGTTTTAACAGCGTCATTTATATTATTAGAACTATATTCTCTAAAACAGATTATAGGGGACTTCTATGGATATGGTAGTATTCTATTACTTCTCTCAATAACTCCTCCATTAACTCTAGGATTCGCGATATTCCTAGGATACCAATTTTTAGGTAGAAGAGAGTTTAATGATGGGATATACCTAGAACTAGTTAAATCGTCATTTAAGAGAATTAAGACTAAACTAGACAAGATTTTGTCTACTGATCTATTGTCCAGCTTGGCCTTGCTATTTTCAATATCTGGTATAAGTATGTACTTTCTTTATTCTATAGGAATGTATAAAGATCTATATTTCGCTTTATATCCTAAGACAGAAGTATCTCAGGCTTTCGATATATTCCTTCATGGAATTTTGTTATCCCTCATAATATCCATACTTATAACTATACTGTCTAGAGAATCTTTAATTCCTATATTAACGGGAATAGCTATAGCCTTACCATGGATCTCTTTATCTATATATCCCCTTCTATTTCTATCAGCATTGATAGTTAGTGAAAGGATTATTGCTAAGAAGAAAGGCGTATTGTTAGGAATGGCGAAGGCAATATTAGTTTATGATAGAATCTACGACCCATACAACGAAATAGATCAGGAACCTATACTTGAAAGTTTTAGAAAGGGAAAGAAAACTTGGTATTGGAGAAAAATGGAAGAACCCATAGTAATAGATCTAGAGAGATTAAAGAATAGACACATATCCATATTTGGGGCAAGCGGTACGGGTAAGTCCTCATTGGCTAAAAACCTAGCTATACAAATCTATAAGAAGTATGAAATACCTTTCCTTATAATAGACCATCACAATGAATATATAGATCTGCTAGAGTATTTAGGCGAAGACGTAAACTTGTTGGAAGCCGATAAAGCTTCAATCAACCCCCTAGACTTAGAAGGCAGATCTCCTAGAGAAAGAGCTATTGAATTAGCAGATATAATACAATCAATATACGGACTTGGCTATATACAAAGAAATGCCCTTGAGGAAGTAATACTTAAAACCTACGAGGCACATGGTATATTCGACGATAATAGTTCTACATGGAATAAGCCTGCTCCCACATTCTATGATGTATATAAAGTTCTAAATGAATTACTTGAAGGAGAAATAAGTGATCAATATAGATTAACTCTTGAAAGACTAAGAGCTTATCTTAGAATGTTATTGTCAAATATCTTTATGGAAACCAAGATCAGTTTACAGACATTGTTTACCAAGCCCACAGTAGTACTACTTGCAGCACTGCCATCGGATCATGCACGGGCATTATACGTTGATACATTAATGTACAAACTCATTAATGCAATGT
>Ga0190367_1000866_pt1 | contig 19435 bp, 26 predicted proteins | sample 4872181011_MG_FD_171838 | JGI IMG/M metagenome (GOLD analysis project Ga0190367, IMG submission 171838) | Hydrothermal vent microbial mat bacterial communities from Southern Trench, Guaymas Basin, Mexico - 4872-18-10-11_MG | ecosystem: Environmental > Aquatic > Marine > Hydrothermal vents >...
TAGAGAATAACGTCACAGCAGATAATCTCTTATCAATTCCTCAAGCTGCTCATCCTTTAGTAACGCCTTCGCCTATAAGTGAACCCTTAGCGAAAATTTCGCTGGAAATAATTAGTGAACTTAAGCGTAGTTAAACATTCTTTTCCATTTTAGGGAAGATTAGCCTGCCATTCGTCATGAAAGCTTTACCGGATAAGTGGTGAATAAGCCTGGTTTTTCTAAGGTCCCAACCATACCTTAAACTATACTTTGACCCGTCTGCTTCCGCATAAACAATGTCTCCAACGTATAGTCTGCACTCACCAACATCTATTTTCTCCGACACCTTAGCTTCTAAAACACCTATAGCCTCCTTAATTACGGGGGCATCTACTTTCCTACCCTTAACTACGGTTAGTCCTGTTTTAGCTATCTTATCTACCTCCCTACCTGATGTTGTCCCTAAAAACCATACTTTATCGAGATACTTTTCCTCAACAACATTAATAGTGAACTCACCATATTTTTCAATAAGCTCGTAAGTGTAGTTTTCCCTATCTATGGAAATAACTACCTTGGGTGGTTCTTCAGAAACAGGTGTAACCCATGAAGCAGCCATTAAGTTTACTTTTTCACCGAACTTTCCGGAGCCAATAATGTAGACAGGTCTAGGATGCAGTATCAAATACTGCTTAGTTTTTACTTCCATTTAATCACCGGGAATACCATAAGTTTCTAATGTGAAATAAAGAATTCTATTTATTTACATAGTTTTCTCATCAATGTTAATTCATCAGTTACCTGGCTTAAAAGCGCCTCGTAAAGACCGGGATTCTTTTCAAGAATTACTAAACCTTTAACAAGAATATATTGTTTAAACTTAGAGGGAAGATCATTTATAGGGACCACGTCAACGGGAATTTCTAATTTTTCCTCGATTTTAACAGCTAACTCTGTAAGGTAGTTAAGCGTAGTATTTAGAGAGTAAATAGCTATATCTATGTCTCTAAAAGAGTTTAGTTCTATAAAGCTTCCGAAAATAATTGCCAGTAGTACTTGCTCTTCTTTAGACAATATTTTCTTAATCAAATCAATTACTTTGCGCTTTTCCTTAGCGCTTAAACTGTAGTATTTTAAGCTTTTAACGTTCAATGTTTGAAATCACCTTTTCAATGAAGGTTATTATGTTCTTAAAGTTCTTTTTCACATTATAGTATATTTTCTCATCGTCTATGATCCAGTACCTATGTACAAGTAAATTCCTCAATTTGAACATGTTAGCTAAATCTATGTACTCCTGCTCAGTAACTACACGCTTATCCCTAAGGATCTTCAATGCATGTATTGGAGTTTCGGGTTGCAAACCATATTTTCTTCTAACAATATGTAGCGTTAGCGCAATTATTGCTTCAGCTATAACTATAATATGGTATCTTATAGCGTACTTTTCAATATCAGATAGTTCACTATAAGGTTTATTGACTATACTGGAGACCAGGTTTATCGACTCTACGATATCTTTTCTTAGCTTCTTTAAAAACTCCATGTTCACCGAGGCGGTCATCCTCATATCCTCGTTAAACACATGTATTTTTCTTACACTTAATTTCATGTTCGTTTTACTATTTTCCTCTATTATTTTCTTTTCCTTACCTTAAGCTTCTCGAAATTGTTTAATTTTGTAATTCTGGCTGTAAACTCTGTGAAGATTCTACTGTTATAAGATGCTTAAATAGGAAATATCTGTGCTTTTCGTAGAGAAATAATCAGTTAAAAATAAGCTTATCACCTTTCACGCCTGCTTCTTCATGGAATTAGTGTATTTTACTCGGATTCAATAGGGTTTATGACATGTCCTATGAACAGTATTGTGTTAGTTTTCTTATCCCGAAGTATGTATATGAATGGTTTATTTACTACTACTCTCTCGTCTGCTTGAGGAAGCCCTGTTACAACAACAATAACGGTAGCAGCTGCTGCTTCAGTACCTTTCTCATTCACCTTGATTACTGCTTGGTGTATAATCTTATCAGCCCATATTTCACCCACCTTTACGTTAGCCATTCTGGTTAAATCCGCTTTGCCGGGTGTAAATACTTCTACTATCCCCATATTCTGGAGATGGCTAACCATGTTTGTTTTAAGCGATATGTTAAATTTCGGCATAATCAGCCATACGGTTTTTCTGGTATTAGCCCTATCTAGCCTTCTTAAAGCATCTAAAATTAATTCCTCATACTTACTGGGTATGTCAGTGTACTTTTCAGGTATTATTATAACCATTGTAATGTTTGTGTTCTTGTAGGGTATTTCTACTGCAGTATAATCTGCGCCATGCACAACTTTTACAACGTCACTTATTACCTCCATTCCAGGAGCGTTAACATACTCTTCTCCAGTCCAGAATTTGAAAGGTCCTATAGGCTTAAATTTCTCAACCCATTCTCCTTTAAAGTAAATAGCCGATACGAGAACCGCTACGACATCTTCGCTAACAGCGTTTGGGTTTAAAATGTCCTTTATGAGCCCTCTGGTCTTTTCGCTAACCCAATTGTTAACTTCTATGACAAGTTGGGGTACATTATCGAAATACTTAACTTCTGCCTTATAGTATTTCTTTACTGTTTCTACATATTTTGTTTTAAATGGAAATCCTTCTCTAAGCCAAACTGCATTTGCAATTATAAGCGCTGTATCATCATCCATGCTTAGAGGAAGAGAGTTCAGGAGTTGCTGGTACGCATTACGCGGGTCGACGCCTATAAGATCTAGTACCTCGCCCATTTCAGTTCTAGTAGTTCCATTAGCGCCCTCGTATAGTAGAGTCAGCGCTACGTATACGTTGAAAGGTGAAACTACAATATTTCTTTTCCAATTATTTCCTAACAATTCACCATAGAGTTTAAGGGTAAAATTATTTATTTTACTAGTTAGTTCAGGAACTGTAATTTCTCTGGCTTCAACAGGTGATGGCATTAACTGATTTAGCAGGCCAAGCGGCAAAACAAATATTGCAAACGTAGCAACCAATAACATTAAGACCACAAATGCTATTGCAGCTTTACGCATAAGTTTCAACCTCAATTTTCCAAATGTAAGCAACATATTTAGATCTACACAATAGAACTACGTGTTCGAGAACATCGAAAACTGTGGTATCCATGTAAGTACCCATGAACTTATATTTCTTCCAAACTTCACATATAGATAGGTGTTTAGAATACGTGTTGAAGCAAAATTTTAGTGCTTATGAAGCGTTTTAACGTTTTAGTTAAGTTTGCGTTTAACTTTTCTAATATATTTCACCATAATTCTATGGAGGTTTTCTGTAGAACTTCCCTATGTAAGTGTTTACTGTTTTCGGAATGCCTATGGTTAATTTTAAGCTTCTAAAGTCTTCTACAAAATTAACATGAACCCTAATACGTACCTCATCTAATTTATCAGCAGATACTACGTATACTTCGGGATAACATCCTTTAGGAGGTAGCTTACTGGCACCTAGAACCTCATAGTGTGCGTTAGACATTATTACGAAGGCTATGTTACTTGAATTCTTCATCTCTAATAGTGTTTTCAAAGCTTTCATCTCGTAATTGCCTAGCAGGTCAGTAAGTTTTACTTCAACTATATCAGTGTTGTTAAGCATAACCCTACTTGTAATACCATATACCGTGGTTATATTGCCTTTAACGATCTCTTCCCCTGAAGCAGTAAAGAATAGTGCATTAACGTATTTTGCGTATAGACCAACATCGTAGCTTAATATAGAATTAATATAAAGCAATGTACTTGCAGCAATTATAATTACCAAAATTATTCTAGTTAAAACACCTACATTCTTAAACGTTTTCCACACCTTGAACAGCGCAATAGTAAGGAGTAGTGGAAACAATATCCAAGATATAACCTTAACCAACGCCATATAGGGGGATTCAATGTTTAGCACGTATTTTTCAATGACATCAGCATAGCTGCTACATAGGCGGTAAGCATTTACTGGGATAATAGCCCATTTACCATTAACATTATACATGAATATCTCACAAACAGGTTTCTCTTCAAGCCCTATACCGAGTGGTAGCTCTTTAGGAACAACTATAAAAGCTTCTACAAAATACGTTCCATTGCCAAGCATTTGCGGATGTAGTTCTAATGTTGTAGCAAGTCTTGAAGTAGTAGTTAAAATAATTTCTCGCTTAACACCATCTACTATACGATATATTTTCATAACAACCCGTGGTTTTTCTCTTAACGCATCGTATACCCAGTAACTATGTCTATCCTTAAACATGTATCTTGGAAGTTCTAAGTAATCATGTCGGAAAACATATTTCTTGAACCCTTCAAGATTACGTGTAACATAAACATCGATAAAAGGAATAGAAGGTAGCTCGGGAAAGCGAGGCCCTTCGCATCGCGCACTAAGTACTTTGAAATACTCTGTTTTCTCAAACAAGGTCATGTATGGAATTATGGAGAGAATCAGCAAAATTAACACGAATACTAATACATATTCCCTTTTCAAACTTTCATCATAAGTATTAGCTCCCATTATTTCTCCATAGTAGGATAATAATAGTTCAGCTTTTAACCTTAACTTATGTAACACATAATAAACCAGGATCTACCAAATAGCAGGGAACGTATATGTTGTTAGATAAGGTTCTAAGTAAATGTCCTTGGACTTTAGTTTTACTTTTTAAGCTTAAGGATTTAGGTGGTGAAGCTACAGCTTTTGAAATAGCTAAAGAACTCGGTATTAGAACTTATGTTGTTAAGAGGGGGTTGTGGTGGCTTAAGAAGTTTAAGGCAGTGGAAGAAGATGTTAGTGTTGAGCCTAAGAAGTTTAAAATAACTATGGAAGCTATACGTGCTCTTGATAAAATAGTCCTGAATAAACGGGTTAAAGGAAACACTACAGTTGTTCTCTACGGTGACATGTTTTACGTTTTCATTTGCAGGGGCAAAGAGATAGTTGTGAAAACTGTGCCTAGAGAAGTTGTTAACACTGTAAGATCATATACTATGAAAGGTATAATAGACGTTAACTTACTATATGAGAAAACAGGGTTTTCAAAACCTCTCATAAGTTTAGCTTTAAGAGTAATAAAAACCCTTAGTGGATAAATCATTTCATAATGTTCTTTACTAGCTTTATTTATTATGCCTTAATGTTTCAACCATATTTCTTTATATGCCTTGCTATTTTCGGGAATTTCTCTAATAACTCATCATCAGCCGTGTAGAGCACTGTTTTAAGTTTCATTGCTAATGCTATGTAACTTGCTTCATACACTGTAATATTGTGTCTGTACGCTATTTCAACGACTTTACTTTTTAGATCTCCCTCAATATCATGTATTTCGAAACCGTATTTGTTGAGTGCTAAACATATTTCTTTTAATTCTTCTTCAGAATATACGTCACTGTACCTTAAAGCATTTAGTACTTCGTATATTAGAAGAGAAGGAACTGCAATACTTATTTTCCTTTGGACATAGTCGTTTCTTACCTTTATAGCTTCTTCACTATACAATTCCTTAAGAAACCATTTTACAATGATACTAGAGTCTAAAACTACCTTAGTCTCCTCCATCTCTTAATAACCTCTGTAGAATCCCAGTTTCTAGGAGCATTTCTCCTTAGTCTCTCATTAATTAAAAGTGCTTCTGCTAGGTTCTTTTCCTCTTCCTCTCGGATCTTATTTAAGATAGCTTCTCTTACGACTTCACTCCAATTAATGTACTTATATTTTCTCATAAGCTTTTTTATTTCAGGACTTATTCTAACAGTTATTGTAGTCATAGTTATTCACGTTATTATACTAATGTATGTACAGTACGAATATGTTACTACTGTCACACAAATTCTTTAAGTATTTAAAGGGTGAAAGGGAGTGAATAGGGGTAGGTGCTTAAGGTATTGTTTAGAGAATACAATGTTATCAGAAAGCATGGTAGACCTTCAGATTTACATGCTGCCATAGTTTACCCTTCAACTTATGTTGCAGCTATTTCCAGTTTAGCCGTTCACATACTTTACTATATGCTTAACCGCTTAGACAATGTTATTGCTGAACGTGTTTTCTACAAGTACCCTGAAGGTAGCGGTCTTGAAAAGTATAGGAGTATTGAATTCCGTAGGAAATTGAAGGACTTTGACATATTATTCATTTCCGTACATTATGAACTAGACTACGTTAACATAGTTGATATGCTTGTCAACTCTAAAATACCGTTATACGCTAAAGATAGGGGAAACGAAGACCCAGTAATTGTGATAGGAGGTCCTACGGTTACTGCTAACCCTGAACCATTAGCTGAAATAGCTGATGCCCTGATTATAGGTGAAGTAGAGAATATTTTAGATGAAATTGTTGAAGCATATTTCTCCTCAAGAACGAAATCCGATTTCTTAGATAACATAGCTAGTATTAAAGGAGTTTACGTTCCATCGTTTGGAAAATATAGGGTTTTGAAAAACTATGTTGAAAACCTTGACGAAGCGTTTTATCCTATAACTCAAATTCAAGCTGAAGGCGTAGAACCTGCATACGGTCGCGGAATTATTGTTGAAACGACAAGAGGATGTAGATGGTTCTGTCAATTCTGCATGGAGGGATTTATAAGCAAGCCGAAGAGGGACAGAAGTCTTTCCAAAATTAAGGAAATCACTGAAAAAGGTTTAGTAAGCAACAGTGTTAATAGAGTTGTCTTCTATTCTCTATCATTTTTCGACCATAACAGAGCAGATGAAATTTTGGAGTACGTAATTAACGATTTAAGAATAGAAGCTTCCGTTCCATCTATGAGACCAAGCCTAATGAACGATTACAGATTAGAGTTGATGGTGAAAGCAGGGCAGAAAACGTTAACAATAGCCCCAGAAACTTTGTGCCAAAATATTGGTGCTGCTATTAAAAAGTTCACGTTTAAACATAGGATAGTGGAAATTATACGTGGAGCGTTAAGGAAGGGTTTTCGAAGCATAAAACTATACTTCATAATAGGTTTTCCAAGAACCGGTATTGAAGAAGTAAGGAGGATAGTGGAATTTATAAGAGAGATTGTAAAGGAAACTAGAATCCTAAGATCAGATCAAATTAAGTTATCAGTTAATCCGCTCATACCCAAACCTCAAACACCACTACAGTGGTTGCCCATGGAGAGTCTTGATGTTTTGCGTACTAAGTTTAAATATTTAGAAAAAGAGCTTAGCAGGTTACATGTTAGCATGGGGTTCTATAGCCCAGAATGGGCTCAAATACAGTCGACAATAGCGTTAGGAGATAGGGATATCTCTAAACTACTAAAATTATGGTATTATTACGGTAAAGGATTAAGCGGTTGGCGTAAAGCTGTAAAGCATAGTAAAGTGAAAATAAGGTACGTTAGGGAAGGTAGATCTCTAGGTGAAGAACTTCCTTGGAACCACATAAACATAGGCGTATCGTTAAAATATTTAGAAAAAGGTTTCATCTTCTTTAACAAGCTTATAGAGAAGAAATGCGCTTAATAAGTGTCCAAGTCAGTTCGGCTCTTCTCAATCATATGCTATATCATTTGATACCGTTTCATCATCCAATTATTATTCAAATATTGTAGACATTTAAACCTGTTTACTTCCATATTCTTTTTACCCATTTTATCTTATCGAAGTCCCTATCAAAACTGTAGATTTCGCTTATTCCTAGTTTTTCCATGAAGATGAGTGCTAAAGCATCGTTAACTCCTAGACCTTCTTCCTTAGCCTTTAATACTGCTTCAGCATAGGAGGCTACATCTACATCGTATACGTGTATTGTTTGCTTACTCAGTATCGCTTCAATATATTCCGCGGATTTTACTTTAGATGTACGGGTTTCAAGTATGTTAGCTATTTCAGATAGATGTATAACAGTTGTTATAACATCCTCTCCCTCATTAATGCGCGTTAAAATTCTTTTAGCATTCTCTTTAAGCTCTAACATACTCTTAGAAAGAACCTTTTGGGGTTTAAGGAAGGCGTAAAGAAAAACTGAAGCATCAACAAACCTCAATTAGCTCACCCTTTAAGCAAATACCTCTTTAGCTTACTGTAATCACTAAAAGCATCTCCTGGAACATCTACTTCAACAGAGTCGAAGAAGTTCTTCAAATTTTTGGGCTGTAGAGGTTTCAGAATAATTTCTCTCCCGCGAAGAACAATAACAAACCTATGAGAACCTATATTCTTCAGAATCCTTTTTGGAATTTTAATCCTACCGTACCGATCAACCACTACAACCGACAATCCACTGCACCATAATTATCTATTACCAAGCTCTCTACAAAAGCTTATCGATATCTTGTCGTGAATGTGTTTTAGAAAATTTAGTTGCTTCTTTTTGCGGTAAACTGTAAATAATCGATTCAAATACTAAGTTTTATTGGAAGTAGAGGCGTAGAATAACGGAGCTAGTGTTAGCTTTAGGTTTGCTGATAATACTTGGCCTCTTGGGTGCTAAGATAGGTAATAAGTTAAAGTTCCCCATGGTTACGGGTTTTATTATTGTAGGTATACTTCTCAGCCCATCAATCTCAGGAGTAATATCTGAAAGTATTCTCGAGAAAACCTCTCCAATAACAGATATTGCATTAGGCATTATCGCCTTTCTTGTAGGTGGATCATTGAGCATGGTTAGGCTTAGAAGGCTTAGTAAGCAAATACTTTGGATAACCATGGTTCAAGCAACTATGGCGACAATATTCGTTGCTGTGTTAGTTTTTCTCCTAACACCTAGTTTAATCAGCTTAGAGTACCATAGCTTAATCTCTATGGCTCTAATTTTAGGTGCTGTTTCAGCAGCTACCGCTCCAGCTGCCACCTTAGCTATTGTTCACGAATATAGGGCTAAAGGACCCTTAACTACAACGTTACTTGCAGTAGTAGCGTTAGACGATGCTGTGTGTATCATATATTTTGTGCTATGTGTGAGTTTAGCTGAAATAGCTATTAAAGGCTCAATTACCTTACACTCCATAGTGCAGCCTTTAATCAGCATAGTGCTTTCCGTAATTCTAGGTATATTATTTGCTTTTTTATCGAAATGTTTTAAGAGAATAGTTCATGGCCATGAAGAAATTTTAACTACGACCCTAGGGCTTATTTTTATTGCATCAGGCGCTTCTAAGGTACTCGGTGCAGACCCTCTATTAACAAACATGGTCTTCGGTTTCATAGTTGAAAATTACATAGACTTTGAAACAATGTTTACTGTTTTAGAGAAAGTGGAGAATGTTATTTTTGCGCTATTCTTTACTCTAGCTGGCACTCATTTTAACTTAGACATTATGAGAGCAGCATTACCTTTAGCGCTAATAATAGTTGCTGGTAGGTTTAGTGGTAAATACATAGGTTCATATATTGGAGGAGCTGTATCTAAGGCTCCTAAAACTATTAAGAAGTATGTTGGCTTAGGTTTACTTCCTAAAGCAGGTGTTACTGTAGGATTAATATTGTTTGCTGCAGAAATGCCTCTATTCGAACAGTTCATGGGATACGCTCTAAACGCTATATTAGCCTCTGTTATCCTCAACGAGCTCATAGCTCCTCCTTTAACCAAGTATGCTATATTTAAGGCAGGGGAAGCTTATAGAGCATAAGGAGATGGCAATATAGGTAGTTAGCTTTATACAGTTTCTAGTAAATTACTAGTTTCTGGTCTATAAGGACCCATGAGTGGGGGTTGACGAAAACAACGGAACCTATATTAGCTCTTGGAATACTACTGTTCCTTGGTTTCCTAGGAGCTAAACTTAGTAACAGATTTAAATTCCCTATGGTAACAGGGTTCATAGTTATCGGAATGCTGTTAAGCCCCTCTATCTTAGGTGTTTTATCGAGGAAAACTATTGAGGAATTCTCAGTAATAACTGATGTAGCGCTAAGCATTGTAGCTTTCATAGTTGGTGGATCATTAAACGTTAGGAGACTTAAAAAACTTAGCAGACAAATACTTTGGATAACCATGGTTCAAGCAACATTAGCCTCCATTATTGTAGCGTTACTTATAGTGGTTTTAGCGGGAAGCATAGTTAATATAGAGTATAATTCCCTAGTCTCTATGGCATTGATTTTAGGCGCGGTCTCTGCCGCAACAGCTCCTGCTGCAACATTAGCAATAATACATGAGTATAGGGCTAAAGGACCCTTAACTACAACGTTACTTGCAGTAGTTGCGTTAGATGATGCAGTCTGTATAGTTTACTTTATTGTTGCTGTCGCTCTTGCTAACATAGTTTTAGCTTCAAACTTTACACCATACTTCGTACTACAACCTCTACTTGGCATGGTATTGTCTGTAATCCTCGGTCTTGCATTTTCCGCCATACTGTTTCTTGCCAGAAGAATTGTGCGTGGAAGAGAAGAAGTATTAACTGCAACTTTGGGTGTAATCTTTTTAAATTCAGGCTTAGCTAAATTGTTTAATGCAGACCCCCTACTCGCAAATATGACCTTAGGATTTATAGTTGAAAACTACGTAGACTTTGAAGAAACGTTCCTAGTACTAGAGAACATTGAAAACGCTATTTTCGCTCTATTTTTCACACTTGCTGGAAGCCATTTAGACTTAAACGTAATGGTAAAGGCTTTACCAATAGCCTTAATATTGACTATAGGACGTTTTAGCGGTAAATATTTTGGCTCATACATTGGAGGCATCATTTCAAAAGCACCAGATGTGCTGAAGAAATATGTTGGTTTAGGTCTTTTACCTCAAGCAGGAGTAACTGTTGGCCTAATACTATTTGCTGCAAGAGAACCGATGTTCGAATCCTTCATGAGTATAGCTTTGAACGCTACCTTAGCTACCGTAATAATTAATGAAATGGTTGCCCCTCCACTAACGAAGTATGCCGTATTTAAAGCGGGTGAAGCATATAAAGGATAGAGTAGACAATATATTGGTGCTTGCGCTGCCCCTGAGAAAAATTAGAGTTAGAGATTTAATGAACAGTGTTTGGAGAAGACCTGTTATTGTTCATGAGGACGAAACGTTAGATGAAGTTGTTGATAAACTTGCACAGTGCAGGTACAGTAGAATAGCTTATGTAGTAGATGATAAAAGTAGGTTAAAAGGGGTTATTTCATTAGGAATGCTTATGAGGGTTCTTTATAGAAAACATAGGGCTAGAGCAATATCTGCAATAGCAACCTCAAGTATTTTGAAAATATATGCTTCGGAAAAAGCTTCAGAAATAGCTTCAAGAACCATATACTATGCTGTTCCTGAGGAAAGCTTAGATAGCGTACTACATAAAATGCTTGTTCACGATTTAAAAGAAATACCAGTTATTGATGAGAATAAAAGGGTTATAGGGGAATTATGGATTATAGATTTACTTAAAGCTAGGATGCTTTCAAAAAAGAAACGTTTAAGACAACTAAGTGAGAACTTATAAGCTTGATCATTCTCTCTTACAACAGTATGGGCAGGAACATATAGGGGCGGTTTATATGAAGCTGTATGTTTCAGTTGATATGGAAGGCTTACCCGCAATAACATCAGTTTCCCAAGTACTATCGACAGGTAAAGACTATGATAGAGCCAGAAAGTGGATGACTGAGTTAATTAACATAGTTGCTTCGACAGCATTCAGCTATGGATTTAAAGAAGTATATGTTAATGATGCTCATGGGTTAATGACGAACATACTTTACGAGAAACTTGCTGGAAACACTTATCTTGTCTCTGGATTCCCTAAACCTGTTTCGATGATGTGTGGCATTGACGGCTCTTTTGATGCAGCAATATTCTTAGGATACCATGCTAAGAAGGGTACTGAACACGCTGTAATGGACCATACCATGAGTAGCAAGCATATACAGAGAATTATCGTAAATGGCGTTGAAGCTAGTGAATTTTATCTCAACGCAGCAGTAGCAGGTTACTATGGTGTTCCCGTAATTCTAGTCGGCGGAGACGATAAAATAGTTGAAGAAGCTAGAAAAACAATAAGGAACATTGAAATCATAGAGTTTAAGAAATCTATTGGAAGATTTTCATCAATTTCACCTGCTCTTAAAAATATAGAAGTAGAACTACGAGAGAAATGTTTGAAGGCATTTGAAAAACTTAGAAACGGACTAATAAAACCATTTAAAATTAAGGAACCTGTAACCCTTGAAGTAGAATTTGTAAACTCAGCAGTACCTGAAGTTTTGGAAGCGTTAGCAACTATTAAAAGAGACGGTTTACGGGTAAAAGTTACTACTGAGAATATAGTTAAAGCATATAGACTCTTAGAATTATTTTTAATAGTAGCGGTGGGTGTAAGCTCAATAACTTCCAAATAATTACCTTAATTCTACTGCATTATGGAATACTCTGGTACTATCAGAAATTATTTAGGGCTATGGAGGTTTTAAAATAGCGATTGATCGACGATTTTCAAATTATTGTTGAAACTATTAATGCGAATAGTGATAAAGGTACTATGTATTTCCACAGCATTTTTATTGCTTGATCTACTCTAAACCTTGCTACCATAGCTTTAATCCATGTTAGAACAAGAACTACAACAATATACTTAATAGCAACTACTAGTATTTGAGCCCATAGCGGGCCTTCCACGAAGGGTGCCACACCACCTAGGAATAGGAATACTATGATCAGCGAGTTTACATATTGTTCGATATCGTGAATGAATATTATGAATGCAAGTTTTGGCCCTGAATATTCTGTAAATGGTCCTGCAACTATTTCCTGTTCTGCTTCCGGAATATCAAATGGCTTATCTAATAGCTTACATTGCAACGAGATTAGTGCTGTCAGTAACGATATTACCATTAACGGTATTAGTACAGGGTTTGTCCATAGCAGCCAGCTGTAAATTGATGAGAGGTATAGTGAGTATTGTGCTTCAAGTATTCTACTAGCGAGAACTACGGGTGTTAGTATTGAAATTAGGAAAGCTACTTCATATGCTATGGTTAGCGTGAGCAGTCTTGAGGAACCTAAAGCGCCATAGGGGCTTGGTGTTAGGAATCCTAGAGCTGCAAGGGTCAGTGTTGGCCATATTAGTAAGTAAGCTGCTACTATGATGTCATATGGTGCATAAACACTGTACGGAGATATGGGCAACATTAGAAGTATTGCCATTAAAGCACCTATAGCTAGTGCTAGTAGGAATGCTGGTAGCTTAGCATATCCTCTGATAACGACTATGTCCTCTTTGAAGAATAGTTTGACGTAATCTGCGAAAGGCTGCAGTGTCCCTGCAAGACCTGTATATGTTGGCCCCATTCTATTCTGCATTCTAGCGTAAGCTTTTCTTCTAAACCACTGAGTAAATATTGCAACTATGAATGAGAATACTGCTCCAGGATAGATTAACGTCTCTCCTACCAGCATTAGTGTTTCAAATATTCCGTTAGCCACTTACACCACCTAACATAATTATTATAGCGTAAGCTATGATTAAAGCTAGGAACATCCAGAAGAACCAATCGTTAAGTATTCCCGTATGTACTTTTCCTCTAAGGGAATCATATAGTGGCTTGAAAACTTCATTCCAGATCGTTGTAAATAAATGCCTATCTGCTAAGAGCGCTTCTTTCTCAGTAATGTGTTCTCCACAGGCGTAAATTAGGGGTTTTTCTTTAGATTCTTTAGCAAAACTCCTAGTTACTTTTATTGAGTATAAGTAGAGTCCGTAGGCTAGTAAAGTTATTATAAACATTGAAACTGCTGTTTCTAAAACAACCATGAGTAAGCTCATATCCTAACACCTGCAAGTAGTTTTTCAGCTAACTCATAGGCTACCTCTATGAACTTATCTGTTTCGAAAACAGTATTCGCAGCAGGCTCTATGAACATATCGTATATCCAGGGTGATGCAACACCTAATATCACACATAAAGCTGCAAGGATAATCATTGGCCAGAGCATTGCTCCTGGGGGTTCTACTTTACCATAATCTCTCATTGGAGGTTTAGCATATGCATGGTATATTATCTTTAAGTATCCTAGGAGGGACAGTGCACTTGAAAGAACTATAATTATCACTAATGGGGCCAAATTAACTTCTAATAACGCCTCGTATAGGATGAGCTTACTAACAAAGCCGTTAAATGGAGGAACACCTGCAAGTGCGAGAGCTGCTATAACCATTAAAGCTGACGTCAATGGAGCGTATCTTCCCACACCTTCCATTTTATCTAAGCTTCTAGTTCCAGCGGCTTTAACGTAAACGCCAGCTGTTAAGAATATGAGGGTCTTAGCTATAGCGTGGTTTATCATGTGGAATAATGCCGCAGCTAAAGCTAATGGTGTAGCTAACCCTATAGCTAAACATACGTAACCATAGTTTAACACGGAACTGTAAGCTAAAATTCTATTAATGTCCGATTGAACAATCATTAAGAACGATCCTACAAGTATTGAGATTAAGCCCATAATTAGCACTATTATTAGCCCTGCGTTTACTATAGACTCTACTGCTCTAGCACCGCTTAGAAGAGTTATCAAATATCTTGCTAGTAGGTAGAAACCTACGTTAGCTGCAACAGCTGAAAGTAGCGCTGCAACTGTAGATGGCGATACTTGGTATGCGTCAAGAACTCTAAAGTGATTCGGAGCTACGCCAGCTTCTACGGTAAATGCCCAGATAGATAACGCTAAGAATAAGCCCACACCTAAAACTAAGTTACCGTAAGGTTCCCCTGTAACCGGGAAGAATATTCCTCTTATCTTAGCTGCGATGTCTGCCATATTTAATGTTCCAAGAGAAGCGTAAATGAATGTTACAGCTAGGAAGTATATTGTTGTTGCTAAAGCACCTATAAGAGAATATTTAATTGCTGCTTCAATACATTCTCCCCTTCTATTCCAGAAAGCTACTAAACCATAGGATGTTATTGAAAGTACTTCAAATAGGACGAAAACGTTGAATACGTCGCCTGTATATATGCATCCAAGAACGCCCGCCTCTAACCCTAATAGCATGGTGTAATACCATTCTACACCATCTTCATCAAGGTCGAAGTATTTTACACCGTATATTGTAATTAACCATATTACGAAAGCCGATACAAAACCTAGTAGCGCTGCAAACTCGTCAACCTCGTAAACTATACCTACAGGTGGAGGCCATCCTCCAAGCAAGTAAACGAATGGCTTGCCTAGAATGCGCACTAAGGTGTAGCCTAAACCTGAAAGTATGAGAACTATTGTTGTAATGGTTAATGCAAAAGTGTCCCATACTCTCCTGTTCTTAATAGTTAATCCTATCAATGGCATTGCAAAAGCTGAAACTATGGCTATTACAGGTGCTAGGACTAATGAATGTATCATTATTGGTGGTAATGGAGGGTAGATCTCCATAATATATCACCTAATCGAACATTCTTTTAGCAAAATATTCGAACATTTTAGAAATATTTTCAAACGTTGTTTTCTCATCGGGTGCTTTAACGTTAATCCAGTGAACATAAAAGTATTTCCTCTTAGTATCTAAGTCGACAACAACCGTACCTGGGGTGTTTGTTATGGAGTTAGCTATAGTTACTATAGCGTAATCTGTATTAACATGGAATGGTACTCTAACAATGCCTGGTTTAATAGGCATTTTAGGGTGTAAAATCCTCTTAATCACATCAGAGTGAGCCTTATATTCTGCAACTATGAAGTAGTAGAAAGCATATGCTATTGTCCAGAACCATCTCTTAACATTATATGGTTTAGTATGTTTAGCAATAAGAAGATCTGCTACAACTACGGCTACTGCTACCGAGAATATTATACCGTAAATTATGTCTTGGGTTGCTATGCTAGCTGAAGCTATAATGAAAACTGCGAACAGTAAAACAGCAACTGCTATTACTTTAAGTGTTTTCTCTAAAGCACCCATGTTCTTCACCCTCTTAGCCTAACGGCCTTCCTTACATCAAGTGTTCCATAGAGTCTATAAAGCTGAATAGCTAAAGCTATTAGGAATGCTGTTACCGACATGTTAATGACTATAGCAGTTATAACTAAGCATTGAGGTAAAGGATCAACAGCTGTTTCTTTAAACCAAAGTAGTTCCTCAAGAGTAGGTTTAATGGATGGAAATATTGGGACAGCCGCTCCGCCACGTCTAAAACCTAAGAAAATTATGAACGTGTTTGCTGTATCTCCGAGAATCGAGAGAGCAATAATTTTCTTAAGCAAGTTAGGCCTAACTACTATGCCGTAAACCGAGACCGCTATTAACCCTATTAGCGTTATGTAAAAGTATATCCAAAGTGCTTGAGATATCATACTTGTCATTTCCCTAACACCTTCTTATAAATTAGTTCAGGTATTGAAAATATGAGGTAAATTACTGTAAAACCTGCACCTACAGCCACGAATTCGCAGAAATTGTAGAAGAACTGGTTTCCTGAAAGCCAGAAGGGCCCGATTCCAGGTATGAAACCCCAGTTAGCCCATGGTTTAGGTTGGTTTTGAATAACGAAAGACGTTACACCGCTTAAAGCAATTAATCCTGGACCTAAAGCAAGAAGTCCTATGCCTAAAACGCCTAAGACTCTAATAGGTAGCATTAGCTTTGTCGTTATTTTCCTCTCTTCTAGGAATATTCTTGAGAAAGCTGCGATAGCTAACAGTGTTGCTATGGATATTGCTGATCCAGCTTGGAAGCCTCCTCCTGGTGTAAGGTTTCCATGAACAGCTATAGCTATTGAAACTATGAGTACAAAAGCTATTACAAGCTTCGTTATAGTTTTAACGATTAGTGATAGGCCTTTTCCACTTAAGATACCTTTAGTGAAAACATCCTTAACTTTAGGTATTCTGAAAACAGCTATAGCACCTATTATTGCTAGGAAGAATACTGAAGTCTCATACAGTGTATCATATCCTCTATAGTCCCAAACCATAGAATTTACTGCTTCAGGGCTTGCAGCCCAATATTTCTTCTCATGCCAGTTGATAGCGTAATATAGGTAAAATTTAGCTAAAGGTCTAATATCTTCCTTAGGTGTAAAGCCTGTAGCACCTGCAATAACGGCAAATAGTGTAAGCACGAGCAGAAGCGCTACACCTAACCCTATAACTACTTCGCTATATGGTCTCTTCACAATTACACCCATGCTTACACCTCTTCATATCTTTCGGTTTTACTTACGCCATAAATTAAGAGTATAGAGTATATTCCAACACCTACAGCAATATATGCTAGCACTATATCTGGTGCAAACAGAAGATAGTAAGCATAGGCAAAAGCAACCGATTGAAGAGCTGAGAAAACCACGGCTTTAATTAAGTCCCTTTCTCTAATAGCTAAATAAGCAAATATTAACGCTAGCGTAAGTGCAAACGCTAAAAGTATTTCAGTGATGAGCGTAGGTTCAATCATTCCTCAATCAACCTCTCATCTTCTCTTAGAAAATCACATACCTTAGGCTCTACGGGAACAGTTTTAGATCTATGAGCAGCTCTAGCTAATGCATGAGAACCTACAGGTGCTGTTAGAACTATTGCTATTGCTGTTAAGAATGCTCCCGCAGCTATGAAGTACCTTATTACACCTAGGTAGTTAAGAGCAAGAGACATTAGCGTAACACCGAATAATGGGTAAACAGCCCCTCCTATTGTTCCAACTGTTGCTGCGTGAAGCCTAACAAAGAAATTAGGGAATCTCACCATACCTATGGAGCCTACAACATCGCAGAATACGCCAATTAGCGTTAAGATAATTCCTATGATTAGAGCTATTTCCTCAAATATATTTAATTCAGGAAATAGGAAAACCACTAATCACCAACCTCTCTTGCCTCTAAATATTTAGCTACATAGACATCTAAAACATAAGCCCATAGGGCTAAAGCGAGTGCCGCAACCATTAAGAAACCTATTTTGAATAGTATTGAAAGTAATCCCATGAGAAAGCAAAGATCGTACGTTACGCAGTCAATAGCTAAAACCATATCAGTTATCGATGGACCCTTAATTACACGTATGGCATATAGGCTAAGGGATATGAGAAAGGCTGGCAATAAAGCAACTATGAATGTCGAAATGAAACTTTCTAAAGTCATCAGAATTTCCCTTAACCAGTCTTTATCATCACTTGAAGTTCGTATAACCCTTTTCCTAGCATGTATAAATAAAAATAACTTATAGTAGAATATGAAGGACATTGCCGAGGATATTGTAAAGAATTTACTACTAGCTTAAATGGTTTAATTCATTACTTTCCTATGTTATCTATATACTTCTACTATAGAGTATCTTATTTAATATAGACTCAATAACCTAGATGAACAAGGGAACTCTTCCAGCGAGGAGGCTAAATTATGGGAATTGTTCAGTGGGCGAGAATAAAATCTCCATGGATTCTACATTTTCCATCTCCCGGATGTAACGGCTGCGATATTGAGGTCTTGGCAGCTCTAACCCCAAGATATGATGTTGAACGCTTCGGAATACTTCTCAAACCATCTCCTAGACATGCAGACATACTGATAGTTACAGGCGCCGTATCTAAACAAGTAGCTAAGAGACTAAAGAGAATTTATGAGCAAATGCCCGAACCCAAATTTGTTATTGCTGTTGGAACATGTGCGGTAAATGGCAATGTATTTCAAGGATCACCCTTCGTGTATGAGGGAGTTGACAGGGTAATTCCAGTTGATGTTTACATTCCTGGATGTCCTCCAAGACCTGAGGCGATAATTCACGGCATAGTTACTTTGATAAAGAAAATTAAGGGCGGTGGGAATGGCAGTAGAAAGTAGAGTGGAAAACATTCCAGAGAAGGTTTCTAAATTTCTAGAAGAATTGAGAAAGGAGTTTAAAGATAAAATATTGAGCGTTAAAATTCTTACACCTACCCGCGCTGAGGTAAAAATAGCGCGTAACTCACATAAGCAAATAATTAAGTGGCTTAGAAATAGGTTCGCTGAATCCTCATACTTAGTAACAATAAATACTGTAGACTACATTGATAGAGGGGATTTTGAATTACAGTATGAGATACAATTAGCAGAGGATGATTTAAAACTCCATTTAACACTTAAAATGGATATTCCTCGAGCAAATCCTGAAGTTGAAACCATAACAGACATAGTGCCTGGAGCTCTTCTATACGAGTGTGAAAATTATGAAATGTTTGGCATAAGGTTCATAGGGCATCCAGCCTTAGGGAAAGTATTTTTACCTGAAGATTGGCCTGATAACGTTTATCCTCTAAGGAAGGAAGTTAAGCTGATAAAGAAGGTCAAGAAGGTGAGATAGAAGTGTCCACAATAAGCTTAATTATAGGTCCTCAGCATCCAGCTCTACATGAGGCGGAAAGGTTTCTCTTTAAAGTTGAAGGAGAAACTGTCATAGATGTTATACCTAGAATAGGGTATATGCATAGGGGAATAGAGAAGCTTATGGAAACAAAAACGTTTGTTGAAGGCCTATATCTTGCTGAGAGAATTTGTGGTATTTGTAACGTAG
>Ga0190367_1000867_pt1 | contig 19434 bp, 22 predicted proteins | sample 4872181011_MG_FD_171838 | JGI IMG/M metagenome (GOLD analysis project Ga0190367, IMG submission 171838) | Hydrothermal vent microbial mat bacterial communities from Southern Trench, Guaymas Basin, Mexico - 4872-18-10-11_MG | ecosystem: Environmental > Aquatic > Marine > Hydrothermal vents >...
AACTTTATATTTGGCGCGTAGCCCTCGCTAAGAGGCAGGTCCCTCAATGCCGCTATTTTCAGACGGAATCCACGCTCATAAAGCGAGGGCCAAGTGAGAGAGGCTACATAAAAATGTGGAGGAGGGTCTAGGCTTTCTTAGCAGGCTTCTCCATCAACTTGGTCTTCGTCATAATGGTGCCGTCGCGTGCGTGAGGCTTCCTCACTAAGGTGTCGCCGTACTTCTCAATCTCCCTGGCCTCGTCTGCCAACCTGGCAGCGTTCCTTAACATCTCGTGAGCCGCGGCGGCTATCATCGTGTAGCGCTCCCATTCCTGAATCTTGAAGCAGGCCTCAGTGGTAAGGTCAGCTACGCGGCGGGCTGTCTCAAAGGCGGCCATGGCTTTAGCCTTGGCGTAGGGGTTACTATACCCAGTGGCGGCCGCTGCAGTCTCCTTGTCTACAACTATCCTTGGCAGCTCAGGAGTCTTCCCTTCCTTGAATGCCGAGATCACCTTATCGAAGTACTCCACCAGTATGTTGTAGACGCCGGTAGTCGCCAGCACCTTTATGATGTCGGAGTTGAAGCAGGCCATCTCGACGGGGTCCAAGAACTCCCTCCTAGCACCTAGCATCGCGTCGGCCTCAACTATGATCGCCCCGAAGCCCTTAGATTCTAGGTCGCCTAGGGCCTTCTTAGCTGGAGCGTCAGATAGAACCACTACTGGTAGCCCCGCCTCCTTGAGGACCTCCCTAGCCTTAGTGGGGCCTGGTAGAGCGGCGTTAGGGCTAACCACGATGGCGAAGTGAGGCTTAAAGTCTAGTAGCTTCTTAGCAACCTCCTCAGCCTTCTCTGGATCCATCTTTGCTCCGCACGACACTATCCTGACGTCTATGTCATTCCTGTCGGCCCTCTCGTCAAGCAGGTACTCGAGCAGGGGGGCAGTGCCCACGCAGCCGAGCTTAACTACACCTACCTTAACCACTCCCGCCTTCTCAGCCATATCGCAAACCCCCTACAGGTGAGGTGATTAGGCGTATAAATGCATTCTTAAGCTGAGGGTGTTAGGGAGGATGGGTACGAGAGGAGCCGCGGTCTTAGCAGGAGGAGAGGGAAGGAGATTTAAGGTAGCTGGTGGACGCGGCGATAAGGCGCTCTTTAAGATTGAGGGCAAGCCCATGGTGGTTAGGGTCCTAGAAGCGGTTAAGGAGGTCGTGGACGAGGTTATTGTAGTAGTGGATAGTTGGGAGAGAGCTCAACGATTCGCGCCAGCTTTAAGCGACGTGAGAATAGTAGTGGATGAGGAGGGGCCGAGGGGGCCTCTCACAGGGATAAGGACTGGGCTTAGGAAGCTTAGAGCTGAGAGCTGTCTCATCACTCCTTGCGACGTCCCCTTCATTAAGGGGGCTGCTTTAAACGAGCTGCTTAGGAAACTCGAGGAGGGCGTTGAAGGGGTGGTGCCCCTATGGCCTAACGGTTTCCACGAACCGCTTATAGCTGCCTATAAGCGCGAGCCAGCTCTAAGGGTTGGAGACCTCCTCGGTAAGCTCGGTAGGACGAGGCCAGATGACTTAGTTAGAGCTGGACTTGAAGTCGAGTTCCTGTCGGTCAGAGAGATAAGGAAAGTGGACCCCGACTTAGATACCTTCGTGAACATTAATAAGCCATCCGACCTGGAGTCGCGGAGACCCCTAAAGCTCAGCGGGGAGCTTGATAGCGTAAGGCTAAGACATCCCATGGAGCTACAAGAAGTAGCTAAGTTAGTCGAGGAGGCTGTAGCTCAACGTAGAGCCAGCGTGGTCGATGATGGAGGGGTTCTATTTTGGTCGGCGCTATTGAGGAGAGTTCTAGCTAAGAGCAGCTCGGAGCTGATTGAGGCGGCTACATGGTATAGGAGGGAGGCAGAGCTCTATGACAGCCTAGGTCTACGCCTACTAAGAGCCAGAGCACTCATTGACGCGTATAGGTGTCTCGAGGAGGGAGGAGTAAAAGCTGACCACCTGATGAAAGAGGCGCTAGGGGTTTATAGGGAGCTGGGCGTCGATAGGAAGGACCTATGAGCGGATGGATATGGCCGTGGTCGTGGCTGTGGTAGGCCCTAAGGACTCGTATAAGACTAGGGTAATAGAGCTGCTTATTCAGCGTCTAACCTCGCTTGGGCTTAAAGTGGCCGCCGCTAAACACGTTCACCACGTTGAAACCATCGACCGGCCGGGGAAGGATACATGGAGATACGCTAAGGCTGGGGCCTCCCTTGTGGTTGCAGTTTCAGAGAGCGAGGTGGCCTTGATAAGGAGGGGCGTTAAGGCTGGGCTTAAGGAGGTACTTAACATAGTTGAGGGCGAGGTCGACGTGGTGCTGATTGAGGGCTTTAAGTCCGAGGTACTCGAGGACGAGCATATAATCAAGGTGCTGGCCGCAAGCAAAGTTGAGGATCTAAGGGAGCTGCTCGCTAAAGCTAAGCCGCCCGTCGTGGGCATAGCTGGCCCCGTCGTCCAAGGTTTAACGAACCTTGAGGGGCTAGCCTTAATCGACGTCGACCGTGGAGAGATAGACGAGGTGGTTGAGGCCATAAAGAAGGCGCTGAGAGCTAAGGGGGCTGTGAAGTAGATGGGAGACTTGGATGAACTGACGCTTGAGGACTATCTACCTAAGCCTCACCCACACGTCGTTAGCAGCTTGATTGAGGCTATAAGGGGGGTTAGGTTAAAGCCCGTTAAGTTAAGGCCTCCAGCCTTCAAGCTTAACGGCGAGGCCGCTAAGGTGATCACGGGCGTCGACGGAGGCTTCCAGGTCAAGGAACTGTGTGGAGGCGCATTGATAGTAGCCGCCGCCGTGGCCTACACGTCGCCTCTAGACCTCATAGAGGATAGGGAGCCTGTGGTAGAGGCTGAGGTAAGGTTTGAGGACCTAGACGAGCCGGCTACATGGACCGCTGAGGCCTTAGAGAGACGGTTAATGTTCAGGGCCTCCACGAAGGCCTGCTTGGCTAAGAAGCCTGAAGTGGTATTGATCGATGGAGGACTCCTCCCACACCCCTCCCTGCTAAGGAGCGAGGCTGGTCGAGCGGAAGTTGAGGCTTGCGTAGCCGAACAGGCTAGGTTCATGAAGTTGGCTGAGGGACTGGGCGTCAACGTGGCGGGTGTGGTTAAGAGGGCTAGGGGTAAGCTCTTTGACGGTGTTCACCGCGACGTAGCCCTCTTAGACTTAGAGGAGGGAGAGGCTACGGAGCCTAGGCCTATCGAGGAGGGCTGGGTTAGAAGGGTTGAAGGTCTATTTAGGAGGGTGGGGTTTAAGCCGCCAAGGATCATGGTCTCCTACGTGAAGACCACAGCCAACCGAGAGCCTGTAAGAATAGAATTGCCTGACTGGTGTGACTTGGGCTTAGTTCTATCCACAGTGGCCAGGACCGCAGATCCCGTCACCGGCGTACCTATACACGTGGTTAAGGCAGACTCCTACACAAAGGTACATGGAGGGGTAGTTAAGGCCGTGTACACCAGGTTGTTGCATAAATTAGTGGCCGAATACGGGCTAAAAGCCGAGGACTACCTGAGGCCTATTAGGGGGGAGAGCCTAGAGGAGGGTTAATCGTTGGAACTGAGCAAGCTAGGGGACTTTAAGGGGGCCCTATTAGTGATAGGCCTCTCGGGCTACACAGACGCGGCAGGCGTAGCTAGCTTCTCAGCAAACTACCTCATCAGACAGACCGAGGCCGAAAAACTGGGGAGGCTTGAAGGGGAGTTCTACGTATACGTGGCGTCTAGGCCTACGACCACGATAAAGGAGGGCATAGTCGAGGAGGTCAGGTACCCCTCGCTTGAGCTCTACGCATCACGTAGAGCCAACCTGCTGGTGATGAGGGGGGAGGAACCTAACATTAACTGGGAGGCTTACCTGGAGAAGGTGATGGAGGTGGTCGACGCAGCAAGGGTGTCAGGGGTATACACCCTAGGAGGGCTCATAGACTACCTCGACCAGCCCAAGGTCTCAGCGGTGATAAGTACGCCGAGGCTTAGAAGGGTCGTAGAAGAGGCTGGAATGGAGTTAATAGACTATGAGGGGCCCTGTAGCGTCTACACAGCCTTAATTCATAGATGCAGCTCGAGGGACTTAGAGGCTGTCAGCCTATGGGGACACGTTCCCTTCAGCGTCTACTCAACCCTAAGCCAGTTAAAGTCCCCTGACCTTAAGACAGCCTACCTAACGCTGGAGGCCCTCAGGAGGATATCAGGCCTCGACTTCAACCTAGAGGAGCTAAGAGAGGAAGCTGAGAGGTTAATGGAGCTGGTCGATAGAATAAAAGCTGGTAAGGGAGAGCAGCCATCTAAGTTCTACAACTACATCTACTAAGTCAATACTCCTCCTCTTCCTCCTCAAAGAGCAGCTCAAGCACGTCGTGCGAGTATAGATCCTCGAAGGTCTTGAGGTCGTCACTCTTAATGCCCCTCTTGGAGTAGCGCTTGGTGGTTCTAATGTCATACTTAACGAACTCCTTGGCTATGCGGCTAATCTTATCAGCCAGCTCCCTAAGTTCCTCGTCACTTAAGCTTGACAGTACCTCAGGGTTCTCGAGGCGCTGATACCACCCGATTAGGCTCCTAGCCATGGCGTAGAGCGAGAGGTTCATAAGGTTCAATAGGTCCAGCCTATCCCTCTGTCTCTTAGAAGCTAGGTCGTCTATCAGCTTTAAGGTCTCTTCGTGGATCGCCTTCCAGTTAGCCAATGAGAACACACACCTTAAGCGAGTGGTTGAGGAGGGATCCACTTATCCTTTCCTCCGCTAAATCAAGCTAGAAGGATCCACGCTGCCTCGATTAACCGCCTCAACCTTTAAGCACAGCGCTTTTATACCCTGTAAAGACACCTCTACTCCGGCCTTAATATCTGGAGGTGTTGAGCGGTGTCCTTCTTCAAGGTGAACGAGGTAGACGTCGAGGATACCTTCGCCGAAGCGTTCCCCATGGTGGGCACCAGGATCCTGATAACCGCTAAGGATGAGAAGTGGGCCTTAACTGCTGCTCAAGTAGCCACCGGCTTCGCAAGCTCCATTATAATGTCCCCAGCTGAGGCGGGTGTGGAGAGGCTCGTACCTCCAAGCGAAACACCTGACGGTAGGCCTGGTGTCTTAATACACATATATCATCGCTCAGTGCCCGAGCTAAAGTTTCAGGTCTTAGCTAGGCTTGGACAGTGCATTTTGACCTGCCCCACCGCTAGGGCCTTCGACGGGCTACCTAAGGTCAAGAGGAAGATGCACATCGGCAGCGCTGTGGGTAAGTTCGGAGACGGCTTTGAAAGCATAGAGGAGCTGGGAGGTAGGAAGGTCTATAAGATCCCGGTGATGCAAGGCTGGTTCTATGTCGAGGACACACTAGGCGTAGTTAAAGGAGTCGCCGGAGGAAACCTATTGGTGCTCGGCGAGGACGAGGACTGCACGCTTGAGGCTGCCACTAGAGCAGTGGAGGCCATTAAGAAGTACTGTAGAGGCGTCATCCTACCCTTCCCAGGAGGAATAGTTAGAAGCGGCTCAAAGGTGGGGTCGCTTAAGTACCCTAAGCTCCCAGCTTCGACGAACCACCTATACTGCCCAACCATCAGAGATAAAGTCCCTGACAGCAAGGTCCCTCCAGGAGTCAACAGCGTGCTCGAGATCGTGATAAACGGGCTTAACTCAAACCTAGTGAAGGTGGCTCAGGGCGTAGGTGTATTGGCCGCCTGCGAGGTCAAGGGAGTGAAAATGGTCACCGCCGCCAACTTCGGAGGCAGCCTAGGCCCCTATAAGATATACCATAAGGAGGCCGTAGAGGCCGCTAAGAAGATCTACAAGGGTCTCTAGAAGACCCATCACCTTATTTTCTTAGCCTAGCTAGAGGCTGCGAGTTGAAGCCCTGCTTTCTTAAGTACTTGGACATCTCCTCGGCGTAATAACCCACCGTATAGATAGTCTTAGCTCCTGAAGACTTCACGTACTCCAAGAGTAAGGGGAAGCTGGAGTGGGCGCTTAATGGGAAGGCTTTATCGAAGAGGACGTAGCTAAACACCGTTGCCCAGCCAGTGACTATGGCCGAGGAGGGCTTAGCAGCGCTTATAGCCTTGGGCCTAACCCTCAGGGAGGTGATTAGAGCACAGCCTCCCTTCCTAAGCGAGTCGATGGCCTCTCTATGGCTTAACGGTAAGTAGCTTAGCTTCACGCCAGCCTCCTCGTAGATCTTATTAACTAGGGCTATCCTATTATCGACTAAGGGGTCTAAGCCCAAATATTCATTGATCAACTTAACTAGCTCCTGAGCCTTGCCTATAGGATGAGCATATAGGACCGCGGTGCCACCCTCCTTTACAACTTCTCTAACCCAACTTGAGATCTCATCGTAGAGCCTGTCCCTTGAAGGAAAACGGAGATGTGGATGACCGAAGGTAGCGTCTATCACTATTTCATCACACTCCAGCCTCTCGCCGGGGCCATTAATGATCGTGCCCTCAAGGTTCAGGTCTCCCGTGTACACCAAGGATCCATATTCCCTGTGTTGAAGATGGAACTGGGCTGAGCCCAATATGTGACCAGAGCTATGGAGCTGTATAGCCACCTCGTCGTCCCTAAAGAACCTAGAGAGAACCACGTCCTGGCTAACGAAGCCCTTGTAGTAGGTGGTGTAGAGCCTAACCGTCTCGGGCGTACACAGCTTTACCCCTTTAGACTTAAAGCCAGCCAGGTGGTCTCCGTGGGCATGTGAAATTAGCACTAAGTCGCCTCCCCCCTCATGGGATAAGGGGTCTATGGAAATGGACTCTGAGTCCAATAGCAACAACACTGACTTATACCAGCTGACTGGCCACATAGCGCCCTGTACGTAGAGGAGAACTTCAATGAAACCTATATAAGCGATTAATTAAGCAGTTAGGATAAACCCCTTAAAAGGCCTCCCTAACAAGATGAGAGTGTGAACTTAAGAGAGGTTATCTTCAGGCCCTCGGTCTTTAAGGATGAAGGCAAATTAGACATACACTATGTGCCGCCTAGACTGCCGCACCGAGAAGACCAGTTAAGATACCTTTTAACGCTGTTTAGGAGCGTCATCGTCAGTCCGGGCTCTAAAACCTGCAAAGCTGTGTTGTTAGGGCCTACAGGTACTGGTAAGACGGCTGTGGCGCTTAAGCTAGGTGAGGTCATGGCTGAGGAGGCGAGGAAAACTAAGGTTAACCTGAGGTATGTCTACGTAAACACGAGGGTCTTAAAGGATGGCAGGGAGGTATTAGGCTCGGTCTTAACCGCCATAATACCATCCTTCCCAAGGAGGGGGCTTAGCTACGTGGACCTGTTAAAGGCGCTATGGCATTGCCTCGAGCAGAATGACCTGCAGCTAATACTGACCCTCGATGAAGTACATTATCTAGTGACTAGGCAGGGAAAAGACTTAATCTACGACTTAACGCGGCTACACGAGCAGTTTAAGGGGGCTCGAAGGCTACATCTGATACTAATCTCTAGGGATGACACCTTCCTCTCCCTACTTGACAGCGCCGCTCAAAGCCCGTTGAAAGCGGACATAGTCCGCTTCAACAAGTATAGCTCGTCGGAGCTGTACGACATAGTTAGCGATAGGGTGGAGGAGGCCTTCCAGCCTAACGCTGTTAGCTCGCAGGTGGTCAGCATGGTGGCTGACCTAGCGGCTCCGTGGGGAGACGCTAGGTACGCCCTAGAGCTTATCTGGAGGGCAGGTAAATACGCTGACCTTGAAGGCGCCGAACAAGTGTCCCTCGAACACGTAAGGAAGGCTAAAGCCGAGATACATCCTGAGGTGAGAAGAGAGGAGCTCTACGCTTTAACCCTACATCAAAGGCTGCTACTATTAGCGATAGCAAGGTACTTTAAAAGGGTGGAGAGAGCATACGCCTCGCCCATGGAAGTCTTGCAAGACTACAGACTGGCATGTGAAGAGTATGAGGTTAAGCCTAAGGAGGACCTCGAGGAGGACTTAGCAGCGCTACACAGTCAAGGCTTAATCGCCGTAAAGGATGGGCTAATAGGGCTCCTAGACGCCCCAGCCTCCATGATTGAGTCCGCGCTCGTGGAGTTGCTTAACACTGTTGACAGGTTTAAGGTTTATTAACGAGCTTAAGTGGGCTGCGACCTTCTTATGATTTGAAAGACAGCAAGTCCCGTCACTGGGAGCCTTCAGGGACTTCTAGGGGTTATAGCATAGTAAAGAGGGCGTGGAAAGGGTTTTATGGCGGCTGAAGTATGTTTTAATCTCTAGGTGTTCTCGCTAGAAGATCTAGTTAATTATTACTTAGTTCAAGTGGTCGACATTAAAAGCAGTTAAAGAACTATCAACCCCTTGGAGGTGAAGAATGTGGAAGTTAATGACGTTGAAGGGCGCATCTTAGAGTTCCTCAGGTCTAGGAGGAGAGGGGCTACGGCGCGCTTCATAGCGGTGAAGGTTGGAAGTAGTCTCGAGACCGTGTCTGAGGCGCTTAATAGGCTGCTAACTATGAAAGCCATAGAGAAGAGAGGTAAGTTTTTTAGGTTTCGAGGTAGGCGTAGGTGGATGATAACTAAGAAAGCTGGAATCTAGCTCCTTAAGGTTCTAAGAGGAAGCGTTTATCTCTACCCGAGGCGTAGTCTGCTTTAGAGAGAAAGGTAAGGTGTAAAAGTTGAGTAAGCACGCTAAACCTAGAGACCTAACAGACCTACCAGGGGTTGGGCCCGCCACAGCCGAGAAGCTAATGGAGGCCGGATATAGGACCTTTGAATCCATAGCTGTGGCCTCCCCCCAAGAGCTAAGCGCCGTAACAGGGCTCTCCTTGACCGCCGCCCAGAAGATCATAGCAGCGGCAAGAGAGGCCCTCGATATAGGGTTTAAGACCGCAGATGAAGTCTACGCTAGGAGGCTTAAAGTAGCTAAGCTAACCACTGGGAGCAAGAACCTAGATAAGCTTCTAGGAGGCGGTGTAGAAACCCAGACAATAACTGAGTTTTACGGAGAGTTCGGTACAGGTAAGACCCAGATCTGCCATCAACTATGCGTCAACGTACAGCTACCAGTTAGTGCCGGCGGGCTCGAAGGCAAAGCCCTATACATAGACTCCGAGGGCACGTTCAGACCGGAGAGAATAATATCCATGGCTAAGGCCCTAGGGATAGACCCTCAGCAAGCACTTAAAAACATAATAGTGGCTAGAGCCTACAACACTGACCATCAAATGCTGCTCGTGGAGAAAGCCAAGGAGCTAATACCAGAGCAGGACATTAAGCTCCTAGTCGTAGATAGCGTAACTGGCCACTTTAGAGCTGAGTTCCCGGGTAGAGAGGCCTTAGCAGCTAGGCAGCAGAAGCTAAACCGTCACCTACATGAGCTGGCTAAGCTGGCTGATGCCTTTGAGATGTGCGTGGTAGTAACGAACCAGGTTATGGCCAGGCCTGACATGTTCTTCGGGGATCCCACTGCGGCCGTTGGAGGACATATCTTAGCGCACGCGCCCGGCGCTAGGGTCTACCTTAGGAAGTCTAAGGGGGAGAAGAGAATAGCCAGGCTGGTGGACTCGCCGTATCTTCCTGAAGGAGAAGTGGTCTTTGCTATTACTGACGAGGGGATAAGGGACGCTTAAGTGGAGGAAGGGTCTGTGGCCATTATAAGCTTGGCCTTGCCCGACAACCTACTCTACGAACTGGATAAAATGGTTAAGGATGAAGGATATGCTAGCAGGTCTGAAGTCGTCAGAGCTTCGTTAAGAAGCTTCTTATCTAAGCGTAGATGGCTCTCAGACCTTAAAGGATCCTTTCTAGCCACCCTCATGTTCACCTACCTTAAAGGGAAGGTGAACGTGGAGCTCTTAAACGAGCTTAAGCACGAGTTCGATGACGTGATAGCTACGGAGGTCCACATGCACTTGGAGGAGGAAAACTGCCTTGAAATATTGGTTATTAAGGGTAAGGGCGAGCGCATTAAGGAGCTAACTGGCAGGTTATCGACCCTTAAAGGTATCGAGCAAGTGGAGCTTATGACCATCCCGCTTAAGAGGAGTTAGCCGCGCTAGGAGGCTTAGCCCTCGAGGAGCGCGACCTAAACAATACCACTGGGTAGTGCTTTATGGAGTCGAGCATAGCCCACGTTACTCCGCCCAAGTCTGTATTGAACCTTTCAGCCATCTCGAAGACTGTCCTGCCAGCTCCATAACCCCTAAGCCTATCCGCGAGCTCAACCATGCCTAAAAGCACGTAGAAGGGAGGGGAGGTGCCTGAGACCCCTAAAGGCGTAGCTAACGGCGTAAACCTAGATTTGAGGGCCCTGCCCAGGATAAAGGCTAGAAAGCCTAGATAAATAGTCCTCTTAACCTTAGCCTTCCGAGAAGCTAAGGCCAGGTTTAAGCCTCGATGAAGATATAGCCTATCGCTGTCAGAGACCACTACCGTTACGTCTAAGCCCAAGTGGCGTTTAATCTTAAGCCTTATTACCTCGGCCTCTAGGTCCGGCCTAGGTATAGGCAGGGCCACCAAGTGCCCAGGTAGATTACTACCGTCAATCCCAGCCTCAGACGACGGCTTCAAGGCCTCTAAGGGCCCACCCAGCCTCATAGCCAACTGCTTATGCCTACCTCCTTCATCAACGGGATAGCTCCTAAGCCACCTGGTAGTCCAAGGTTTAAGCGAGCAGAGCCTCGCCAGGAGGCGGCCCCAAATCATCCTCATCCACATGGACCATAAAGAGCTTACGAGACGAGAGACTTTAATTAAAGATTCATCAAAGACTAGGCCCCTAGCGACCGCTAAAGCCTTCTCAGACACCACCACTATGTCTCCTTGAGAGACCCTCCCCTTTAAGGCCTCAACGATGACACCATGAGCGTCTGTCCCAGGCCTCCATATCCTCGAGGATAACCTCAAAGGCTTGTATCTACGTAGGACTAGTCTAATCAGTTCGCTGACATGTACCTTCACCGCCCGCTTCCTCCCTCAATAACTTAATGAACACTCTGCCTATGTACGCCGCCTGATCTTCACTCACCCCTGGATGTACTGGAAGTTGAAGAACTGTCCTAGAAGCTACCTCAGCGTTCCTTAAATCCCCGACTCTCCTAGCCACCTTTTCATGTAGAGGCGTACGGTGTACAGGAATTCTATAGTACACCGCAGCGCCTATCCCCTTAGCGTTGAGCCTCTCCACTAGCATGTCCCGTAGCTCCTCTCTCACCCTCACAGTGTAGAGATACCAGCAGTGCCTGTAGCCACGTGGCTCTATGGGTAAGCTAACCCCTTCAACCTCGCTTAGGGTCTCCGACAGTATTCGGGCATTTCTCCTCCTAGCCTCTAAAAAGTAGCTTATCTTCTTTAGCTGGGCTATTCCTATAGCTGCTTGAAGCTCCGTCATCCTATAGTTGTGTCCCAGCATGTAGGTATCGTAGCCCTCCCTCTGCCCGTGGGTCCTAATGGATCTTAGCTTCTCCGCTAGCTCGTCGTCGTTGGTGGTTATCATTCCCCCTTCGCCAGTGGTGATTACTTTCGTTGAGTAGAAGGAAAAGCAGGCCATGTGACCTAGACTACCAGCTTTACGTCCCATATATTCAGCCCCATGGGCTTGAGCGGCATCCTCAATAACTATTAACCCCTCCTCTTCAGCCACCTCCATGATAGGGTCCATGTCCGCTGTTAAGCCGTAGAGATGTACAGGGATTATGGCCTTGGTCCTATCAGTTAAGGCCCTCTTAACCTCGTCGACCTTAACATTATATGTTTCCAAATCTACATCCACTATCACTGGCCTAGCCCCCACAAGCAGGACAGCGTTAGCGGTGGCTACGAAGGTAAGAGAAGGCACGATAACCTCGTCGCCCTCTCCGATCCCCGCCGCCATTAACGCAGCATGTAAAGCAGCGGTACCTGAGTTTACGGCTATAGCGTGCTTCACGCCGATATACGACGCGAAGGCCCTCTCGAACTCCCTAGTTAAGGGGCCTCCAGCAGGTCTCCACTCCGTCAACCTCCCTGACTTTATGACCTCCTCTACGGCCCTTAATTCCTCGTCTCCAAGCATCGGACGGTTGATGGGTATCAAGGCTAAGCCCCGCTTGATAGTTTAACTTAAGCCCGTTAAAAACAGTCTAGGGGTTCCCTCAGTTGAAAGTCAACGTGTTAGCCTTCGCCTCCCCTCTACACCCAGAGAGGGAGTGGAGGAGGAGACTTGAAGAAGCGCTAAGTAGCCTTAGAGAGGCGGGCCTTAAGTTCGAAGATGTGAGGGTGGTAACGAGTAGAGGAGTGGCTGCTCAAGCAACGAGTGCCATTGTTAGCGGCGTTAAGGGGACGATAGGGATTATCTTGACCGGAGGGACCTCTAAGATAGCTGCGATGGCTTTGAAAGACTGTGTCAAGCCGCTGGTATTAGTCGCTCTTCACGAACATAACGCTCTTCCCTCAGCCCTCGAAACCACCGCGATGTTACGGAGGGAGCTATGTCCAAGGCTCACCTTCATCGAAGGAGAGAGCTGGGCCCAGGGTATTGCCGAGTACCTTAGGAGAGCAAGTGAGAGAAGACAACAACTTAAGTCTAAGCTAGCACTCTTCGGAGGAGCACCAACCTTAGGTCCCAACGAGGCTGGGTTTGACGATTTAAACTCAAAGCTTGGCGTTAAGGTGGTAGAGGAGGAACTTAAAGAGATGGCTGCGGAGATGAAGAGGGTGAGAAATGAACAGGTTTTAAAGGTAGCTACGAAGCTGGGGTGTGTTGAAGAGCGGGTTAAGGAGCCAATTAGGCTCTATTTAGCCTCTAAACGTATACTTGATAGGGAGGGCTATGATGGGGCCCTCTACAACTGCTTTAGCCTATTACATGAACTTAGAACTACGCCCTGCTTAGCAAATTCTCTTTTAAACGATGAGGGCTACGTGGCCGTCTGCGAGGCTGAAGTGCAGTCCACGGCCGCCTCCTTAATTGCCACCAAGCTCCTTAAAGCTAAGTTCTTTATATCTAACATCTCAGCCGTGAGTAGTAGTGAGATAATCCTAGCTCACTGCACTGCGCCTATCTCAATGGGGAGGTCTGTGGAGTTCAAGGATCACTTCGAGTCCGGGCTCCCTGTAAGCTTGGACGTTGAGCTCAGCAAGGAGCCTGTAACCCTCTTCAACCTCAACAAGGACTTAGCCGAGCTATTCGTAGTTAAGGGCGCTATAGTGGAGAGCAGACTAAACTTAGAGAGAATGTGCAGAACCCAAGTTAAAGTCAAGGTAGAGGGAGTTAGCGAGGTCTTGAGGAATGTTCCCGGAGGGCACTTAGTACTAGTCTACGGGGACCGTGTCGAAGAGCTTACAAGGATAGCTGAGGAGCTTAACCTATCGGTAAGGTTATATAAATAAAGGGAGAGGTGACAGTTGAAGGCCGCCTACTTCCTAGCCAACACTATCTCGATGGTAGACACGTTCCTCTCCTGACCGTACTCGCCAACGCGCTCAGTCCCTATCTTGACGTCCTTGACCTCGACTTGGTCCTGTAGGAACCTTAACTGCACTATTTGGGCGGTGTCCACTGCCTTCGATATAGCTCTACCCCTAGCCTTAATGGTCACCTTGTCGGCCCCCTGGTTGAACTGTATCACCGTGGCCAGGACGTAGTTCATGGTGGGCTTATTGCCTACGAGCACTACGTTCTCCCCTATGGGCCTGGCGGCCTTCTCCTTCTTTGCAGCCTCAGCCTCCTTGCTCATGTCGCTTACCTCCGCCTTGACGTGTAAAGCCTCTAAGGATCAGAGGACATTTAAAGCTTCATGCAGGCAGGTTGGTAGAGAGTGGTGTGCAGGAGCAGTTACCGGAAAAGGTCTTCCTCCCTGGGCCTTATCAGCTGCTTAGCGCCCTCGCCTTCCTCAAAGCGTACCCCCCTAATTACGGCTATGGGTGTAGCCTCGTCCGCTTGACCTATCACTAACTCTGCAGCCGACGCTATCTCGTCGGCTATGGCTATCTCCTTTATCTTCAATACGTATCCGTAAAGGTCCCTTTCACCCCTTCTATCCCTTAAAGGGTTTATTCCGGAACAGCCTATCGCCACGTCCACCTGTCCTCTCCTTAAAGGTCTACCCTGAGTATCAGAGATAACTACAGCCACGTTCCTACCAGTCAACCTAGAGATCTCCTCCCTGAGTCTCTTCGCCGAGGCATCTGGGTCAAGCGGTAGCAACGCAGCGTGACCTGGAGGCGCGTTAGAGACGTCAACCCCGGCATTCGCGTTAATGATACCTCTTAGGTCCTCGACCACTATGGTACCTCTACCCATCCTAACAATGGAGGAGGACTCGTTCAGTATTAGCTCAACTACCTCGGGAGGCTTATCAAGTAGCTTTGAAAGCCTCAAGGCGAAGGGCGAGGGTTTAACTGTGCTAAGGTCGACCAGCCTACCTTCAGCCTTAGACACGACCTTGGAGGTAACAACCACCACGTCTCCGTCCTTCAGTCCTCCGATGTCTTCCGCCGCCTGCACTATGGCCTTTGCTAGGTTGAAGCCTGGCTTCACGTCCTCCTTAAGCTTTAAGCCGTAGATCTCCACCTTCACCTAGGCGCCCCAATAGCTTTTTTCTGGGCTGAGGCTTATCGTTTTCCCGGCGATGGCGTATGCTCATGGAGGCTCTAGCTAGCTATAGCGTTAAGGTTGAGGAGGCCCTCAAGGAGTTCTTAGATAGAGAGGTCGCGAGGGGAGGTAAAGTAGGAGGCTTCCATGAAGAGTACTACCTTAACCTAAAGGAGTACCTGTTGAGAGGAGGGAAGAGGTTAAGACCGGTGTCGTTAATCATGGCTTATCGGGGAGTCGGAGGGAAAGACGAGGAGGCCATTGTAAAGGCTTCAATCTGCGTCGAGCTATTACATAACTCAAGCCTAGTGCACGACGATATCATAGACAGGGATGAGCTTCGAAGAGGAGGGCCGACATTTCACGCTAAGTATAGAGAATGGTTTAGCCGGAGAGGAGCTTCAGGGGACCCTCAACACTTTGGGGTTAGCCTAGGCATCCTTGGAGGGGACTCTCTCTTTAACATGGGCTTTAAGTCCCTAGTCAACTCAGGCTTTAGAGAGGATCTCGTTGTCAAGTCACTGAAGCTATACGTAGAAGCCTACGAGCAGCTCATCGATGGAATGCTTTTAGACATGTATCTGCCCATAGCTGGAAGGGCCAGCGAGGAAGACTACTTAGAGATGGTTAGGCTTAAGACTGCAGCCCTCTTCGAAAAGTCTCTCCTAATAGGTGCTACCCTAGGTGAAGCCTCGCAGAGCCAGCTCAAGGCTTTAAGCGAGTACGCGGTGCTATCGGCTCAGGGCTTCCAGATACAGGACGATATCATAGGGCTCTTCGGCGAGGAGGAGGAGATAGGCAAACCGGTGGGCAGCGATATAAGGGAGGGTAAAATGACGCTGCTAGTGATTAAGGCCTTAGAGGAGGCAGATCCTAAGCACAGGGAGAGGTTGAGGGTGATGTTGGGGAAGAGCGACCTAAGCAGGGAGGAGGTTGAGGAAGCTAGAAGGATAATCGAGGAGACTGGCGCCTTAAGCTACGCTCAACGTAAAGCTCTGGAGCTCATAGAGAGGGCAAAGGAGCGTTTAAGGGAAGCTACACCAAAGCTGACGGCTGAAGCCGTGGAGTTCTTCGATGAACTATCCGACTTCTTCATTAAGCGTAGGTTCTAAGGCCACGTTGTTCGAGTAGGCTAAGGAGCTCACATCAGCGCTTTACGTAGACCCCAATCTTTATAAACTCTTAACTTGAGGATCTTTATGGTGGCGTCACGGAGGGTAAAAGTTGAGGGTCATAACCGTTAAGGTTCCTAAGGCTTACCTTGAAGAGCTCAATAAGCTAGTCGAGGCTGGTCTCTTCCCCTCTAGGAGCGAAGCTATAAGGATAGCCATAAGGGACCTCTTAAGGAGAGAGCTTTGGGCTACCCGGGGAGTTAGACAGAAGGAGGTTAGGTTAGAGGGGGTGTAAGTGTCTCCCATAGACAGGGTGCCTACAGGGATTCCTGGGCTTGACGAGATCATCGAGGGAGGCCTCTTAAAAGGAAGGACCCATTTAGTCGCTGGCGAGACAGGTACGGGCAAGACTATACTGTCCCTTCAATTCCTATTACATGGAGTCAAGCTGGGCGAGAGAGGAATCTACATGGCTATAGACGAGGATAAGGAGAACATCATTAAGGGAGCTGAGAGCTTCGGCTGGGACCTCAGTAGGTATGTAGAGATGGGAGCTATCTCAATAATGCAGATAGTCCCAGGTTTTGCTGAGAAGTTTAAGAAGAAATACATAGAGGCTGCAGTCGGCTCCGTGATCACAGGGATTAAGAGAGAGATGGAGCGTATAGGCGCCACAAGGCTAGTAATAGACCCTATAGCACCTCTCCTCACTAAGGAGGAGGACATACCTTTCACGAGGGAGTACATCAGGGAGCTAGTATTAGCTATCGAGCAGCAGCTAGGATGCACGACGCTGATAGTGTCAGAAATACCCACTGGCTCTAATGCTTTAAGCAGGTTTGGAGTAGAGGAGTTCCTCGCTTCGGGTATCATAACGCTCGGACTATTAAGGAAAAGCACCCAAGTATACAGGACCTTGTGTGTTAGAAAAATGAGGTGGACGGCTGTAGATCCCGTGCTCTATAAATTCAAAATAGTTAAGGGTGTTGGTGTAGTAGTGGAGGGACCGTTGGCTGAGTAACTCTTAACGCTCTCTGACTCCCTTGATGAACTCCTCGACCCACTGTCTAGCTACTGATGCTGGAGCATGCACGGGCGGATGCTTAAATGCCCACGCTGAGATGCTGATTAACGGTCCACCTATGCCTCTATCGAGGGCTAGCTTTACAGCCCTTATAACGTCGATTACAACGCCAGCAGAGTTAGGTGCATCCCACACCGATAGCTTGACGTCGAGCGTTAGCGGCGTGTCGCCGAAGTACTTGCCTCTGATCCAAATGTAGCAAATCTTCCTGTTCTCTAGGAAGGGTATGTAATCGCTGGGCCCTATTTTGACTGGGAACTCGTGGCTTGACATCATCTGGACGGCCATGGTCTTGCTTACTTCCTTAGAGGCCAGCCTTTCGCGCTCGAGCATGTTCAGGAAGTCGGTGTCGCCTCCTACGTTGAGCTGGTAGGTTTCTTCGATCCTGACTCCCCGCTCCTCGAGTAGCTTGACTATGGTCTTGTGCAGCACCGTGGCTCCAAGCTGGCTCTGGATATCGTCTCCAGCTACGGGTATCCTCTTATCCTCGAACCTCTTGGCCCAGGCTGGGTCTGAGGCTATGAAGACCGGCATACAGTTAACGAAGGCACATCCAGCTTCGAGAGCTTGCTGAGCATACCACCTGACGGCTTCCTCGGAGCCCACGGGCAGGTAGTTTATTAGCATGTCAGCCTTAACATCCTTGAGTACCTGCGCCACGTCGACCGGTGGTTCATCGGATATCTTTATGAAATCCTTTAGGTACTTGCCGATGCCGTCCATCACTGGGCCCTTCATCACCGTGACGCCGAGCTTAGGTACCTCAGCGAACCTCCTAGTGTTGTTGGGGAAGGCGAATATGGCCTCGGATAAGTCTTTACCCACCTTCTCAGCGTTTACGTCGAAGGCCGCCACGAACTCTATATCGTCTACCCTGTAGCCTCCAAAGTTAGGATATAGCAGTCCAGGTATGTCGGCATCATCCCCGACCCCTCTATAGTAGTATACACCCTGTATCAAAGCAGAACAGCAGTTACCTACACCTGCTATGGCCACCCTAATCTTACCCATCTTGCCCCCCTCCAAGAATATTTTATAGCTATAAAATATTTCTCCGGATATAAAGTTTTTCCATCGAAGTAAGTACATTCAGTCAATCTTAAGAAGACGCAGTGCTTAGTCAGGCAGACCACGTAGAGGCGGAGAGACGATGAACAGTGTACCTTGGGACTTCTTCTTTAACCCGCGTTCCATGGCTATAGTGGGAGTCTCTAAAAGGGAGGATGATTACGTAAACCACTACGTTAGGACCCTCGTCGAGTATGGTTTTAAGGGTAAGCTATACCTTGTGAACCCTAAGGAGAACGAGATCCTCGGGTTTAAGGTCTATAAAAGAGTGGTAGACATAGAGGACGAGGTGGACTTAGCCTTCCTCGCCGTGCCCGGCGAGGCTATGCCGAGTGTTCTTGAAGACTGTGGCATCAAGGGCGTCAGGGCGATAATAGCCTTCTCCTCAGACTCCGACATCTTGTCAGCCTCAGGCAGTAGAGGTATTGGTGAGGCCATACGCAAGGCGGTTAAGCGCTGGGGGTTTAGGGTCATAGGCCCAAACTGTCTAGGCATTTATAGGCCAAGCTCGGGGTTATGCTTTGCCCACGGCTTCCCTAAGGAGCCAGGCGACGTAGCCTTCCTATCACAAAGCGGAGGGCACGCAGCTGCCATGGGCTGGCTAGGGGCCTCCATAGGCCTCAGGTTTAGCTCCATAGTTAGCTACGGCAACGCCGCTGACATAGATCTACCAGATTTACTAGAGTACTTTAAAGAGGACCCTGAGACGAGGGTGATAGTGATCTATGTCGAGGGAGTTAGGGACGGACAGAGGTTAATGCGAGCCTTAAGAGAGATTACCTCGGTAAAGCCCGTAATAGTGTGGAAAGGCGGTGTAACGGAGGAGGGCTCTAAGGCTGTCGCCACCCACACCTTAGCCATGGCTGGCTCTTGGAGGCTTTGGAGAGCCGCGCTGACACAGTGCAGAGCTTTAATAGTCTCGAGCCTAGAAGAGGCTGCCTACGTCGCCTTAACCTTCTCCCTCATAACTGAAAAAAGAGGTTACGATAAGGTAGCGGTAGTGTCCATTAGCGGAGGGGAGGCCGTGTCCGCAGCTGATACCTGCAGTGCCTTAGGGCTTAAGCTGTCTAAACTATCAGATGAGACACTCAGTGAACTAAAGAGGATAGTGCCGAGGTATGGGTCTAGCATAAACAACCCGGTTGATATACAGCTAGCTGCACTAGACCCTAATACATACGGGGAGATACTGAGGGTGCTGGCAAGAGACCCAAACGTTGATGGGCTATTGGTGCTACAAAGCATGGAGTGGCCAGCGCTATATAGGGGGGTCGAGGGGTTCTATGAACTTGTGGATACATTATGTAGGGTGAGGAAAGGTGAGGGTAAGCCCATTTTCACGGTGATGCAGCCTAGGTTACTTCATACAGAGTATGTAAAGGCAAGGGATCAGCTCCTGAAAACCAAGATACCAGTGTACCCGACACTTAAGCTAGCGGCATTATCCATAACTAGCCTCAGCAAGTATTATCGTCCACCAACACTTAAATAACATTTAAGTGAACACGTCATGAGGCGCCTTGCGCGAATTAAAGGTGGGCGTCTACATTTGTAGGTGTGGAGGTAATATAAGCGACTACGTCGACTGCAATAGAATACGCGACGAGGTAGCTACGTGGCCTAACGTCGCGGTCTCAAG
>Ga0190367_1000868_pt1 | contig 19421 bp, 17 predicted proteins | sample 4872181011_MG_FD_171838 | JGI IMG/M metagenome (GOLD analysis project Ga0190367, IMG submission 171838) | Hydrothermal vent microbial mat bacterial communities from Southern Trench, Guaymas Basin, Mexico - 4872-18-10-11_MG | ecosystem: Environmental > Aquatic > Marine > Hydrothermal vents >...
CTGCGAGTAAAAAACCTGTCTGGAAGAGTTCTAAGAAACATCTATCTAGCCCCGCCCCCCGATTATCGAGAAGAAAGAGAAGTAAAGGGAAAGTACGGCGATCTACAGCTAATGTGGGGAGGAGGAATTGTAAAAGGCTGCCTAATCATGCTGCCAAAGGATAGAACCGAGCTAAAACCTGGCGAAGAAGGCATAGCATACTTCTTCGCGTATCCTGAAGGGAGAAAATCGGAGGAAATTCAAACCCCCCTAAACATCTACATAGAAGACGAAATCATGGATTGCGAAATAATCAATGTAAAGATAATAAAGGGAGATATTCGAGCCTACGTCTACAGGCCACGCTACGTTCCACGCATAAACGAGTCAATTCTACCCTTAGTCAAGAAAGTTATAGAGGATTATGGAGTGCCAGACGTAGAGACTCGTGTATGGCCTGTAGGCATGACAACCGGAGTTCCAGGTCCTAAGGTTGAAATATTCTTTGAGGATAAGAAAGTAGCGGAAATAACGGGTGATATAGGTAGCGGCTTCATGCACATAGCCAAGATAAAAGTCCATAGGAACGTGTTTATAGCCGAAGCCCTGAGCCCCAAGGGGGGACGGAGATGGTACTGGGTTGCTAGAATATGGTTCTTCTGGCTAGATAAAAACGTTTTCGACGAAGTGCCTGACGGAGAGAGGGTAGAACTGTGGATAAACCCGGAGACAGAGGAAGTAGACTGGCTAATAACAGACGCTCACTGGAAAGAAGTAGCGTATAGAGGACCGGTGGAATGCGCAGAAGTAAAGATTACAGGAGGTTTACACAAAACTCTCAAATCTAAGCTCACTGGCCTAGTAAAATCCTATCATGCGCCTAGAGTAGAAAACATGGAAAGGTATATGATATCGTCCGACAGCCGAGATCCAAGGAAGATTCCTCTCACAGTCCAAGGTATGTAATTGCTCTATAACGGAAACCGATATTTTCACACATTAAGCCACATATCACAAATATTTTTAGATTAAGAAAATATTTCACTCATTACATAGTGATAATAAAAATCTAGACCCAGAACTCTAGCCAATTTTTATGATTTCTTTTTTTAATCAAAATGCCTATGTTTATCGCCTATATCTGTAGACAAGTCGTCTACGAACCCCTTATAATTTTCAACAATATGCTTTAATATTGATAGAAGATTTTTATCCTGGTGAGAATATGAATAAAAAAGGTATAAGCCCTGTAATAGCAACCGTAATAATTGTCGCAGTGGCAATAGCAATAGCCATCGCCGTAGCATTCTGGATGACAGGCATCGTAACGATATTCACAGGACAAGTAGAACAACTACAAGTAGTATCAGCAACACCCTCAGGAACGGCCGATAACTATAAAATTGAAATAATAGTTAAAAATGCTGGCACAACATCTGTTACAGTGGACGGAGTATTTGTCACACCCTCGGATCTTGCTAGTGGCGCATCGATTAAATGTACTATAGATTCAACTGAGTACACGCCTCCAAGCATAAACGATATAAATACAGGCTCCCAATGTACTATATCTCCGGGAGGAAGCGCTAAGATAACAATCGAATCCTTAAAAGGCAAGCCAGGTCAAAGTGTTGAAGTAAAGTTGCATACTGCAGCTGGTAAAGAGTACCCGAAACTGCTAGTTTTACCTTAAAATTCCCTCTTTTTCAATATTTACCCCTAATACTTACTTTTACCAATATTGCTAATGTCTCATTTCTTGATACAATAATTTTTAGAGTATAATCTCCGGCTGTAAGAAATACACACTCGTGTGGGTTAATTTCCTTATTATCTATGAATACTTCATAATTAGGTGTAGTTTTAGTTAAAAGACCTAGTTCGGAAAAATTAAGTGTGATATTATAGCATCCAGGTTTCTTTATCCTTAAAGTTTGAATTATTTCGACTGAATAATTCATCTTTACTTTTTTAACAATTAATAATTTTGTTGGTTTGCTTATTGGATAAGGGTATACTCCTTCTGGCATATCTACAATCTCGCCACCAGTTTCTATAGTTAGAAGTTCTGGATGAATCGCCGTAACTAAATAGGGATTTTTCTTAATGAACGTATTATGGAGTATTTTTTTATTATTTTTGTAATAAAATACTGTTGTGGATCCATTAAGTAAATTTACTATTATTCCATTGTAACCTCTTTTTAGCAGGAGTACATTCTCGCCTACCGCATAAGTGCCATAATCGGGTGCGTAAATATATAGGCTACCTTGTCTCCAGACATGGTACATAGGAAGAGTATCTATAAGTATATAGTCTACGTTTTCTACTTTCCATGCTATGAGTTTCAGGCCTTTCTTTAATTCCGTTTCATAGGAATCAGTTCTTATAAGTATATTCTTTCTGGTAATTTCTACTTCAACAGTATGTACTGGCTTTTTATCTAACATTGAATACATAAATATTGTCTCTTTGCTTTTTGTTGCTATTATTGCCATTAGCTCACCTGAATTCACAAAGAATTTCATGCCCGGAATAATTTCTAATAAAATTTTTGTTTCATTTTCAAGTGAGCTAAATGCGAAACTCAGTTCTTTTTTATCTGATTTTAAGGTAATTTCTAGTATTTTTACCGATTTATCGAGAATATGTATTTCATTACATTCAACCTCTATTGGAGGCGTAACCATAGGCGTTCCAGTAATTCCTGGGATTAATGTTGAGTAAACTCTTGGTCTATTCCATAAATGAGGAATTACGTGATTGGGAACAATTGCTGAGGCATTTTCTGGTATTAGCTCTATTGCCTTTTTTAATGCTTTTATGTGATTTTCATCTATGCTTGGTTTTATTGGTACTGTGTGGGCGAAAGTGCTTTTGTCCATATATCCTAGTCCTATAGGCCCGAGTATGATGCATATTGTTACAGATGCTATAAGAATTGCAAAAGCTATTACTTGTTTTTCTCTCAATCTTTTTATTGTTAGAATATGTAATTGAGCGCTTATAAAGAAAATATATTGGAAAAATGGACTGTAATATTCTGGAACACTGGTAAGGAGTGCGACTACTATCCATGGTCCAGCTAGAAGTATAAATCCTATGGGCTCTGTTAATGGTATGAATAATAGTGGAGCAAGTAAGATGGTTAAGTATTTGATCTTTGCTACATGTAAAATTGTTTGACAGAGTAGAGTTTTTGGCTTAGAAAGCATATTCAACAATATTTCTGCAGGTGTTGTTCCTAGATTTCCAAAGGTATATTCAAAAGAAAACTTTGTTTGTATAGGATTAATAGTGGAGATTATGGTCAAGCCTATGATTAATGTTGATAATGCTATTATCAGCATTAAAAATGAATATTTTATTACCTTCCTATTTTTTCGATTTTTTAAATATATATATAAAGAAAGCCCTATTATTAATATTGGCGCAAATTCTATTATCAAGCATGTTAGCATAGCATATAGGATCATTTTAAGGTAGTCGCGCTTTAGAAAGTGTAAATATATCAGGGAATAAAATAATGGTATAAATGCTTGTTGATGGAAATCAAATAAGTTTGCTAACTGATTTGGTAAATAAAACAGGTAAGCTAATGCAATATATAATGAGATTTTTCTGTTAGACGTGTAGTTGTAGGCTATTTCATATATTGGATAAGCAGCAGATGCAATTGCTACAGACTGTATAATAAGCAAAGTATGTGGATATGGAAAAATATAGAATATTGGCATCAAAAATATAAGGAATGGCGAGAAATGGATTCCAAAATAAGAACCAGAAGGATTAAAACAGAGTTCAATATTGTAATAGAAAAATTTGCCTCTAAATAATGTATTATAGAAAATCTGTGAAAAAATCCCTAGATCAAAACCATAAGTCAAAAAATGTTCATGACGCCAAATAGAAACATATGAAAAGTAGACTGAGTAAAGGAATATTGCCATGTAAAGTATCTTTTTCTCAGAATATAGCTCGGATCTTTTTATTATCTTTTTAATATTCATCACCTGCCCCTATCATAACTGTAATACCTATAAGTATTAGTACAGAAGTAAAAAATAATTAAAACGTTACTGGTAGCGGACAATGCAGGAAAAAACAGGTATTACACAAAAGAAAATGAGATTTCTTTCCATAAATTATATAGATAAAAGTTCATTAGTTAAAATTTTGGGCATTATCATTTTGTCGAGATTATTGTTAATATTATCTGCCGAGATTGGTATACATGTTCTAGGTATTCAAAATGATGGTACATGGGTAATAGATATTCCTATAATTGGTTCTTTTGCGAGATGGGATGCTGCTTATTATTTGTCAATAGCTTCTTTATGGTATAGTGATGAATGCTTTTTGGCATTTAGACCCTTATTCCCTGCTTTAATTCGATATATAAGCTTACTAGTGTTCAAATCTACGTCATGGGAAAATTTGATTATAGTATCTTTTGTAGTTAATTTTTTATTGACCATTTTGTCTTTCTATATTTTGTATAGATTAACGTTATTATACTATGGTAGAGACGTTTCGTTTAAAACAGTTTTGCAATTTGTAGCCACTATTTTCTAACACCGTATCCTGAGGCACTATATTTTGCTCTTTTAATATCTTCCATATTTTTGTTGGAAAAATCTGTGCTATTTCTTTCTTCTATTTTAGCTTTTTTAGCTGGTCTCACTAGGCCAGAAGGTATTTTGTTATTTATAGTGTACATGGTTAGATTTTTACAACTGCCTGATAAGAAACGAAACATTAAGCTATTAATAGCGTCTATAGTTACTATTTTAAGTTATCCTTCTTTCGTGATACTCTCGAGTTCTGAGTTTTATAAGCCTGTATCTGTTGAAAAATTATGGCCAAAATATACCTTTACAGATTTCTTACACGTGATATGGTCTCAGATAATAAAGTCTTTAACTCAAATTGATAATGTTTCAATAATGTTTTCATTTATAGTCTTAGTTTTGGTCTGTTCGTCGCTAATTATTGATTGCCGATCTTTTACTAGGAGAGAATTATTAAGTTATTATATATGGTGTATAGTAGCAATAATTTGTTTTTTAATGATTGCCGATTTCAGATCGTTTCCAAGACTTTCTTTACAATTATTTCCGATAGCTTGGATTATTGCAAGAAGAACGAGACTTATTATAATACTGTCCTTTTTTATACCTTTAAGTATAATAAGCACTATTTTATACGTTTGTTGGTATCCTATTTTATAGTGATCTTGAATCAGCTAATATAGGATTTAGTAGTCAAACATTAGCTTTGCCAATAATTTAAAAATTTTAAAATATTAATCTAATCAATTGAGTTAAGAAATTTATTATTTCCTTTGTTGAGAATTTGCTTTTCCCTCTTCTTCTTGGTTCAAAGGTATAAGGTATTTCTGTAATCTTTCTATACTCTCCCTTTGTTATAATTTCGAGCAGTATTTTAAATCCAATTGGATTTATGTCCGCATTTTCTATCACTTGTTTCTTTAGCATGAAAAAGCCTGATAATGGATCTTTAATTTTTCTTGCTTTAGGTATTGTAATACGCGTGATTAAGGCCGCGGCCTTAGATACAATTTTTCTGTTGAAGTTCCATTTTTCGATTTTTCCTCCTTTAATATATCGGGACGCTATAACTATATCATAGCCTTCCTTAATTTTTTTAAACATTTTTGGTAGTAGTTCTGGTGGATGTTGTAAGTCGGCGTCCATTACCGCTATAATTTGGCCTTGTGCGCTTTCGAACCCTTTTAGTATTGCTGAGCTTAAACCTTGCTTGTTTTTACGTATTATAAGCTTTATGTTATTGTGTTTGCTTGTTATTTCTTTTATTTTGTCGATTGTTCCATCCATGCTATTGTCGTCAACAAAAATTATCTCGTATTCGGTATTAGCTAATGCTTTGGCTATTCTGTTAAATAATGGTTTTATGTTTTCGGATTCGTTATAAGTTGGTATGATAATTGATAGTTCAAGTGATTTTTTCACGGTATATGTTTATACAATGATTTATATTTATTAATTTAATTGTTTTTCGTGTATATTAGAAGGTAAAATGGAATAGTATTAATACTATTGCTGAGATCATCCCGTAATTCATTATATTAACTCTGATAAAGTTATTCAGGCGTAAACGTTAACATGTAAGGCTCTAAAAACATCGGAGTATAGACGTAGTGGTATACCCATCCATCTTCGCCGTGTTCAGATTCTTGTATAATCGTCGGAAAGAACATAGCAGTATGTTTCTTTATTTCTAAAAGTATGTGGAGATCTAATCTTGTAGGTTTATTTGAGCTTCTAGATAATAATTGCCATTTCTTCTAGCTAATGATACTGGAGGAGGAGGATCATAGTCAAATATACTAAAATATCCTCCGCTATTCATATGGAATATGTTATGCGCTCTTAATGTTCCTATACTTGAAATAACGGCTAACGATATGGAATTATTCCATTCTGAAACGAGAAATGCTGGTTCCTCACAAACTTCAACATTTCCATAATAGGTGTCGAAGAGATCAGCGGTAATTTCGCTAAATTTTCCGGTTTTTGTATAATTTTCTTTTCTCTGTATTTCAAAAATACCGGCTCTCCTGAAGATGTTAAAGTAACTATATATAGCCAGTAAGTTGATAGTTTCAGCCAATCGCTCCAATCTCCAGACAAATCTAACGGACTATTATCTTTTAACCAGTAAATTCTCGTATATACAGGAATATAATAGACATCGTTTGTAACGGCTACCATTGAAAGCGTTGAATAGTAATCGTCTTCTGTCTCGTAAATATTCCAGGGAGGCCCTACATAATTTGTATTAAGTACTGCTAATACTCTTATTGGAGCATATATTTTGGATATGGATATATATTATCCATTATCGTCCAATTACCTTTAGGCCTAAATCTGCCATATTTCGGCGGTAAACCTATTTTTAGGGTATAGACATGCAGATCATAGCCGCTACTCCATTCCAGTCCCAGCTTTATACTTTTTATAAGCAGTCCGTACAGCTCTGTTCCCTTATAGTCAATGCCAAGTAAGTATTTCCCTAGAGTTTTCTATTTTAATATTTTAGACGCTTTGATTTCCGATTATTTTAAAAAATCGGAAACCCTAAAGTATCTATACCTCTACTTCATAGGTTGGGGCATAAATTTCTACAAACATTGGTGCATAGAGATAAGACATTAACCAATTATCCTCTCCGTCCCCAGTCTGATAACCATAAAGATTTACTGTATAGCTAAGATGGAATTTCTTGTTAATTGAAACCGTATAACCCGCGATGACTTCCCATAAATTATTAGGATCGATTATATGATTACAAAACTCATACTCAACTGATCTTTGAGTTTCGCCTAAGAAATTATAAAAACCTATGCCAAAACGTGGTTCTTCACCTTTAAGCGAATATAAACTCCTTACTCCATCTAAGTCAATAATAAAGCTTCTTCCTATATCACTACTCCAATGAGTCGCCGTAAAATACGGCTTTTCAGGAGGAAAGAACACATCACTAAGAAAATCCCAAATACTTTCAGCATCATCATAATTTCCAGACTCACTCACATTTCCGTAAGCTCCTTCATATTTTTTAATGTACTCGTAATACTCTGGTTCAGAGCCTCCCATTAGTTGGATCATCCAATATCCTCTACCAGCGTGACTGTTTAGCCAATAAAAGTAAGCGTGTATAGTTACATATTTTGTACCATTTGTTACTTGAAGTATTTGGAGAGTAGCCCAATAATCTGTACTATCAATTCCTGCATTATATGGGCTTCCAACTCTACTAGTATTAAGTATTGCAAATATCCTTATAGGAGCTCCAATCCATTGGTAGTAACCAGTATAGTTAGAATATACTTCCCATGTTCCTTTCGACCTGTAATATCCAGGTCCTAGCTCTAAGAAACTCGTACTTTTATAGTCGAAAGTGTGTATAAATAGCGGACCGAATGCTTGATCATTTTCGGGGTCTCTTAGTACTATGGCTGCTGTTCCTTTAAGATCCCATCCTAAGTTTCTTGCTATATGATGCTCCTCGTCCAAAAGTTCGATATCAATATCATTACTAATTATATCTTTATGAGAACTATCTTCTCTATATGACAAACTTGTAGCATATTCTTTCATCATGGCATCGAGATCGTCTAACCACCATATGGTGACTTCTTTAATATTGTCATTAACATTATTTTTAAAGTGTACTTGGAATACTAGTCTATTAGAACTGTTGAAGTTTATCTGCGGATCCGCTAATCCCGTGGGCACATATAGCTTTCTACCATACCAATATATGGGTTTCCATACTTCATATTGTACCGGCACTTCTCTAGATTCGCTATACGTTACGTTAACTCTATATTGTTTTATAGGAATAGAGGGGACTGGTATAACTAAAACTCTTTTAGCAGCTAGAGTTATATTATCAATTCTAATATATTGCCAATCGGTTATACTTGCTTCAGTTTCAGCATATACAGATAGCCATATGACTCCCGTATAACCGCTTTGTCCTACTAATTCATCGATAGCCTCTGTTAAATTAACAGTTATTGTTGTCCAATCTGTATTTCCACTTCCACTAAATACTAGCTTATTTTTCTCCTCTCCTAGTTTATTAAAAGTTGAGATGTATACTTTGAAAGTTGTAGAAGAAGATGCTTCTGAACTAATGTCAAACGATAAAAGGCCATAGCTACTTAAGTTTATAATAGTTAATATTGGAGAGAAAAGCCATATCCAAACGTCCCCCCATATCAGATTCGGAACCCACGATGGTTTATTGCTTTTAAATTTTAATTCTAAATATTTGTTTGTGCCAGTACTATTAACGTTTAGATCTGCTTTTCCACTGTCAAATGTATAATCTACACCCCACCAATTAAAACCAATTGGCGGTCTTAGTACGTAAAACCAGCCTTCAGTCTTTGAATTTTGAAAATTCCAGCTGATATCAGTTAGCCCTAGATTAATACCTGCCCAATGGAGATTCAAATACCAGTCAAATTCGAGAGTATATATTTCAGGCGGCATAGTAGAAAGTTTAAAGGCTTTGATCTTTCTTATTTTAACGTCATCGAGTTGAATCTCTTCCCATTCATCAGATGTTTTACTTTTTTGAAACTCTGTTACGCATTCTATTCTTATTCTGATTTTTCCATAATAGACGCCAGAACTTATTATTGGTAAAAGGCTATATTCTCTATGAATCCAATCTGTCGAGCCGCTGATGGTATCGAGCAATGCTTCCCGAACCGGTGTGTTTGAAGGATCTAGTATTTGAATTTTAATATTAAACGTGGTCGTTTGGAGATGCGTTATTGTTTTTATACTCATTTCCAAATATTTATTCTCGATATATTCTCCGTTGTATTTTAAAAAACTAAGCTCAATTATTGGAGAGTAAAGAGATGCTTGTACACTTCCAGTACCTCCAATTTTTTTAAATCTAAATCTAAGCTTGTCCCCCGCAGTTAAACCGCCGTCAGGATCAGTATCACTATCATGCCATCCGAAAAACCACCACCATTTTGGGTAAATATCAACATTATTTGATCCGCTATCTTCGATACCATACCATCCTTGATCACCTAAGGTTCCATCAAACGTATACCAAATGCCATTACTATCGTAGGCCCATAAAGTGTCTGGTGTGTTTCTTGTTATTTTCAGTTGTATCCATTTGTATGAGTATAGTTCTACTATTATTCCTCTTTCGTCTTTTAGTATTATTTTTAGTGGGGCTACTTTTTGCTCTGTTCCTTGGAAGAGTTTTAGATAGGGTTTTATCGTTACTTTATATGTTCCGTTGCCTAGGTACTCTACGTTTTGTATTTCTGCTTGTATCCAGTCTCCGTAGTTTACGGGGTCTGGGTGTAGGATGAGTATTTGGCCTTTTTCCCATAGCCATGGGTATGGTTTTTGGTCGTCGTATAGTACTTGGATCTTGAATGTGGTTGTGTTGCTGGGTTTGTCGCTTGTGAAGGAGTTTTCTATTATCCATGCGTGTAGGCTTACTGTTATATTGGTTTTCCAGTTGTATAGTCCGTATTTTGTTATGTTTAGTTTTAGGGTGGCGAATGCGGCCGATATGCTTTCTGGGTAGTACCAGTAGCATTTCGTTAGGTTTGCTATTTTTCTCGTTCTGTCGTGTAGTTGTATTGTTTTTTCTGGATATTCGATATCTACCTGTACTCCTAGCTCTGAGTATACGTATGTGATGTATTGTTTCCATCTTGAGAGGAATTCATAGGCATAGATTCTGCCTATTGTAAAGTTGTGTCTTGCATTTGACCCGTAGCTTTCGTTTAGGTACGTGTGTGTGGCGTTTGCAAGGACGTAGGCTAGTGCTCTTTTAAAGTCTGCCGTTATGGCTTCTACTATTTCTTTTGTCGCTTGATATCTTAACGCTGTATAGTACGCCTTCGTCGAGTATACGTATGCTATTACTGACAGTAGTAGGATTGATATTATAAGTGATACCATAAGGAGGAATTGTCCGCTTTTCCCCCTTCTCATCTTCTATACCCCAGTTGTAGAATTATCAAAAGTACTTTGCCCCTCGCTTTGCAGGTGCAGACGTATGTGTATTTTATGGTTTCCATTTCCGCTAATCCTTCTCCCGTTTCTATGTTGGATATAGGTTTGCTGTTTAAGGGTTTTATTTTTAAGTTGTTTTCTATTGTTCCGCTTATTTCGTAGATTGTTAGGTTAAAGGCTATATTTGCTGGTACCATGAACTGTAGTATGGCTTTTAGCTGTTCTTCCCAGTTGTCGTTATACTTTATTTGTCCGTTTTCTTCTTTGTAGATTATTTCTTCGATTATTTTAGCGTTGGCCATGTAGTTGATTATGCTGTATCCGGTTTTTACTAGGCTTTTTTCTTCTCTGAAGAATACTGTTCCGGGTGGTCGAGATAGTAGGCCTGCGATTGACATGGCTACTATAACTATTATCGCCGAGACTATCGCCTCCACTAATCTAGCCTGTCCTCTGCGCCTTATGGCTGTGCGAACCTCCATAAGCATAATTTTATATAGTATGAGTATCCTTCGATATATACGGTTTTTGTCGAGCAAGCTACAGCCGCCCTGGGTATTGTTTCGTATCCGTAATCTACGGGGGGTGGGCGTAACGCTATGAAGAATTTCTGATTTCCTAACTCGTCGTAGCCGATGAAGGCTATAAGGTATGAGTAAGGTTCGATGAAGTCGAGTTTATAAACGGTGTACTCGTTGATGGTCGATTCTTCGGTTGCATTTACGAAGAATACGTTTTTAACTGTTTTAGATACCTGGGGGACTATTTGCGCTACTTTGCCATCTTCTATTTCTGTACAGTTGGCTATTATTTTTTCATCGATTACCGTCGCATAGGTGAAGTTTTCGCTGTAGAAATCTACGGTGGTGCTGCCGAAATAATCTGTTCTTATAACAATTGCGAAAGCGATTTGATTCGTTAAGCTTGTTAAATTATCTTCGAAATCTATTATGCATTCTCCGTTTATCCTCGTTACGTTTAACCTGCTAAAAAGCTCGTATTCAAAGGGATCTCCTGAGAGAGATGTAATGATAAAGTAGTAGAGCGTTATGTTTGCCCCCGGCATCGGAGTTCCCAGGAAGTTTTTCGCTTTTATCTTTATTTTTTGAGGGATATTGAGCACAGTATTATTCTCAAGTATTTCAACTTCGATGATTACGGAGGGTTTTATCTCTATTTTGAATTCATAGCTTTCCTTTATTCCTAGTTTTTCGGCTGTGTATCGCCAGTCAACATATGAAGGATTATTATACTCTACCCCGTGTATGCTTCCATTCGCTATCCTTGATATTTTGTCAACGTTTAGAGTGTAGGGTTCGCCTTTGCTATTTTGGTCGTATAGCCCAAACTGGTTGGGCGGTGTAAGTTTAGAGCCCCAGTCTGGTGGGTCTCCAGTGTATGTGATTATGAAGTCCATTAGGCTTTCTGCATAGTCTATTATTTGTTCAGCTTCTGTCTCGGCTAGTGGGGTAGTTATTAAAACCAAGTATTGTGTTGTAGTGTATAGTATGAGTAGTAGTATGAGTCCTATGGCGATGTATTCTAGTATTACGTGCATGCTATCCCCTGTAGCCTAAGCTTACGTGTAGTTTGTCTTGGTCTGAGAAGCATACTATTAGGGGTTCCTTATAGGCGCTCGATATTTCATATGCATAGAATATACCGGTATTATCTATCTCCCCCTTTTCGTCATAGTTGAGCACTATGTGTCCTCCTTCGCTAAAGCTTAACTCGACTTGTGTTGACACCCATGTTTTTAGATTGAGGTATGCTTTTAGATAGTATTTACCATTTTGTTTTTCTATTGTGAGATTGTAGGCGTATCCATCGATGTCTCTGGGTATGCTGAGTTTGACGTAGTAGTAGGTGTTGCTGCTTTCCCCTAGATTGTATAATGCGCTGAGGCTTATGATTTCCGAGGCTACATAATTTGCTACTTCTCTGAGTTTGGTTTTTATTGTATTTATTTTATTGAATTCTTGAAGCCAGGTAAATACGAGAATTAGGGATATCATTATCGAAATAAGAGCTATGGTTCCTATAATGTGTGAAAATACTGGGTGCGGGATTTTATCAACCCCCTATTGATATTTCTACAGTTGCTATGTTTACTATGAAAGCTATTTCGCAATTTTCAGGTATTTCATCTTTAGATATCGCTTCGGTCTGTTTTTCTACACCGTTGACGTATGCCTTGATCGTTATATCGTCTCTTGGACACGAGATTATTTCGCTTTTTATATCTTTGTTCCTTACGGTTATTGTTATTGTTTCAACTCCGCCCATTTTTCCTGCTGTTAGGTTTATGTAGCTTATTTCAATTAGATAGTAGGAGTGGACTACGTTGTTTTCATCTGTGTAGTTTATTATGCCTAGTTTTTGAACTCTAAACCGGTAGGTTGTGCAGAATATTAATGCTCCATTTGATTGGGTAGTATTTACCAATACTAAAGGTTCGTCTGCTTCGAGAATTATTAGTTTATTTGAGCCTTTAAGAGTTTGATTGCCCGGAACTGATACTAGACTTCCTCCTCTGTATAGAATGGCCCCTGGTTTTTCATCGATAATGCTTAAAATTTCATAAGTTGAGTTGAATACTTTTAGCTCGAGTTTAGGGAGGAAATCTTCTGTATAGCTTGGTCCACCTCTTCTGGCGTTTATTCTGACGAAGCCAGATGATCCTTTAGAGAAGCTTACTTTTTCGATTAAATCGGCTAGGTATATCATGGAGTTTTTAGCCATTTCGAATTCTGTGTATTCTGCCTGTAATTCCAGGAATTCGTACATTAGGTAAACGCTGTATAGTGTTACGACGAATAGCATTGAGAATAGTATTACCGAAGTTATTACGGGGGTTACTCCGCTTTTGTACTTCTCCTTCATTAGACGATGCCTCCTATTAGGCTACTGAATATGGGGGACATCCATATTGTTAGTAGGGTGGTTAAGACTAGGAGAATTGAGTGGAAAAATCCTCCGTATACTCTTTCGGTGGCGATTTTTCCGGCTGTTAACCCCATTATATAGGAGTTTAGCACTATTGGTGGTAGGAAAGTTCTTGTAAGGCTTATTACTGCTACGCTCATTCCGGCTATGTGCATTATGTGATTGAGGAACACTATTAAGACGATAACTACTAGCGTCGTCACTATCGCGCCTACATATGGAATGATTATCAGTGGTTTAAGCATTCTCTTTTTCTCTTTCTCCACGAGTTCGATCATTTCCGCGAAATTAGCTAAGCTTTCTAGAGTTTCCGGCGTGCCTCCTCCAACTTCGATACTTTCTACTAGCAGGAACATTGTTATTCTGGCAAGCCAGCTTTTAACCTTTTTTGCAAAGTCATCGTATATACTCCTTAAGGGCCTCCCCCAACCGAGTTTTTTCGCTATGAGTTTCAAGTGCTTCGAGAACCTACCATATTCTCTTTCTGAAAGATTTATAATACATTTTTCGGGTGAAAGTCCGGTTTTCCTCGTTTCCACGAGATCTCTTAGAAAGCGTGCGATACCGAATTCTATGCCTCTATACTCTGCCATGTAGTATTCAGTCACTATCCATGAAGGTAGAAGTCCTATTATCATAGCCAGCGATAAACTTACTCCAGTTTCAAATCCCGCCGCCAGACCCATGGACTTTACTAGCGAGTCGATGAAGTTTTTATACGGTAGCAAGAATGAGGGGACGGGAGTAATGAAGTATGGAGCTGTAAAGAAAAAGGCTAGTATTATTGTTAATGGTAATGAAACAGCAAAGTATACATAGTAAGGTCTATAGTCAGATGTTGGGTATTTAGGTTGAAGCATATCGGCTACGTAAATAAACAGTGCTGAAATTAAGGGCATAACGACGTATGCGAATAGGAAAAACTCGGCTCCCGACATAACTGGTAGCATCGCTTGGGCTAGAACTCGGTTAATTATGAACACCGTGTATATGGATAAAGCTAAGACGACTGTTACAGCCAAGTAAGCCTCCATAAGCATTCCAACTCTTTCAGCTATCGCCCTTACCTCAGATATTCTATCTTTAAACATTATTTCCGTCTGCTTGTTAAGGTAATGGACTACGTCGCCGCCAGTTTTTAAGGTGGCGGCGTATCCCAGCATTAGCTCTTTATACTGCCTATTTGGCACGTTTTTTGCAGATTCTTCGATAGCTGTTAGCGGATCCTTTCCTAGAGCTTTAACGTTTATGAAGAATTTTATAGCTTCCTTCTTTATCTCCTTAAAGAGGTACTCGGGGGCTTTTGCTAGGCGTTCAAAGCTTATATAGGGTGAAACTCCTCCAGTCGCCATAGTAGATATGTAGGCGGCTAGGTAGGGGGATTCTAGGCTTAACCTAGTAGATCTGTTGTATTTGGATATGGATGGTATAAGAGCCATGATGAACACGACTAGTAAGGGGAGACCTATTGCCGATGCGATGGGTATTAGCATTAGAAAAAGGGGAGGGAGAAAAGCTAGAATTCCCATAGCGTATAGCGTTGCGAGAGAAGCAGAGAATAAGGAATTTAGGATTAAAGTTATTAGGAAGATAAAGGCCATTAGGGAGGCGTAGGCTTCAGGATATATTTTGATATCGGCGGCTCTTATATCAGAATCCAAGTTTTTGAATAATTTGAAGAATATTTTTCCGAGCCACCAGAAATTAGCATATATAAACCCTATAAAACTCAACCTCTCCCCCCTCCGAGCTCTTTTTCTACGTACTTTCTTCCCATTTCAGTAAGCTCGAAGCCTAGGAGGGGCGCTCCTCCTGAGTATACAACGGTGTTTTTTATCAGCTTCTTTTTATTCAGTTCTCTGATGTGGCTCCATATTCTGAGCGGATCGATGTTTAGCTGTTTAGCTATAGCTTTGTAGTCGAGAGGTTTGCCCTCTCTGTATATTAGCTTCAATATCCTTTTCTGGATTTCATCTTCTGAGTACTCTTTCTCCTCCACCACGCTCGCTGAGACTTTTTTCTCTTCCAAAATTTTGCTGGTTTCCACTTTGGTAATTGACACGGGTCTTCTTGGAATAAGTTCTATAGCTCTCGCCATCTTCTTTACTTCTTCAGGGAACATGTAGAATTTAGTTATTATCTTTGATACATCGGATACATCCCTGATTTTGCTCTCTATCATCCATTCGATTATCCTCTTTCTATCCTCAATTTCTTTTTTGAGTTGAGAAACGGGAATACCCGTCCTTAATGAGAGAACGGTTAGTAGGTAGCTGTCGTTTACTCTTTCCAATTTATCGGTAAGCGGATTCCACTTAACTATCTCGATATATTCTCCGAAATCTTTAATCTCCCAAATTGTCTTCACTCTTCTGGCGAAACCTCCTCCAGGCAAGGGGGTTCTCTCGATGTGAATTACGATGTTCATTAGGGGGATGTAGGGTTCTGATACGTTCATAGGCGAGCTCATAAGTCTCCTAATTACGTTTTCTAAGCTATCTGCGTGGAATGTCGAGAGGCCTCCATGGCCCGTTGCCATGGCTTGGAACAATACGAAGGCTTCTCTACCTCTTATCTCGCCTACGATTATGTAGTCTGGCCTATACCTAAGTGAGATTCTTACTAGCTCGTACAGGTCTATTTCTCCGGTCTTAGATACTCCAAGCCCGTAGCTTTCCCTGCTTACTAACTGTACCCAGTTTTCGTGTTCTATGTTTATCTCGGGGGTTTCCTCTATCGTTACGAGCTTATAGGAGGGCTTAATGAAGTTTAGTAGAGCGTTTAGCAGTGTGGTTTTGCCAGCCGCTGTGCCGCCGATGACTATGACTGTCATTCGATGTTCGAGCATAAGCCATAAGTAAGCAGCTGTCCAGGAGTCGAGAGTTCCGGATTCTATCAGTTCTATTATCGAGAATGGTTTTTCTCTGAACTTTCTAATGGTGAAAGTGCTGCCTCTGGGGGATATTTCCTCTCCGTAGGTCGCCGCTAGCCTATGTCCTCCTGGCAGTCGAGCATCGACCACCGGAAAAGCAGTGGATACATGTTTTCCGGCTATGTGAGCTAGCTTTACGATAAACTCCCTCAGGTAGTCGTGCGATAGGAACATCACGTTTGAAGGTATGCTCTCGTACTTTCTATGCCAGACGTAGATCGATTTTTCGACGCCGTTACAGGAAATATCCTCGAGTAGGGGGTCTAGCATCATGACGTTTATGGGGCCGTAGCCTAGCAGGTCGCGCTCTACATAGTATATGATTTTGTCCCAGCTTTTCTCAGTTAATCCTTTGAACGCTCTCCTATACTTTTCTAAAAGCCTTCTAGCTTCTTTCACTACATAGTTTTTGACATCTTCTTCTATTGTAGCTGGAGGCTTCATTTCCACGCTTAGTATATCGATGAGTTTTTTAACCACCTTTTTTTCTTGAGGCGTTAGCTGTACTTCTTCTATAAAGTAGGCGGTTTGTCCACCTAGCTGGGGTATAGAAACGATTTTTACCTTAGCGAAGGGTTCCACGACCCAATATTCTTCAATAATCTTGTACTCCGGTTTTAGGGGGAGAAAATACACAGTGTCCTCGTCTGTATACTCTATTTCTATTCCCCAGTATTCGATTCTTTTCTTTTTCTTTTCGGCCTTTTTCGCTTTCTTCTTTTTTATTCGCTTCTCAACTTTTATAACTGTACTTTTGTCTTTTTCCTCTACTCTATTTTTTACATCTTTGCTCTTCTTTCCGAATATGAACGCCATTATTTATAACCTCGTAATATATTGAGGCGTCTTCTATCTAATATTGATAACTCATTGCCTAAATACTCCTCATAAGTAATAGATACGATTATTACCCTCTCATTTATTATTTTAAGAAGAGTGGTGTTATTAATGGAAAACTCTGAGCATAGCGCCTCTCGCAAAGACGATGTAATTGAAAGAGGAGAGGATATTTTAAGGCAGTTGGTACTTAAGAGTAGAGGCTTAATAGAGTATGCTATGGTTGTAAGCCCTGAAGGCTTATCCTTATTCCATTATCTTCCTAAAGAATATGATCCAGATTCTCTTTCGGCGGCTACTATAGCTATGATAGGAGCGCTTACGTCGGCTCTTGGGATTTTGGGGAAGACTAGTTATTTAAGACTTGATGTAGAACTGGAAGATGGAAGTCATTTAATAATATCTCCTCTTGAAGATTATATTTTAGTTATTTCTACAACTAGAACTCCCAATTTAGGTTTCATTTATTTTATTATTGAAACTTTTTCTTGTAAATTAATTCAATTCATAAAGTCCAGTTTAAAGATTTAACTGAAAGCGGCGAACCCTTAAAATTACTTCCAAAATACTCAAACCTATGGGAAAATAAGCTCTAAACTATTAATTTAAAGGCAATATTTTTAAGTACAATTCACATAAGTTTATAAAGTGGATAAACATGTCAAGTCGTTATGACGTTATAAAAAAGATATTGGATGAACTTACTAAAGATAATCCTTACATAGATTTCGCGGAAATTGTAAGCGCGGATGGTCTTCCCATAATGAGCTCTACTGAGTCGCCTGAGGAAGAATCGAGAATAGCTGCTATGACGGCCGCCATGAGCGGGGTTGCTACCAGGTTTATCTCAGAGTTGAAAAGGGGTAAGGTGGATTGGATTGGATTATTTGCTGAAGATGGTGGAGGAGCTATAATAATTGGCATTAATCCTGAAGCTTTTCTAGTAGCCATGTTTTCGCCTAGAGCTAAGCTTGGACTTGTTCTTCACGACGTTAAAAGGGCTAGAGGGAAATTAAGCGAAATTTTAATGTGATGGGGATCTAATGGAAGAGAATATTTCTTCTTTACTTCTAAAACTTGAAGAAATATTAAGGGATTTTAGCCGCGATTTTGTAGGCTTAGAATCCGTCCACCTATTAGACGGTGAAGGATTTACAGTGGTAGCTTTTAAAAGTAGCGATAGAAACGAGAAAATTCTATACCGTTTAATAAATTTGCTTAAGGAGGACTTCCCCACTTTAAACCTTCTCGAAATCGAAAATCCTCATACTAGGCTCTGCCTTGCCAAAATCCCCGACACAAACTACTTCATCGCAGTATATGCTTCCAGCAGGATAGCCGCAGGTTTAGTTAGAGTAAAAATTAGGAATCTAAGCCGTAAAATAAGGGATCACCTGATTTCTCTCGAAAAATCCGTCGAGCAGGAGGAAGAAGTAGATGTCCAGGATTTAATGAAGTTACTAGAATTCTTATCTAAGAGGTGATCATGTGAGAAAGCCTAAAATTGTGAAAATCGTTATTACAGGACCTTTTGCATCGGGTAAAACCACTTTTATAAAGAGCCTGAGCGAAATAGTCCCCGTAGTTACGGATGTGGGGCTTAAAAGTACTTTTGAAAAATCAATTAAAAGATTCACTACCGTAGCTCTAGATTATGGAAGAATAAGAGTGGGCGACGATTTAATCGTTCACCTGTTTGGTACTCCAGGGCAGTTTAGGTTTAGCTTTATGTGGAGGATTTTGGCCAGGGGGATGCACGGCTATATTCTACTCGTCGACAGTAGCAGGCCTGAGAGCGTAGACGAGGCTGTACATGTCTATAATTTCTTTAGAAAGATAAAGGATGCCCCCCATATAATTGCCGCTAATAAACAAGATGTTGAAGGATGCTTATCTCCCGAAATTATTAGAATAATGATGAGAATTCCTCCTTCAGTTCCGGTAGTACCTTTAATTGCCACGGATCCCGAGAGCGTTAGGAAAGCATTAATAACGCTTGTAAAACATATGATAATGTGGTATAGTGCTAGAAAAAAAATCTATAGTTAGGGGCAAGCATGTTCCATAAACAGTCTCCCGGAACATTCCAAATTAACGAAATCCTTCTAAGTCAACTGTTTTGGCTACTCCCTCTAGTTATTGCTGCCTTAATTTTAGTAGTGGTACTAGTATTG
>Ga0190367_1000869_pt1 | contig 19415 bp, 20 predicted proteins | sample 4872181011_MG_FD_171838 | JGI IMG/M metagenome (GOLD analysis project Ga0190367, IMG submission 171838) | Hydrothermal vent microbial mat bacterial communities from Southern Trench, Guaymas Basin, Mexico - 4872-18-10-11_MG | ecosystem: Environmental > Aquatic > Marine > Hydrothermal vents >...
TTATCATCCTGTGGAATTTCCTTTATTTTTCCTTCAGAAAGACCTTCTATGGCATCAATGAGCAAAGATGCAGAAAGGACTGAAAGCCTATCATGAAGACTTCCTGCACTTTCATCAGGAAGGATAGGAAGTTTTTTTTGAAGAAGGATTGGGCCTGCATCCATCTTCTCTGTCATCCTTATTATTGTTACTCCTGTCTCTGATTCGTTGTTCATTATCGCCCACTGAATTGGAGAAGCCCCTCTGTATTTTGGAAGAAGAGAAGGATGGGCATTTATTGCTCCTAAATGTGGTATCTCAAGAAGCTCTTTTTTTAAGATCTGTCCATATGCAACAACTACAATGAGATCAGGTTTCAGACTCCTTATCTTTTCTATAAAATCCTTTTCAGAAGCATCTTCTGGCTGGATTACGGGAAGACCAAGTTCTTCTGCTAATACCTTTACTGGAGGAGGCTGAACCTTTCTTCCTCTTCCTTTTGGTCTGTCTGGTTGTGTTACAACTGCTAAAATTTCATATCCTTTTTCAAAGATTGCCTTAAGTGAAGGAAGAGAAAATTCAGGAGTTCCCATGAATACTATCTTCAAATCTCTCATTCTTCCTTCTTTATGTTCTTAAGCAATTTCTTTAATTTCTTCTTTAAAAGAGCCCTCTTTACACTGCTTATGTGATCTATAAAAAGGATGCCATTCAGATGATCAATCTCGTGTTGAAAGCAGACTGCTTCTATATCAGAAGCTTCAATCTCTACGGGTCTTCCATCCTTATCATATCCACGAACACCTACTCTTTTTTTCCTCGTAACTTTTGCAGAAAAATTTGGAATACTTAGACAGGCTTCCTCTATTGTTATGGTCCCATCAGACCAGACTATTTCAGGATTTATAAGAACAGAAGGATGCCCTCTTTTTTTTTCTTCTCTATGAAAATCAAATACAATGACCCTCTTTTTTTCACCTATCTGATTTGCAGCAAGACCAATCCCATTTGGAGTGCTATACATTGCAGCAAACATCTTTTCTATTATACTCTGTATCTCTTCGTCTATATCCTTTACAGGCTCTGCAACCTCTCTAAGGACAGGATCAGGATATATTCTTATTTTTGGTTCTTCCATGACCTTTCTCCTTTCTTAAAATCAAAGCTTCCTGTATGATACTCCTTTTCAGAAATTTCTACAAGCTTTCATTTTTTTCTTGACAGCAAAATCCTGCAGATCTAATCTTAAGCGAACTGGAGGTATCAGATGTATCATATCCTTTGTTTTTCAAGGATAAAAAACATCTATGTTGAGCAGATAAAAGAAGATCTTTTAAGTTCAACCTGTTATCTTAAGGACAATCTGAAGGAGATAATGATAACTGTTACTGTTGAACTTCCTGATCTGGAGATAAAAAAGGCTGAGGGAAAGATAAAAAATAGAGGAAGATTTGAAGACATAAAAAAAACCGTGTTTGATGGAATAATTGGAAAAAGGATAGGTCCTGGGATATTTAGGATTATAAAAGAGAGTGTAAAAACAGATGAGAGTCAGATTCAAATGATGCTTGAAGAATGCTGCAGGGGAATAATTCTTTCATTTACAAAAGAGGATCTTCTTAATTCTCCGAGACCAGAAGATGATGAAGAAGCAATAAAGTATTATGCTGAGATGGTAAAAAAGAATGTAAGGCTTTTGAACAGATGTGCAGCATTTTCTGAAGGAAGCAGGATTATAGAATATGCTAAAGTTCATGAGAAATAAGATAATAGGAATAGAAAAGATAAGACCAGACGAAGTCCTTGTTCACGGAATACTTGATGATGACATATACAGTCTTGAAGTAAAAGTAAGAATAAATCTTTCTGATCTCAGAGTAATATCAATTGATGGAAAATGGAAAAGATGGACAACACCTGAATGTCCAAGAGCAGAGATCTTTTTAAAGGATGCAGTAGGGATCTGTTTAAAGGAAAAGGATGTGTATGAGAAGGTGAGAAGAGAGATAGGGAAAAGATCATGCAGGCATTTTGCAAATCTTCTTATTGAATGCTTTGACAGTCTTCTTTCAGCAAAAGAAAAACTTTCTGAACAGACAAGACTTCAGAGAAAAGAAGAGGTTGAAATAGACATAAGGGATGTTTTTCAGGAATGCCCAAGAGAAAACTTCCTCATTGATCTTCATGTCCATACATATCCTGCATCATCCTGTGCAAGAAATTCTGTTGAACAGCAGATAGAAGAAGCAAAAAAGATAGGACTAAATGGTATCTGTCTGACTGATCATAACTTCATATGGGAAAGAGAATCTGTAGAAAGACTTAAAGAAAAACATGATTTTCTTATCCTCAGAGGAACAGAAGTTACAACAGATCAAGGAGACATACTAGTATTTGGAATTGAGAAAAGATTTTCAGGGATAGTAAGTATAAAAGAGCTTAAGGATGAGGTTGAAAAAAGTGATGGATTTATGATCAGTGCTCATCCATTCAGAGGCTTTATTATATCTGATTTTGAAAGCATAGGTCTTACACCAGAAAGGGCAGCAAAAAGAGATCTTTTCAGATATGTTGATGCAATAGAATCACTTAATGGAAGAGTAAATGACAGTGAGAATATATTTACTCACAGGGTTGCAGAGATCTTGCATCTTCCTGAAACAGGAGGAAGTGATGCTCATGAAACAAGTGAAATAGGCATATATGCTACATGTTTTGAAGAAAAGATAGAGGATGAAAGAGATCTTATAGATGCTCTTAAAAACAGAAGATATAGACCTTGCATATTCAGGGGGAGAAGATGAGGACAAAGGAAGATTGGGAAAAGATTGTAAGAAGGATGGAACAGCTTTTGAGACTAAAATCATTTCCTGTTGCATTTAAGCTTCTTGAAGATGAAAAAGAGCTTGATAAGATTCCATACATGAGAAGGCTTGATCATAAAGTCACACTCTGTCAGCTTATTACACTTGTAAGATATTTTGACTGGACAGTTGGTGCAACAAAGGATGATCTTCTGAGTGAAACATGTGGTTCAATAATTGGACTCTGTGATATTCCTGAGATAAACAAGGATGGGACATTTAGAAGTATTGTGTGGGTTCAGAAAAAAGAGGATGGAAAAAGGTATGAGCAGTCTATTCCAAGGATTCCTCTTGGAAGATACAGGGCAGTTGCACTTGCTCCACTTGTATATAATCCATTTGATCCTGACATTGTCCTTATATACGCAAATCCAGCACAGATGGCACTTCTCCTGAATGCATATCAGTTTGAAAAATACGAAGTCATGCAATTTTATTTTGTTGGTGAGACATCGTGTGCAGATGCAATTGCAAGATGCTATCTTACAGGAAAACCATCTCTTACTATTCCATGTTATGGAGAAAGAAGATATGCAAATGCACAGGATGATGAACTCGTAATAGGTATTCCTGCCTCTTTAATGAAAAGGATACTTCGTGGACTTGAAGCACTTTACAGAAGAGGAATAAGGTATCCTATAAGTTATGCAGGAGCAGAGCTTGATCCAACAGATGCATTTCCTGAAGCATACAGAAGGGCAAAAGATGAGGTATATGCAATAAGAGGGGATGGAAAGGATAATAGACTTGTAGTGGGACTTACAGGTGGAATAGGGACAGGAAAAAGCACTGTAGCAAAGATGATGCAGGATCTTGGAGCATATCTTATAGATTTTGACAAGATTGCAAGACAGGTAGTAGAACCTGGAAAGCCTGCATGGAAACAGATTGTTGATTATTTTGGAAAGGAGATCCTTCTTGAAGATGGAACAATTAACAGAAAAAAGCTTTCAGAGATAGTATTTTCAGATCTTGAGAAAAAAAAGAAGCTTGAAAGATTTGTTCATCCAAGGATATACGAGGAATTCATAAGGCAGATAAATGAGATAGTCAAAAAAGATCCTGATGCAATAATCCTTGCAGATGTCCCACTTCTTATAGAACTGAATCATCAGTATAGATTCCACAAGGTAATCGTTGTATATGCTTCAAGGCAGACACAGATAAAAAGGCTTATGCAAAGAGATGGAATAACAAAAGAGCATGCAGAAAATATAATAAAAGCACAGCTTCCGATAGATGAGAAGATTGGTTATGCAGATTTTGTTATAAACAATGAAGGAAGCATTGAAGAAACAAGGAGGCAGGTGATTGAAGTATGGAAGAAACTAAAGGAAATACAGGAAGATATGAAATTAAGGAAGCAGAAAGTATAGAGATCCTCATTATTGTTGACAACTATGTGGATCTCCTTCTTCCTGATTCAAGGTTTGCTCTCAGGGCATCTGTCTTAAAAGAAAAAGGTATTCCAGAAGGAACACTTCTTGCTGAACACGGACTATGTCTTCTTATTTCTGTAGATGGACACAGAATCCTTTTTGATACAGGATATACAGAAACTGCTGTTATGAATAACATAAAGATGCTTGATGTTGACCTTTCAAAGATAGAAGCAATCATAATAAGTCATTTTCACATGGATCATACAGGTGGACTGAGAAGGATAATTGATGAATGCAAAAAAGATGTATCTGTTTTTGTTCATCCAGATGCATTCATTTATCCAAGGTATGTAAAAGCTGATGGAAAAAAGCTTTTGTTTCCAAGAAAGCTTATAAGAGAAGAGATTGAAAAAAGAGCAAAAATAGTTGAAACTAAGGATCCTTCTCTTTTATCAGAGAACCTTATACTTGTTACAGGTCAGATAAAAAGAGAAGTAGAGTTTGAAAAAGCTCCTCCAAATCTGTTTTTTGAAAAGGATGGAAAGGAAGAAAAGGATCTTATCCTTGATGATCAGGCAATTGTCCTTCTTGCAAAAGGAAAAGGTCTTGTTATTATTTCAGGATGTGCTCATTCAGGGATAATAAATACTGTAAGATGGGCAAAAGAGATAACTGGAATAGAAGATGTTTATGCTATAATTGGTGGAATGCACCTTTCAGGACCTTTTTTTGAAAAGGCAATAGAGCCTACAATAGAAGAGCTAAAAAAGATAAATCCAAAAATTATCGTTCCTATGCATTGCACTGGATGGAAAGCAATAAAAAGGATCTCTGAAGAGTTTGAAGGATTTATTCTTGCTTCTGTAGGGACAAGGATCCTCATATGAAGGGATACATTCAGGTATATACTGGGAATGGAAAAGGAAAGACAACAGCAGCAATAGGACTTGCTATAAGAGCTGCTGGTGCTGGGATGAAGGTATTTTTTGCACAGTTTCTGAAAAAAGGAGAATACAGTGAGCATAAAGCACTTTCAAGATTCTCTGATCTTATAAAGGTAAAACAGTATGGAAGAGGACATCTCCTTTCTGGAAAACCAGAAGAAGAAGACATAAGACTTGCAAAGGAAGGACTAAAAGAGGTAAAAAAGATAATGAGTTCAGGAGAATATGATGTCGTGATTCTTGATGAAGCAAATGTTGCTGTCCATTTTGGACTCCTTTCAGAAGATGATCTCCTTGAGCTTATAAGATCAAAGCCATCTGAAGTAGAGCTTGTTATAACTGGAAGATATGCTAAAAAAAGGATAATTGATGAAGCTGATCTTGTTACAGAAATGAAGGAAGTGAAGCATTATTATAAGAAAGGGGTTCTTGCAAGAAAAGGAATAGAAAGATAGCAGGAGGAAAAAGATGGAAAAAAAGTATGAATGGATGGTAAAAGGAGATTGTGTTGAGGGATGCACATCTCCTCCAGTCTGTCCTGCAATGTGGAATTCTCCTCTTCAGGCACAGCTTCATGAAGGAAGAAGTGAGTGTGAGGGAGTTTGGACATTTAACATAAGGGAAGGATACTATAAGGAGACAGATCTGAGTGGGCTTTGCGTAATGTATGCATTCAATTCTCCTTCTCCATTTCCACCAAAAGAGCCAAAGCCATGGCTTTGTATTATATACATAGATGAAAGAGCAGATGATGATCAGGCAAAGGCACTTGAGAAGATATATCGTATGGCATGGAAGCATATGGGAGAGGTTCTTAAGGTAAAAAGGGCAAAGATCTCTTTTAAGAAGGAGGTTGTAAATGAAAAAGGTCTTGCAAGACATACTGTAATAAGCGAAGGACTTTATCATCTTGTTGCATCTCCTTTTAAGACAAAGGATGGAAGTCCAAGATACATAAATAGCCTTTATGGAGGACATATAAACATAGGGATATCAAAGGTAAACAAGTTTAATGATCCTGATCTTCCAAGAGGAAGCTGGGACAAACCAGGCATGAGTTCAACATATTATGAATTCATAATGCATCCTGAAAAACTATACTGGTTTCCATAAACAGGAGGGAAAGGATGGATGTAATTGTATGTGTAAAACAGGTTCCGGATACAGCAGAGGCAGAGCTTAAGATAAGTAAGGATGGAAAGGATATAGAAAGAGAGGATCTTGAGCTTGTTATAAACGAATGGGACAATTATGCAGTGGAAGAGGCTGTGAGGATAAAAGAAAAGCATGGTGGAAAGATAACAGTCATTACACTTGGAGATGAGCAGTCAGAGGATGTCTTAAGAAGAGCACTTGCAATGGGTGCAGATGAGGCTATTCGTATAGACAGTGAAGGATTTGAGGGATCTGATCCAAGAGGAATTGCACTTGCACTCTATCATGTAATAAAAGAAAGAGATTTTGATCTTGTCCTTACAGGTGCTCAAAGCTCTGATATTGGATGGGGACAGGTCGGTGTTCTTCTTGCAAGTATGCTGAGGATTCCTTATGCAACGCTTGCCATGGGAATAGAGATAAAAGAAGGAAAGGCAGTTGTTAAAAGAGAGCTTGAATCAAATACATTTGAGATGGTTGAAATTCCTCTTCCTGCACTTATAACTGTTCAGACAGGAATAAATCAGCCAAGATATGTTTCTGTTATGGGAATAAGAAGGGTAAGAAGGCTGAAGATAGAAGAAAAAGGAATAGATGATCTTGGAATAGAAGAAGAGAAGGTTGGAAGAAAGGGTTCTATTATTGAGTCAGAAAGGCTATTTTTCCCGGAAGAGGGAAAAGGTGCTGAAATAATTACTGGAAGTCTGGATCAGATATGTGAAAGGCTTGCTCAGATTATAAAGGAAAAAGGAGGGATCTAAGTATTCTATGAAGGATTATTACAAGATACTTGGAGTCTCTCCTGATGCAACTGAGGAAGAGATAAAAAAGGCATACAGGAGACTTGCCCTAAGGTATCATCCTGACAGAAACAGAGATCCTGAAGCAGAGGAGCGTTTTAAAGAGATATCAGAGGCATATGCTGTTCTTATAGATCCTGTAAAAAGAAGAGAATATGATGAGATGAGGAAAAGAAAGGAAGAGTTTTCTTATTCACAGGAGGAAATATTCAGGGAGATATTTCAGAAAGACAGATTCTTTCAGCTTTTTTATGATCTTATTCAGGAATTTCAGAGATATGGTCTTAGATTTGATCAGAAGTTCTTTCAGAAGGTCTTTTTTGGAGGAAAAGGATTCTTTTTTGGTGGAGTATTTATCTTTGGTCCATTTGATTTTGCTGATGTTTTTTCAGGAAGAAAAGAAGAGACTTCTAAAAAAACATCAGCATTTGATTTTATAAAGGCTGTTGGAAAAAGGATAAAGGAATTTATAGGAGGAGAAAAGAAGGCTCTTCCTAAGCCAAAAGATCTATTTTACAGCCTTACAATAAGCAAGGAAGAGGCAGAAAAAGGAACATGGGTAAAGATTGCTATTGAAAGAGAAGGAAAAAGAGAGCTTCTTAGAGTAAAGATTCCTGCAGGGATAAGTTCAGGAAAGAAACTGAGGATAAGAGGAAAAGGTGAAGGTGGAGATCTCTACATCACAGTAAATGTTTCCTGATGAAGATAGCTCTTATATCCTGCCCATGGCAGCTTTTTAACAGACCTTCAATCCAGTTAGCTTCTTTAAAGGCATTTTTAAATGAAAGGTTGCCTAAGCTGAAGGTTGATCTTTATCATTTTTACTTAAATATAGCAAACTGTCTCGGATATGAACTTTACAGAAAGATATCTGAAACAGTATGGCTTTCTGAACCAATTTATGGAGCACTGCTTTATCCTGAAAAAAAAGATGAGGTCAAAAGATTCTGGGAAAGAAATTCCAGAAAGATCCTGAAAGAAAAGATCTCTTTTGAAAAGATATGTGGGCTTATAAAGGAGGAATCAGAAAGACTAATAGATAGCATAGACTGGAGAAAATATATCCTTGTTGGTTTTTCTATATGTTTTTCTCAGCTTACAAGTTCTCTTTATTTTATAAGACAGATAAAAAAAAGAGCAGATGTAAAGATAGTGGTAGGAGGATCTTCATGTTCAGGTGATCTTGGAGAAAGTCTTCTTGATGTATATGACGAGATAGACTATGTTATTCAAGGAGAGGGAGAGCTTCCTTTATATCACCTCGTCTTATCTCTTATTGACGGAAAAAAGATAGAATTTCCAGGAATCCTTTCAAGAGAAAGCTCTTCAAAAGGGATTTCTCAAATTCAGGATCTTGATGAACTTCCCATACCAGATTATTCAGACTATTTTGAACAGATAAAGCATGTAAGACCATTTTATCCAAAGCTTCTTATGGAGATGTCTCGTGGATGCTGGTGGAGAAGATGTGCGTTCTGTAATCTGAATCTTCAGTGGAAAGGATATAGGAGGAAGTCAGCAGAAAGGATAAAAAAAGAGTTAAAGGAGCTTGTTGAAAGATATCAGATACTTTCTGTATCCTTTACGGATAATCTTATTCCAAAAGCAAAGGAGATATTTTCTGAGATAAAAGGACTAAAAAAAGATCTTCAACTTTTTGCAGAAATAAGAGCAGATACCCCACTTGACCTCCTTATCCTTATGGAAAGAGCAGGGGTAAAAGAGGTTCAGGTTGGAATTGAGGCTCTTAGCACGAGTCTTTTAAGGAAGATGAGAAAAGGAGTAACTGCTATAGAAAATATAGAGATCATGAAAAACTGTGAAGCAAAAGGAACTCCAAATCTTACAGGAAACCTCATCCTTCAGTTTCCTGGAAGTGATGAAAAGGATGTAGAAGAGACCTTGAAAAACATGGAATTTGTTTTTTATTTCAGACCTTTGAAGGGTATTCCATTCTGGCTTGGTTATAAGTCATATGTATGGAGAAATCCTCGTCTTTTTGGAATAAAAAACATAACCCTTCATCCAAATTACAGACATGTATTTCCAGAAAATATCCTCAGAAGACTTAAACTTATGATTCAGGGATATCACGGTGATATGAAAAAACAAAAAAGGATATGGAAGCCTGTAAAGGAAAAGATAAAAAAGTGGGAAAGCTTTTATAAAAAGCTTCACAAGGATGGAGAACCAATACTGAGCTATCAGGATGGAGGAGATTTTCTCATCATAAGACAGAAGAAAGAAGATATGAACATGATACATAAACTAAGAGGTGTTTCAAGGATGATATATCTTTTTTGTCAGAAACACAGGTCTATATCAGAGATAATTGAAAGGTTTAAGATAGATGAGGTTAAGCTTCTTCCATTTTTAAGGATGATGGAAGAAAAAAGGCTTATGTTTTCAGAAAAAGAAAAATTTTTAAGTCTTGCCGTTCCTTCTAAAGGATACTGATGGAAGGTCTTATCTATCAGTTTCCATCTGGTGTAAGGACATACATATTTCTTCCTTCTGCTTTCATGTTTTTCGTCTCTTCTTTTGTTTCTTTGGGAGGTTTATCAGGAGCTTTCCTTCTTTTGCCATTTCAGATGAGCATACTTGGATATACAAGTCCTGGTGTAACTGCTACAAATTTTATCTATAACATAGTCTCAATCCCTTCAGGCATATACAGTCACATAAAGAACAGAAGCCTTTCTCTGACAATCTTCTCTTCTATCATTCTTGGAACATTTCCAGGGATATTCTTAGGATGCTATCTTAGGACGGTGTATCTTATTGATCCAACGAGATTCAAGAAATTTGCTGGAGTAATCCTTGGGCTTTTGGCAGTAAAGGTTATAAAAAGTATATGGGGAAGAGAAGAAGATGAATTTAGCAGGATAATTGGAGAAAGATTTGGTCTTAAAGCAAAGATATATCTTGAAAAAAGGACATGTGAGTTTTCTTTTCCTCTTTTAAGCATTGTTTCTTTTTTTGTAGGAGCTGTAGGGACAGCATATGGGATAGGAGGAGGTGCAATCCTTTCTCCATTCTGTGTCTCTTTCCTTAGACTTCCTGTATATGTAGTTTCAGGGGCATGTCTTCTTTCTACATGGATAAACTCTGCTATTGCTGTAACTTTATATTCACTTCTTTCTAAGAAAACAGGAGTTGATTCCTTTCCAGACCTTCAGCTTGGACTTCTCTTTGGAATAGGAGGACTTTTTGGAATATACATTGGTTCATCAATTCAAAAAAAAGTTCCAGAAAGGATTATAAAAGTCATATTGGGTTTTGTCCTTGTGTTTATTTCTGTAAAATATCTTTTTTGAGAAAAGGAGGAGACTATGAAAAAGTTCTTATCTTTCTTAGCTTTTATCCTTATCCTGAATAATGCTTATGGACAAAAGCTTCTTATGGAATACGAAAAAAAAGGATTTTCTATCGTAGGTCCTATTCAGGTAGAAAAAGTAAATTCAGACTGTGTTTTTTTATATCAGTTTAAAAAGATCTGTAGAACAGAAAAGACGAAGTTGACGATTATAGATAAGGATGGAAAGTGTGCAAAGATAAGAGAAAATGACTGGGTATATGTTTTAAAAAAAGGAAAAGAGGTGGTTCTTATAAAGATCCAAAAAAGGAAAAGAAAAAATGATTAGCCTTATATTTCTCATCCTTTTTTCATCTCCTGTCTTTGCTATCATGACAGACTATTGCTCAAGTCCTCCATTTTTGACTGCTCCTGTAAAAAGCAATGTATTGCTTGTTATGGATTTTTCTGGAAGTATGCAGTTTCCTGCTTATTATAGCTGCCGATTTCATGGCTACTATGGAAGCAAAGTAGCAATGTGTGGATATGATGGTGAGGTCTATGCAGACTATGATCCAGACAGAGATTACTATGGATATTTTGATCCAGACAAGTATTACAAGTATAATCCATCTGGAAAATACTGGGAGGAGAATCCAGCCTGTAGGAATACAGACAGGATAGGTAAAGGAGATTGCATTTCAGGAAATCTCTTAAACTGGATTCTCATGACAAGAATAGATGCTGCTCTGAAAGCTCTTATTGGAGGAAAGGCTGAGTGTGATACAGACTTTTGTTATCTAAGACCACAAGGATCAAGGAGATATGTAAGAAGCTCAAACCTTCACTGTAAGTTTTACATAAGACCTGAAAGTTATTCATCTGGAACCTATTCAACAAAGGATATACTGATAAGTGTTTCAGATTATGGAGGAAGTTGTGCTATAGGGACTTTTTCAGACAGATATGCCAGAGTAAAAGTAGAAAGATCTCAGAGAAAAGGGATAATACAGAATAATTTTGAACTTGTAAGATTTGGTTTTATGGTATTTGCAAGTGATGGAAGATATGGAGAGATAAGATATGGTTTTAATGAAGAAGATCTTGATCTTCTTATTTCAAAAATCCAGAATGAAGTCCCATATTATGGAACACCTACAGGAGAAGCTCTTTGGGAAGCATATGATTACCTGAAGCAGTCAAATGAACATTATTATGAAAGTAATTCACTGTATATAAGAAAGGGAACATCAAAGGATCCTTATTATGAAGAGCTTGAGGATGGATCTGTTGTTCCTGTAAGATGCAGAAAAAACTTTGTTGTTCTTATATCTGATGGAGAATGGAATGGAGAAGTTGATCCTGTAAAGCCAGCATATTATATGCATACAGGAGATCTGAGGAGTGATCTTGAAGGAGAACAGACAGCAAAGATATTTTCACTTTTTGCATTTTCTTCGTCAAGACAGGGTGAACAGTCAATGAAGACAATATCTGCTTTTGGAAGCTTTGAAGATATAAGTGGGTGCACTTCAGACTGGCCCTATACCTTCAGCAATTTTCCAGAAAACAGCAGATATGTTTCATTTCCAAGATCATACTGTGATCCTTCAGGGACATACAGAGACTGCTGTAGAGAATGGGATAAAGACAGAGATGGAATCCCTGATACATACTTTAGTGCAAGCAGTGGAGAGGAGCTTCAAGATGCACTTACAAGTATTTTCAGAGAGATTGTAAAAGAGGCATCTTCTGGAAGTGCAGTAGCTGTTCTATCAAAGCAAGCAGAGACAGGTTCATGTCTTCTTCAGGCAGTGTTTTATCCGGAAAAAAGATTTGGTGAAGGAGCAGATGCAAAAAAGATAAACTGGATTGGCTATCTTTATAACTGGTGGCTTTATACAGGAAAGATAGGAGATGAGCCTATAAGTAACATAAGAGAAGATACGATTCAGAATAAGGCACTTGACATATGTGAAGAAGATGGATCTGCTGGTGGAGACTATATTATGGAATATCTATTTGAAGATGGAAAGCTCAAAATAAATGCCTTTAAGAGCGATATAAGTGGACAGAAAGCAGAACAAGAACCTTCCTTGACTTATGAAGGATTTGATCAGACTCATCCTGTCTGGGAAGCAGGAGAAAAGCTCTGCCTTCAGGAAGATCCTTTAAGTAGAAGAAAGATTTATGTTTATTTAGGAGATCTTGAGCCAAGCTCTTCTCAGAGCATGTCAGAACTAAAAAGTATAAGTTATTCAAAGCTTTTTGGTGATGATGACCTTGATGGAATAATAGATGAAGAAGGAGAAGCATATGTTGAAGGAAAACAGATAAGTTTTGAAGACCTGAAGAACTACATATATGGAATAGAAAGTTCAGGTTATAGAAGAAGGGAAACTGATCAGGGAAATACATGGAGGCTTTCAGATATAATCTATTCCACTCCAAAGACAGTGAACTATGATAATTTCTCAGTTGTTTTTGTTGGAGCAAATGATGGAATGCTTCATGCTTTTAGACTGGGAAAGATAAGGTATGACAATCTTGATGTATATCAGCAGGCAAAACTGAGAGATAGCAGTCAGGAAGATTCAACAGAAAGACTGGCAGAAGAGCTTTGGTCATTTATTCCAAAAAATTCTCTTCCATATCTGAGATTCTTAGCAGATCCAGATTACTGTCATCTTTACTATGTAGATCTTTCTCCTTACATTATAGAAGTTGATTTGAACAGAGACAGAAAACCAGACAAAAGAATCCTCATAGGGGGAATGAGATTTGGTGGTGCAGTAGGATGCCCTGGATGTATAAATCCTCCAAAGGATACATGTCCTGATCCTTCTTCTTATGATCCTGAGAATGATAGCTGCATTGGACTTTCTTCATACTTTGCACTTGATATAACAGATCCTGAATCTCCAAAATTCTTGTGGGAATTCACAAATCCTGATCTTGGATTCACATATTCAGGTCCTGCATTCATAAAAAGAAAAGACTCATTTGGGAACTGGCACTACTATATTATGTTCCTTTCTGGTCCTACAGACTACAGAGGAGAATCTTCACAAGATCTCAGAATATTTATCCTTGAGGTTGACAGAAACTTTTCTATTGTCTCGAAATATGTGATAGATGGAAACTCAACTTACAGCAGAAGAGATTTTGTTCATATAACAAGTTCAGTACTTTCTTCATTCAGGAACAGCTTTGGTGGAAGACTATTTACAGAAGGAATAGATTATGATGAGGATGGAAATACTGATATGGTATTTTTTGGAATAACAAAAAGAAGTGGAACAAAGTGGCAGGGAAATGTAGTAGGAATAAGAATAGCAGATTATTCTCCTTTAGACTGGGAAGTATTTAAGGTATTTACTTCTGCTACAAAACCTGTAACAGCAAAGATAGAATACATGAAATGCTTTAACATGAACTACATCTTTTTTGGAACAGGAAGATATTTCTTCAAACAGGATGATCCAGGACAAAATCAGAATGACAGAGAGGTGCTTTATGGAATAAGGATAGACAGATGTCTTGAAGGAGGAAATTGTAATATAAGCTATGCCCATTCAAGTAATGAATCATGCAGTGAACTTATGTCTGGAAACAGGCTGTTTTCGTGGTATCAGGAGTTAAATCCTAAGGAAGACGGATATTTTAAGGAAAGGAACATATCAGATCCTTCTGTTTCAGATCAGAATGTAGTATTTTTCAGCACAACTGAACCAACATCTGATCTCTGTGGTTTTGGAGGAAGATCTCGCATATGGATGTTCAACTGTGCTACTGGTGAGTCTCTTAAAAGCCAGAGCTGTCCTCCATATATAGTTCAGCAGATAAAAGGAACAGCTTATCTTCATACCTCTGTTGGAAAAATAAGTCAGTATCCTATAGTTATCATAGATGGAAAGATCCAGAAGTGTCCTTTTACTGAGGAAGGAGGAAAAGCTACTTCCTGGACATCAGGAATCACACCAGAAAGTCCAACACCATTCTGTTCTCCTTCAACAGAAAAGAGCAAAAAAGGAGAAATTCTTTATTGGATAGAGCATTGAAAGAAACAGGTCTTACTTTATTGGAACTTCTGATAGTTTTAGCAGCTGTAGGAATAATCCTTGGAATTTCTGTTCCAATATATAGAAACTGGATGAAAAAGGTAAGTATAGAAAATGATACGAAGCTGATATTTTCTGTCCTTGTTGAAGCAAAAGCTCGTTCCTTTTCAGAAAAAAGGATATGCGGAGTATTTATAAATGGAAAAAAAGTGTGTCTCAGGTGTGATACTGATTCAGATGATGAAGTAGATGATGAGACAGAAGACCTGAAATCTTTTTTGCTGAAAAATAGCTTTGCAAAGAACTTTTCCTATGTAAAGTTTGACAAAGATGGAATTGCAAACATTACAGGAACTGTTTATTCAGAAGATACTTCTGTAGAACCAGCTTATAGCTGTGTAAAAATAAGTAAAACAAGGATAAAGATGGGAAGATGGGATGGAAGTGAATGTCAGGCAAGATAAAGGCTTTACATTAATAGAGCTTCTTGTAAGCCTGCTGATTATTTCTGTAATATTTCTTGCTCTTCTTCATTCATTAATCCTCTGTATCCAGTATAATGTAGTAAACAGTATGAAAAATGAAGCAATAAGGATTGCTCAGGAATGTGCAGAACAGCTTAGAGTTGGAAAAAGCTGTCCAGAAAGTGTTGAAAAAAGATTCAGGAACTTTTCTGTAAACTTCAGTATAGAAGCTCCAGATCCAGCAAATTTTATTTCTGGAACAAATCAGGCAAAGATTACAGTAAGTTATACATACAAAGGAAGAGATTATTCTTATAGTCTGACGACAATAATTTACAGAGAATGAAAGAAAACGGCTTTACCTTAATTGAGCTTCTTTCTGTTATATTTATCCTCTGCACCGTCATAGTTATAGCATTTGAAAGCTCAACTTTTTTCTTTAGGCTTCAAAAACAGCAATCAGAAATAGCAAAATCTACCTTGGAGGAAGGTATAAGTCTTGAGATAATGAGAAAAGATATAGAAATGGCTGGATTTGGTCTTCCTTGGGAAATGAACGGAAAAGAATATGAAGAAGCAAGATCAGATTCAAATTACACACCTGATCCTTCAACTTTTAATGATTCACCTCTTTCTCCTCCAAGAGCTTTTGTCCTCAGTGATAATGGAAACATAGAAGCAAACAGCTCTGATGTCCTCGTCATAAAATCTTCGTTTGTTGCTATGAATGATATAGCTAAAAGATGGGGTTATATTGACGAAAGTGGAACATATAATCCTCTTAGTCCAGAAGATTCATCTTCTGGCTACTTCGTAGCAATTGACAGCAGCAGAAGACTTATAGATGTAAATGAAGTATCCTCAATTAGTCCTCCTCAAACAGGACAGATATATTTTCTTTTTGGAATAGGAAAAAAGATTCCAAGGATGCCTTTTAACAGAGTTGATTATTTTTTAAAAAGACCATCTGAAGGATTTCCTGAAAGATGCTGTCCTACAACATATGAACTTTACAGGGCTGTAATAAATCATGAAGATGGAAAAAGAAATCCACAGCCGATCTTAGACTGTGTAAAGGACTTTCAGGTATCATTTGGACTTGACACTGACAGTGATGGAGACATTGATCTTTGGACATCTGAAATTCCTGAGACAGCTTCTCAGATAAGAGCTCAGGTAAAACAGGTAAGAGTTTTTATACTGGTTCAGGAAGGTTCTAAGGATATTTCTTTTAATTTCAGAGGATATATAAGCATAGGTGATTCTGATACAGGAGAGCTGAAAAGATTTATACCAGATGGAGAAGAGATTCACTACAGATGGAAACTACTTAAACTTGTTGTAAATCCCGTAAATCTTAAACCTCAGATAAGATGAAGGAAAAAGGCACTGCTTTGATAACAACTCTCGTCCTTTCAGTTATCTGTCTTGCTCTTATAGGAGGGGTTATATCTTTGATGACAACAGGGATAAGAATTCTTGGAATAAAAGCAAGATATACTTCTGCTCTTGAAGCAGCAAAAGGAGGACTTGAGGATTTTATTCAGAGTATTCCATTTGATCATAAAGGAACAGCAGCTGACACAGATTACAGATGTAAGCTTCAGCAGGATACCTCAAACTGGTCTGTTACATGCATAAATTATTGCAGAGATGAATGCACATCTCATTCAAATCCTCAGGATATTATAAATTCCTATGACTGGACTCAGACTTATGGCAACTATACTGTATATTGCAAGATTATTGATGCAAAAGGAGTATCAGATGGAAGCTGGTTTTACACGATTGAAGTTGTTGCAAAAAATGAAAAGACATCAGAAATTGCATGGTTTACAATTCTCTACAGAAGAAGCTATTAGTTTTCTTTTTCTTTCAGAAGTCTGTCTATTACCTTCTTGAAGAAACTTAATGATTTTGCTCCTCTTATAACTACTCCATTTATGACGAATGTAGGAGTTGCATTTATTCCAAACCTTCTTGCTTCTTCAATGTCCATCTGTATCTGTTTTTTTATTTCTTCAGAATTCATATCAGATTTGAATCTTGAAATATCAAGATTCAGCATTTTTGCTATCTTCAGATAAACATCGTTTCCAAGATTTGGAGAGCTGTCAAAAAGCATGTCATAATATGGCCAGAACATTCCCTGCTTGTTTGCTGCCATTGCTGCCTTTGCAGCAGAAAGTGCTTCTTTGTGTATCTTTGAAAGAGGAAGATTTTTATAGACAAGCCTAATTTTGTTTGGATATATCATCATAAGCTCATCCATTGTCATTTTTCCTTTTTTGCAAAAGATACACTGAAAATCTGTAAACTCTATTATTGTTATAGGTGCATCTTTTGGACCTTTTGTTGGATTGTGCTTCAGGATAGGAACTGAAATCCTTCTTTTTAATGAAAGACTTAGCTCTTTTTTTTCTCTTAATTCTTTCAGGTAGCTGTTTAAGACATCATAAAGAAGCTTTGGATTCTCTTTTATTACCTGTATCACTATCCTTTTTACATCCTCTTCTGTAAGACACTGTTTTGCAAAGATTGTTTTAGAAAAAAGAAGGAAAAAAATTATCAGGAGTCTCATTTTTCTCTTGCCCTTTTTTATAAAATCTCTTATTTTTGCTTCTGTCAACAATGAAGCTTATCCATTCTGCAATACTTGGAGCTGTTCAGGGAATTACAGAATTTCTTCCTGTAAGCAGTTCAGGTCATCTTGTTATAATCCAGAACATTTTTGGTCTTAAAGGAGACATCCTTTTTGACTGTGCAGTCCACATAGGAACACTTATAGCGGTCTTTGTCTATTTTTTTAAAGACATAAAAGGAATCCTAAGAAGTCTTTTTTCTTTTTCAAAAGAAGATCCAGATTTTCTTCTTTTAAAAGACATAGCAGCAGGAACATTTACTACAGCAATCATAGGCTTTTCTTTTAAAAGATTTTTTGAAAATCTTTTTTATTCAGCAAAAACAGCTGCTTTTATGCTCCTTATAACAGGAGCAATACTTGCACTTTCAAGATTCATTCCTGAAGGAAAAAAGAAAAGGGTTGGAATCTTAAATTCAATCTTGATAGGGATGGCTCAAGCAGCTGCAATAATTCCAGGCATATCAAGATCAGGGATAACAATTGTATGTGGGCTTTTGTGTGGTCTTGAAAGAGAAGTATCTGCAAGATTCTCTTTCCTTCTTTCTATTCCTGCTATCTTAGGTGCATTTCTTCTTGAGATAAAAGATGCAAAAAGCTTCTCCATTTTTCCTATCCTTATAGGGACTTCAGTTTCTGCAATTGTTGGATTCCTTTCACTGAAATTTCTTATTGATACAATAAAGAGAGGAAAGCTTTATTATTTTTCATTCTATTGCTTTTTAGTCGGGATCTTTGTAGCAGTATGTGCATAATCGTTGCAACAGATTTGGAAAGAAGGTTTCTTAAAGAATTTCCTGTTTATATTTCTGGTATAGGAAAAAAGGCATATGAAAGGACAAAGGAGATAATTCAGAATGAGAGACCTTCTTTTATAATTTCTGCTGGAGTATCTGCAGGACTTAGTCCAAAAGTCAAGGTAGGAGAAATCGTTATTCCTACAGAGATAATAACATGTTCTGGAAATATCCTGAAACTGCCTTATATAAAGACAAGACATGCACAGCTTGGTCCTTTTCTTGAAACAGAATCAGTCATAAAAGATCCAGAAAAGAAGCTTTTTCTTTATGAAAGGACAGGAGCAATTGCTTCTGACATGGAATCTGCTTCTGTAGTAAAGGCTGCATTAGAAGAAGATGTCCCTGTTTTTTGCATAAGAGCAATATCTGATTCATATAAGATGAAGATCCCTGAAATTTTAGAGGATACAATAGATGAATCCGGAAGGATACTTTATCCAAGACTTATAAGATCCACAATCCTTTTTCCTTATCAGATAGTTCATCTGGCAAAAGTTGCTTTAGGATTTATAAAAGCAATGACCTCACTTAACCTTTTCCTCTCTAAGATATACCCTTCCCTTCCAGCTTGACCTTTTTCCAGAGATATACCTTATTGCTGATGTCCATGTCATAAAAAGGTAAAGTATTCCAGAAAATGGGAGTGATATTGCCCATCTTTTCGGAATTCCATAAAAATCTAAAGTCGGGATATATGTCAGAAACATTTCAAGGAATGAAATGACAGAAAAGATCGTTCCATATTTTGAAAAAAATCCAAGAAAAGGAAAAACAAAAGAAGCTATAAGACATATACTGCAAAGAAAAAGAAGGAGAAAGGAAAATTTCAGCTGAGCAAATGCACTCCTTGCTACCATGTTCCATATATCAGAAAGACCATATCTCCTTCTGCTTATTACAGAATGAGTAAGACCAAGCCAGATGCTAAATCCAGAACTTTTTATCCTTTTTGCAAGTTCACAGTCATCTATTATTTCACCTTTTATAGAAGAAAACCCTCCTATTTTTTTAATGACTTCTGTCTTCAAAA
>Ga0190367_1000870_pt1 | contig 19409 bp, 19 predicted proteins | sample 4872181011_MG_FD_171838 | JGI IMG/M metagenome (GOLD analysis project Ga0190367, IMG submission 171838) | Hydrothermal vent microbial mat bacterial communities from Southern Trench, Guaymas Basin, Mexico - 4872-18-10-11_MG | ecosystem: Environmental > Aquatic > Marine > Hydrothermal vents >...
ATATATTGATGAAAGAGAGACATCAATAATATGCCATAGATGTGGAGCGAGAGGAAAGAGAAAGACACAGAGATGTTTTGAGTGTCTAAATTGTGGATTAAGGGATTTCAACGCAGATTTAAACGGAACAAGAAATATACTCAAGAGGTTCCTCGCCTATATGGTGAGGAACGGGGGTGCTGTGAACCACCCCTTAACCGTGCCTATGTGCATGGAAGCCATCGGTCATAGACCGATGGTAGTTCACTTGCAAGAATTGCGATACAAATCAATGCGGATGTTAATGGAGCTAAAAATATATTGAAACGAACCAAGGCTATAGCTCTGGCAGGTGCTTTGGTGGCTAAGCCCGAAGGGGGCGGTTTGTTCTTACGACAAGCCACACTCCCAACACCTCTAATGGCTTCCAGTAGAAGCCCCCTGCGATAGCGAGAGGGAGGAGTCACTTTGCAAGTTCAAATCTTAATAAGATGTAGTTATAATAAAGTTTATGGCATGCCTCTCAGGGTTAGAAAGATAACAATAAGGCTCGAGGCTGAAAAGAAAGAGGCATACGAAAAAGAATCGCTCACTATTTACGGAAGAGCTACTTACGAAAATGGCGAGCGTGTCGAGTATGTGGGATTGGTAATAGATGATAAAAAATTTGCTAGGGTTAAAACAGATGAGAATGGTTTCTTCAAGTTCGTGCTTAGCAATTTAGAAGTTGGTAGGCATACAATAAATGCTTATGCTGAGGATGCCTATGGAATAAGGGGTCATAGCAACACGTTAACAATAGAGGTTTTGCCAAGTTCTATGAAACCAGCTAAAATGCCAGAGGTAAGAGAACCTGTTGTTATAGCTCATGAAATAGTTCCTAAGCCAGTAATTACTCAGAAAGCACCACCAAAAATTCATGAGGTTAGATATGTTAGAGAGGCAAGACCAACTATGCAAATTGCTGAGAGACCTATAACCATAGTTACGAAGGAGATAAAGATTGTGAGGGAAGAGGAGGAAGAGAGAAAGGAACCAATAATTCCTAAGAGTGTAGAAAGAGCGAAACCCGTTGAGATAGATTATACTAAGATAGATACAAAATACACGCTAGTGGAGGGATTTGCCTATGCTCACATTAAATGGGATCCGAAGGAGCACATGCTGATTTATCATGTAATAGAACCAAAGCTTAGCGATGAGGAAAGGGAGATTCTTGAGGAAATTTCCAGGGCTATAGTGGAAGTTGCTGATATAGATCCGAATTTGATAAAAGATAAAAAAGAAGGTGAGGCGTATCTTGAGGAGAAGGCTAGAGAGGTTATTGCTGAGCTTGGTTTGGATCTCAGTGAGGAGCAACTCAAAAAACTTATGTATTACATAAAAAGAAACTTCCTCGGCTTGGGAAGAATAGAGCCTCTGATGAGGGATAAGTATCTTGAGGATATAGCGTGTGATGGTGTTGGGATACCTATCTATGTTTGTCACAAGCTTTACGGTTCAATAAAAACAAATATTGTATTTGAAGACTTAAAATCCCTAAGGGAATTTGTTATCAAGCTTGCGCAAAAATGCGGGCGTTACATAAGCTATGCCGAGCCTTTGCTTGACGGAACCCTACCAGATGGCTCCAGGGTTCAGGCAACGTTTTCTGAAGATGTTACAACACGTGGGCCTACTTTTTCGATAAGGAAGTTTAGGGAGGAGCCAATGACACCTGTAGAGCTTATAGAACTAGGAACTGGTAGCCCAAGCATTTTTGCTTATCTCTGGTTTATTGTGGAGCATAAAAGTTCGATTCTGATTTGCGGTGGTACTGCCACAGGTAAAACCACACTTTTAAACGCGTTAAGCCTATTCATTCCTCCCGAAGATAAGATAATAACTATTGAGGATACTAGAGAACTAAACTTACCGCATGAGAACTGGATACCTGCGGTTGCAAGGGTTGGTTTCGGGCCTCCTACGGAGGAAGGCAGAAAATATGGAGAGGTAACTCTCTTTGACTTACTGAAGGAAAGTCTAAGGCAAAATCCTGATTATGTTGTTGTTGGGGAAATTCGCGGAAAGGAAGCTTATGTTTTGTTCCAAGGCATGGCGTCAGGTCATGCGAGTATGGGTACTATGCATGCTGAATCCTTAGAAACTGTAGTTGATAGGCTAACATCTCCGCCAATAAATCTAGCGATGTCTCTGCTGGGGTGCTTAGATGCTTTAATAGTTATGGTGCATGCAAGAACCAGAGGAAAGGCTGCAAGAAGAATAAAGGAGATAATTGAGATTAGCACGATAACACCAAAAGGGCCAAAGGTTAATAAGGTTTTTGTATGGTCTCCTCTAACGGATACCTTCTCTTTCCGAGGTAGAAGTGTTGTTCTAGAAAAACTTGCAGTATCATTGGGCATGCCTTTAGGGGAAATTGAGAAGGAGATTCAACGCAGAAGAAAAGTACTGGAGTGGATGGTCAGAAAGGGTATAAGAGATTTTAAGGAAGTTTCAAAAATAATTAGGATGTACTACAAATCTAGAAAAAAGGTTCTTGAAATGATTAAGTCTTAATACTTTAATCACCACTCCCCATTAGTCAAAGAACTTTAATAAGAAATATTACAACTAAAGTTAGTTATGGTGGAAATTGAAAGAGTTAAGACGGGGATTTTGGGACTTGATGAACTTTTGAATGGGGGTATACCGAAAGGTAATTTGGTCTTAGTTTCAGGAACCTGCGGAACTGGCAAAACAACTTTTCTAGTTCAATACATTTATAAGGGTGTTGTTGAATATGGGGAGCCTGGGGTATTAGTTTCATTTGAGGAGTCTATAGAAAGCATAAAGAGGAATGCTTTAATTTTTGGCTGGGATTTGGATGCTTTGGAGAATCAGGGGATGCTTTCCTGCATAAGATTGGATCCTTATCATTTTGAAGACATGATTGAAATGATAGAAACTGCTATAAGGAGTATTAATGCAAAGAGAGTAGCTATTGACTCTATTTCGGTTTTAGGTCTCTATGTTAAAGATGAGCATGATATCAGGAGAAAAATTTATGATTTGGGTGAGATGCTTAGAAGGATTGATGTAACTCCTTTAATTTCAACGGAAAGGCTTGTTGGCGCTAAGGAACTCAGTAGATTTGGAATTGAAGAATTCGTTGTGGATGGCGTCATAGTTTTATTCTATACGAAGACGGGTACGCAATTTTCGAGAAGTTTAACAATCTGGAAGATGCGTGGCACAGCCCATAGTGAGAAAATTCACCCATTTCAAATTACTCCTCAGGGCATAGTAGTTTATCCGAGAGAAGAAATATTTGCAGAAGAGGAATTTAAATTGTAATGTTTTTTAAGAGGTTTAGAAGGGCTTATGAGAGAGTAGCTGTTAAGCTATTTGGAGATTTTGCTAGCTATCTTGAGACGCATTTTACCGATGTAAAGGAAAATATGAAAAAAGCAGACATGAAAATTATTTTTAAGGCATACCTCAGCGTAATTTTCTTAACGATTTTTATGGCATACTCTGTAATTTTTGCTTGCCTTTGTATCCTATTTTATGAGAAACATGGAGTAACTATCTCAACATTCTCCGTACCATTTGCAGTAGCAAATTTAGTAGCATTACTCATATTCTTGGCTGGATATTATTATCCTCAGGCAAGGGTTAACGCTAAAAAAAGAAATATAGAAGCTATGCTACCATTTGCTCTTAATCACATGGCGGCAATTGCAAGCTCTGGAGTACCTCCCTACGTTATGTTCAGGCTTTTAAGCAACTATGAGGAATATAAGGAGATTGCTGGAGAAGCAAAAAAGATTGTGAGGAGAATTGATTTGTTTGGGGTGGATTTAACGACTGCAATTTCCGAGATAGCTAAGAAAACACCATCGGATGATCTAAGAGAGGTTTTAGATGGCATGAAAGTCACTATTGAAGAGGGTGGTGACGTAAGGAAGTATTTGCAGGAATTGGCAAGGGAAAAACTTTTCGATTATAAGCTGAAAAGAGAAAGGTACTCAAGTGTGTTATCCACATATCTAAGCTTGTACTTATCTTTACTTGTAGTAGTTCCGCTGATCTTCGTGGCATTTTTATCTTTATTTGCTTTCTTACCTGGTGCAAGTATCGCTGGGCTAAGTGTGGAATTCATTTCTAATATCTTTATTTATTTAGTAGTGCCATTACTTAATACGGTTTTCATAATGTTCATATACATCTCCCAACCTAAACTGTAAGATGATTCCGAAAATATTTAAAAGGAAAAGAAGGAAAAAAATTTTGGATAAGGAAGAAAAGAGGAGAGAAGAGTTTAAAAATTCTGTTATTTTATCAACCTCTATAATAGCCATCTGCTTATTGCTTTTGGATTTTGCTTTAGTGGCAAGAGAGTCAAAATTGTTTATTATATTAGCAATTGCTGCAATTCTACTAGCTATTATACCAGTTTTTTTCTTTTATTTCAAAAGGCGAGTTGAAATTAAGGAAATTGAGATGCAATTTCCAAAATTTTTAAGGGATTTAGCTGAAGCAAAGAGGTCTGGCATGACATTACCTTTAGCGTTAAAAACAGTTTCTACGAATGACTACGGCCCATTAAGTAAGCATGTAAAAAAAATGAACACACAGCTTGAACTAGGATTCCCTTTCGATAAAGCTCTTGAGAGTATGGGAAACAGAATAGGAAGCCCTCTTATTAAGAAATTATCTTCAGCAATAAACCAGGCGTATATGGCGGGTGGCGCTATTGAAGCAATCTTAGATGCTGTAGCTGCGAGTTCGTTTGAGGTCGAGAAGCTGAGGAAGGAAAGAGAGTCAATAGTTTACACTCAGATGGTGGAAGGTTACGTAATTTTCATTATTTTTATTGTTATAGTTGTAGTTCTTGTAAAATACACATTTCCCCTACTGCAAAGTACAATCGCAACAGAAGCTCTGGAGGTGAATGTTGCAGAGAGTATGCCAAGGATGTTTTCTCATATGCTTTTAATTCAAAGCATATTTGCTGGTATAGCGATTGGCGTCATGGCTGAAGGTAGTGTAAGAAGCGGATTAAAGCACTCTCTAATACTTCTCACAATCTCTCTTGTAACAATAGCTATCATCTACTAAACATTAACTTCGTTGCAAGAGTATTCAGTTTAAAGGTAATAGTACTCCCCTTTTTCCCTCTGCAAAGTATCAAGCCTGGATCCAGGTTTGTTAACCCTGGGTCTATTCGTCTCTTTATCCCTTCTGAATGTAATTCCAAGATCCCTAAGGAAGAGATTCATACCATCACGCATATTGCAAATCTTCGCAATACCATGCCTATTAGGGGTGCCGGTGAATACCATCAGTCTATCTGAAATGTAGTCTATAAAGAGTAGATCGTGATCAACAACGAATGCTGCCTTCTTACTCTCCTCGACAAAATCTTTAAGTATCTTAGCGAGCCTTATTCTTTGCTCGACATCGAGGTATGCTGATGGTTCATCAAGCAAATATACATCTGCCCTCTGCAGCAAACAAGCCGCAATAGCTACCCTCTGCAGTTCCCCTCCAGAAAGCTCCGTAATCATTCTTTCATAAAGCTTTTCAACTTCAAGTTTCTTAATGAATAACTTGTCAGCAAAGTTGCTATCAATAGCGTTGAGCAAATCATAAACTAATACTTCCCTCTTCGCTTCGAGATACTGCGGTTTATACGAGATCCTAACTTTACCCTTAATGCTTCCTTTATCAGCCTTTATCTCGTTGGCTAGAATTCGCATAAATGTTGTTTTACCTATGGAATTTGGTCCGATAACCCCTACAATCTCGCCTTTCCTTATAAATCCAGCTTCTACCTCAAGTTTGAAGCTTTCAATCTTTTTCTTTATGCATGTAAACTCAAGCAAGACCTCAGCCTCTTTTATCCTGTCAACGGGTTTTGTATCAAATTTTATCGGTTCCCTAAATTTTACATTCTCAGCCTTTAGATAACCCTTCAGATACTCATTTATCGCATTTCTAACACTTTTTGGCTTGCAGAATATACCATATGCACCCGGCACACCATAAACTATGTGTATAATATCAGAAACGAAGTCTAGGAATATTAAATCGTGTTCAACAACAACTATCGCTTTATCTTTTGCAAATTTTTTGAGAATTCTGGCAACCCTAAGTCTCTGCCTTATGTCGAGAAAGCTTGAGGGCTCGTCAAAAAATAAAAAATTTGCGTTTTTTAGTAAGCAAGCCGCAATAGCTACCCTCTGCAGCTCCCCTCCAGATAATTCATTTATTTCTTTATTCAGGCTCTCCTTAAGTTCGAGCTCCTCAGCGACCTCCTCGTAGTTATCCGATACCTTCGCGAGCAAATCCTTAACCTTACCTTTAAAAAATTTTGGAATTTGATCAATATGTTGGGGTTTCATTGCAAATTTTATTTCATTTTTGGCAAGACTTTCGAGATAGTTCTGTACCTCTTTACCCCTAAGCTTTCTTGCAGCACTTTCCAGCGTATATTCCTTATCCTCTCCAAAATTTGGAACTAATTCCCCAATTAGAATGCGTAAAGCAGTTGTTTTTCCTATACCGTTCTGGCCTAGTATCCCGACAACAGTCTCCTGTTTTGGTACTGGTAAACCGAACAATTCAAATTTATTTTTACCATATCGAAATATGGGCTCCACAGGAACTTCTGGCAGGTTTATTATTTTTATAGCATTAAAAGGGCACTTTTTTGCGCATATACCACAACCTATACACGTTTCCTCAATTATTAATGGTCTACCATCTACAATCTTAACAGTTTCAATACCGCTTCTCACCCTAGGGCAAAAACGCTGACACTCATAATTACATTTTTTAGGCTGACATCTTGAGAAATCAATTACCGCAAGTCTCATAAATCACTCCAAAGCAACTTCCGTTGGTAGGGATGTTAGATTTTCAACCAAGTTCTTTATTTCGTTCGCATCAATGGAAAATTTCGATGCGTCTTTTTTTGATATTCTAACCTTATATTTTTTTCCTTCGGGCGTATAAATAATGTTTATACCAAGCAATGGTACTGGAAAAAGAACATCCTGAAGAAACTCCCTTAAGGGTTCCTTGTACTCAACAACCCTTAATCTCCTATTGAACCTTCTTGTTAATTCTTTGACAACTACTCCATTCTTTCCAATAACTTTGCCAGCGTCACCTTTCTTTACAATAACAATTATCTGATTCTCCATTTCAATAGCCCTTATAAAGGTCACGTTTTTCAAAGCTTTGAATTTCTTTGAAAGTGTGTAAAGGGCCTTTGAAAGCTTTACGTCTAACTGGCTAATCTTACCTTCCTTAAGCTTAGCTTCACATCCTGCGCAAAGTATATCGCTTTTTAGGCAAATTTCACATAATGGGGTCTCCATTTTCTCTTTTTTTAATTTAATTTATGAAATATTTTTCGATGTGCTTACCTAGTATAACACACTAGTAACGCGTTACTAATAAATAATTTTGCTAACTTATATCGATGAGATTGTTGTTGTTGCTCACCTCAAGCCTCCCCCCAACGAAACTCTTTTCCGTTAAGTTTGCGGCAACTCTACAATTGCAGTAAATATCATCTAACCTTATTTCGATTACACCCTGGGAGTAAGTTGTTACGCTGATGTTTTTTGCCTGAATACCTGCCAAGAGGGTTATGTTTTTCCTAGTTCCATTACCAGCGAGATAAACAAAATTTATTACATCGGCAAGCTCGTTGCATATGCTGTTGCAGGTTTCGAATTCCTTGCTCTTATAAATCATAGGTTTGGATTTCGTTACCTGGTAGAGTATTGGTAAGAGAGCTACAAGAACTAGGGAAATAACTGCTAAAAACTCTATGCTGACTTGAGCTTTAGCTCTCATGCGCTTACAACAGTTACGGGAATCTTAATTTTTGCGAAGTTAGGAACATAAATGGTTATATAGCCGCTCCCTATAGTTGCGCTTTGTGTAGCATTTGCGGTAAACGTTACTGAAGATTTTGCAGGAATCGTTATATTTACTGGAGGATTTTTGTTATTTATCAAAATGCCTGAAAGATTCTCAAGATCAACTGTTGCTGTTAAGTCAGTATCCGATGATGAAGTTAAATTAAAGGTTACCACTTTACTATTATTTTCGGTTTTCCATTTGACCGGATTAATCTTCAACTCGTGCAGATAGATTACTTTATATGAAGTTGAGCTATCCGTTGTATTATCTACGTAACTTCCATACGCAACCTCTAAATATATCCTATGGTTTCCCTGCGTTAAAGGCAAATTACCAATTATTGGTACAGAAGAAACGTGAATCTCCTGATCCTTATAAAAAATTGAAACTGCACCTTTATCTGTGTGAGCAATCGCTACATATCCTCTTTGTATGCCTGCTGGCAGATTTATAAAAATTTCTTTCTTCGCACCTTCCTCCTGAGCATAAAGAAGTTTTGCTATCCCGGAGATTTGCTTTAACGCATTATCTATCTTCTGGATTTTAATAGCATCTCTGGATTCCTGCATGCTTTTGTTTGCATAAAAAATCAGAGGTGTTAAAAGTAGAAAGGAGAGAATAAATATGCTTAGATATTCTACGCTTACCTGCGCTTTCTCTATTCTTATTTTACCCAAGTATTTTAATACCATTCTCCTCAATATCGAAAGGTATCCATGCTGTTGTATGTTTGGTTAATAGCATTTTCTCTATCCTCATATACCTCCCCCTATCCTCCTGCTTTAAGCAGATCACGCTATCTACAAGATATTTAACGGTATTTATAACTTTTTTATCATGCAATCCCTCATCCAGAACTAAAATTAAAAAAGCGTTTTCTGCCTTAATTCTGGCTATTAGAATTTCAAGGAATTTATAAACTATTATTGGCTCGTTAAAAAGAAAAAAATCTGAAAGAGAATCGATGGCTACTCTAATATTTGAATTGCTCAACTCCGCCTTAGCTTCACTTATCGCTACCGAAACCTGATTCAGGTCGGCGGGACCCGAAATAGAGAACTTACGTTCAACGGCTTTTGCCCCAATTCGCCATGAGTAACAATCTATTATTCTAACCTTTTCTTTGTATTTCTCTATATCCCAGTTGAAAAATTTAAGCTTTTCCTTTAGAAAGGGGATGTACTCTCCAGTTATGGCTGAAATACAACCTTCGTTTCTTTTTATACCTTCGTAGAGAATCTGCCACATGAAAATGCTTTTCCCACTTCCAGGTGGACCTATGATTAGCAAAGAGGAGGGTTTAACAATGCCACCTATCATCTCATCTAATTTTTCAATTCCTATAGGAACACGCTCAATCATCTTACGAGCAATTCCTCTGCAGGATAAATTACTATTCCCTTCTCAGTAATGTCGAATGGGTGTATCTTCATGTCATGCCTTGTTCCGCGCATTTTAAGAACAGTTAAACTCCTTCTGAAGCTTACTCCAACTCTAATCATATCCAGTTTTATTATACCATCTGCAACAAATTCTTCTATTCCTAAAAGTGTCAGCTTATTCTCACCATGGGGTATTTCTGCCGTTAATAATGTTGTGCAACCTAATTTGTTCAAATTAGTAATTAGCTCAAACAGCTCCTTTCTAGCTTTATACGTTGCTCCTAAAAACATCAAGAAGACCGTTATGGAATCGATAACCAATCTCTTTGCATTTATTTCTTCAATCTTATCCCTAATGGATGTGCTCATAGTCTCAACGAAACTTTTTATCGTCGTTGGATCTGACCATATCATTTTTGCTTTGCCATCTCTCTCCAAATTTTCAAAATTCCAACCATATCTCAGCATATTTCTCTTTATCTTCTCTGGAGGTTCCTCTAAGCTGATATAGATTCCTGGTTCATTGTACTGGCTAGCACCTGTATACAAAAACTGTGAAACAAAGGTCGTTTTTCCTGTACCGGGGCCTCCAACTATAAGTATTGCATCCCCCTCTACGAATCCCCCTTCAATCAGCTCATCCAATCCCTTTATTCCTGTAGGGATTCTCCTCATTATACCCCTTCCTCGAATACCACTTCAGCAGGATGTACAACAACACCTTTATCAGTTATTTCAAAGGCGTGCAACCTACTGCTATGCTTTGATTTCCTCATCTTAAGTATTTCCAAGGCTCTATGACGCAGATGATCTGTTCTTAAATAATAAAGAACTATGACACCATCCGCAACGAACTCCTCTATTGTAAATCTTCCAAGTTCAGGCTTCTCGTAAGGCATCTCGCTTGTCATAATTACTGTGCACCCCATTCTCGTCATTCTTTTCCTTAAATAACTCAGATTTTTCCTAAACTCATAAGGATCTCTGAAAAAAAGTGCATAATAGGTTATAGAATCAAAAACTACTCTTTTAACCCCCATATCAGAAACATCCTCAGCCAATGCAACAACTAATTCCTCAGCAAACCCCTTTATTAGCGTAGGGTCGATGCTAATAAACTTAAATTTATTTTCTTCTTCAAGCTTTCTTATATCCCATCCGAAAGTCTCCATAGTTTGTCTTATGCTTTCAGGCTCTTCTTCAAATGTAACGTAAATTCCTGGTTCATTGTGCTGACTAGCACCTGTGTAAAGAAATTGAGCGCTCATAATTGTTTTACCAGCTCCGCAAGTCCCAGCTAAGAGAATAACACTGTTTCTAGGAAAACCACCACCAATTAACTCGTCCAATCCAGGAATTCCTGTGGGAGTTCTGTTAATCATTAAATGTTGTAGGGACTCAATAATTTAAAAATTTCTTTTTTTAATAGCAACCACCCTTGAGTTGTTATTTTGTTTTTACTAGCCAAATCTAGGAGTATTGAAAACATTTGGATAGCGTAAGCATCTTTTCTTGAAAACGCGGCAATTTCTGCAAATCCTACGCCTAAAATCTTATCTGTGTTATCTTTCAATGAAGATCTCAAGCAATTTTGCATATGCAGGTCTTGTTATTAGAACACTTACTGTTATGCCTATAATGGTTGTTAATGCAAACCCCCTTAGGTAATAAATTTTTAGAAGAGGCGTCATCGCAAAAATTGTCGTTGCAGCTGCTACAAATATAATAAACATAGCATCCTTTATCTTTCTCTTTAAACTTAACCTAACCTTCTTTCTTTTACTCCTCCTTAGGGTTTCGTCAGTAATAACGATCTGCGCATCAACACCAGTACCTACAACAGCTATGATCCCTGCTATTGAGGGCAAATCCAGAGTCCAATGGATTACTGCTGCTGCCCCCAAAACAATTGTTAATTCTGAAAGGCATGTAAACATTATAAGCATAAGCAATACGAATTTTCTATAGCGTAAAAAAACGATCGATGCTACAATAGCAATTGCCACTAAGCCCACTAATAAAACTTCCTTTAGAAATTTACTCCCCAGCACGGGATCTATGTAGCTCTCCTCAACAACCTCTATTCCTGCTACTTCTGAAGGTAAGGCACCGGATTTCAGTATTGCGTATATCCTTCTAGCCTCCTCATAGCTATTTACCCTAACACTTAAATCCGTAACATCGTTACCAGCCTTCCAGCTTTGCACAAGACTCTCAGCTGCAGGTGCTGAGAATACCGGTTTATTGTCAAGATACATGGTGATGTTAGGCTTGCTGATTTTTTCCATCGCATTCAAATACGCTGTTCTAAGTTTTCTTGCAGCCTCCGGAGTTATCACAAAGGGAGTCTCATAACCACCCTCTCTGCTTCTCCCAGGTGTACCAACACTTCTTATATCCTCGCTTGATGCAACAGTCCTGTTTAACACCTTTATTTCAAACTTACCCAGCTGTTTTACAAGTTTAATCACTTTATCTGGTTTCTCACCTGCCACCTCAACTCTCAGGTATTTATTTCCAAGCCAATCCTCCTCGGGCCTAATCTTAGTTTCTTTTACCCCATAAACATTTATACGGTTGTTTAAAACATCTTTTAATGCCAAAATTGTGTTTTCAGTTATATTCCCAATAGGCTTTATTAATATGCTCGATCCCCCGGTAAAATCCAACCCCAACCTAATGTTGCTTCTACTCCTATCCGAAACTTCGATTCCAAGCGTAGCGTTCATCGCCTCTATTCTAAATGCTCCACGATTGGTATTTATCTCGACAATATCTCCTTCTTCCAGTCGCTTGCAGATTTCATAAAATTGACTAGCATTTTTAACGGGGATGCCCAGAACGCCTTTTATCACATCTCCTTTCTTTATTATTCCATGTGCTGAGCTGTTCTCGTAGACATAGGTAACAACAACACCATCGGCATGGATTTTTGGATTGATGGCTACTATTGCTAGGAATAAGGATAACAGTAGCAAAATTATTTGCGGCTCCTTCACAGCCTTTAATAATTTTCTAACCATCATTTTCTCAGATATTTCCTAAGCAATGTTACATTTAATATCCATGTATTTGGAATATCGGCAATTAGCCCCATAATCACAACGGTTGCCAAATTTTTTAGTACTTCTGAGGATGAAAGAAGCAAAATTGTAGTAAATGCGCTCATGGTCGTTAATGTCATCGTAATCCCTGTTTTAAACGTTGATCTTATTTCTCCGTCAACATCGCTAGCTTTTGAAATTCTTGAGGTTAGCAGGACATCCGTATCAACGGAGTATCCTATGAGCATGAGCAATGCACCTAAAGTAGCTAAACTCAACTCAATTTTTAATAGGGACATCATAGCTAAAGCAAAAAGAATATCAAGCGCAGCTGCAACCATAATTGCTATGCAAGGTATAAAAACCCTGAAACTAATAAAAACAACGAAGCTCATTAGAAGAAATGCAAAACAAATTGCAAGTTTTGTTTGCTTGAAAAAAGCTTTACCAAGCATAGGTCCTACGGTTCTTACGTTTGGGGCAACCCCGTATTTCTTGCTAAGATAGCTAACTAGATCTGTAACATTTATTTCCTTTGTTTCTATGATGGTTCCAGCATAACCTCCAGCCTTTCTGACGTTTCTAACATCAACCTTAATACCAAATTCCTCCTCAATTTCGCTTTCTAAAGAGGTGGCGGGAATATGCTTATCAATACTTATAATACTTCCACCTTTCATTTCAATGCTTTTTTTGACGAATTCTTCAGTGGATTTGTAAGAATATAGCAAACAACCTACACTAAAAACAGCTAGAATTATAGGAATGAACATTAAGCTTTTTCTTCTCAGCATATTTTCTATATACTCCTATCTCTTATAATGGTTTACACAATTTTTTTCTATATTGCAGAGTTTCTACTCTATAAATTTTGTTTATATGTGGGGTTTTTCTTTCCTCTCAAAGGCAGCTATCTCTTTGATACAGGAAAGTTAAGCTAATTTTCATCAAATTTTGATTAATTGGCAGGTCATAGGCACCTTTATGTAAGTGATTGTGTTTAAATACTTCTTTAAACACATATCCTATTAGCCCCAAATGCATGTTAGAGGGCCTTACAGTAATGAGAAAGGGAGAGCACATAATAAAGTTCTCTGATAAAATTGTATAAGAGCCTATGAAAATAATTGATACACATACTCATTGGAACATGGCAATGGGAGTAAGAGAGGTAACATATTATGGGGGATTACAAGCATTGCTGGAGGAGAAGAATAAGAAACTTGAAAAATATTTGGGGAATATATATAAAATGGTTGTAATATTTTACCTAGAGCGAATAGATTATCTTTTTGGTTTGGAAGAGAAACTCAAGAAAAAGATTGTTCCTGCTATAGATCTTACAGAGGAGTCTTTCTATAAGAAAAATCTAGAAAAAGCTGCAAAAATAATTAAGGAAAACGATATCTACATTCTAAAGTTTCATACAGAATACGAGGCTGGCGATTATGTATGGAATGGGTATAAATTTATAACTAACTTGCTTAGAAGATCGGATTTTATTCTGCAGTTCCACACAGATCGTGCCCTTGAGGATGTTCGTGGGAGAATGAAAGTTTTTGAGAAAATAATTAAGAAAGGAGGAAAGATCCACTTAGTTCACGGTTTGGGGCAAACATATGATGCTTTTGGATCTAGAAGAGATTTTGCGGAAAAATGCTTTTCTATACTGAAAAAATGGGCAGAAAAAGAATTACTTGTTTTCGGTTCAACGAATCTCTACGGTACTCAGGTATTACTAGATGAGAAAGTTGGGACCTGGAGAGAGTCGGTTGATATGTTTCGGGAGAAAATTGGTGATGTAAACAAATATGTTGTTTTTGAAAGTGATCTCGGAGCCATATATTCTATACCCCTAGAGGACATTAAAATTATTTCAGAAAGATTTGGAAATAACATTCTATACAAAACTCCAAAAGAATTTTATAATTTGTAAGGAAAACCTAGAGCATTTCATGGGCTTCTATTTTGGCAACAATTAAATTTTAATTAATATTAAAATTCAATAATATATTTGGTGAGATAAAATGTTTCTAAGAAAAAAGAAGGAGCGATATGAGATAATTCCTAAACAACAGGAAATCCCTCCCTTAGAGATAGCAACTCCAAAACCTAAACCAAGAGAAAGCGTAGGATTTGAGGAAGAGCTGGAGGTTAGAGAGGAGGAAGAAAGAGTACCACCAATTTATGTAGAACTTAAGGATTATGAAGATCTAAAAGAAGTTGTTCGAAGTATGCGAGAACCTCTGACAAATATAAGGAATACCCTCAGAGAGATGGCAGAAATTTATAAAAAGAAACAAGCGTCAATTACTGTTTGGAAGGATACTTTATCGAGTATGGAGAGTCTCGTTAACGAGCTTAATTCGTCTTTAATAAGGATAAGTAAGAGAGATGTTCCAGAGGAGTTTCCAGTTTTTGTTAGGATCGATAAGTTTAGAGATATACAAAAGGATATTGATGATCTAGAAAAATTTGTGGATAAGCTTAGGAAAGAGGCTTTAACTCTTGCAACGCTATGTGAGGATGAGAGAGACAGAATAGAGGGATGGCAGGAAAAAATAGATATGCTTGAAGAATATATGCTAGAGATGAAGGGAAAGACGAAAATGAAAAGTGAAAGCGCTGAGGAGGAAAAAGCTAAGAAGGTTAAAAAGGAGAAGCCTGAAAATGTGGAAAGCGCTATAGAGAAGCTAGAAAGAGAACTAAAGGAATTGTATGAGCAGGCTAAAACGCTGGAGAAAAGTTTGGGGAAGTAGTTCTTTATCTTAATTTTATTTTATGCAATCTAAGGATTCTCTTAGAATTTTTTTTCTAGAAAAAAGAAAAAAGCTGAGCAGAAGCGATGTTTTGGAAAAAAGCAGAAAAATTTGGGAAAGGCTAAGGGGATTAAAAGAATTTCTGGAAGCTAGAACCGTTCTTTTTTATTATTCCATCAAAAATGAGGTTAAAACTGATTTTATGATAAAGGAAATTTTGGGAAGTAAAAAGGTTGCTTTGCCAAGTATAAGGGGAAATTCTATAGTTCCCTTGGAAGTTAATGATCTTGAGTACATGAGGAAGGGTAAATTTGGCATACCAGAGCCTATTGGTAATGAGGTTCCCTTAGATATGATAGATATAGTTATCGTTCCTGGAATTGCTTTTGATTTTGAAGGGTATAGAATTGGTTATGGGAAGGGTTACTATGACAATTTTTTGAGGAAAATAACGTGCAGAAAGGTAGGTTTAGCTTATGATTTCCAAGTTGTTGAGGAGTTGCCTAGAGGTTGGTGTGATGTTCCTGTGGATATCATAGTTACCGAAAAACGAATAATAAAATGCTATGAATGGAGAAAAGAGAAAGAGATTTTGGCAGAGATAAAACTCCTGATAGATAAATATGGAGTTGCCAGCAAGAATGATGTTGAATGTTCTGAGGAAATGCTGAACAATTTAGCAAATAAAAAATTGATTAAAATTGAAGGCGATAATTTATACTTAACCGATAAGGGGAGAAAGGCGATTAAGATTGTTCTTGTTGGTGGCTGCTTCAATCTGCTTCATCCAGGGCACATTTTATTTCTAAAGGAGGCTAAAAAGCTAGGAGATTTGCTTTATGTTATTGTTGCAAGAGATGAAGAGATTTCTAAGAAAGGCCAATCAGTTATTTTTAATCAAAGACAAAGAATGCAGATGATAGATGCCATAAAGTATGTTGATCTCGTGATAGCTGGTAAGGAAGATAAAAAGGAAGTTATTAAAAGAATAAAACCAGATATCATTGCAATTGGCTATGACCAGAAAATAACTTTTAACATGGATGAAGAATTGGGGAAGGTGAGGATAATTAGAATAAAAAGAAAAATAGATGGGCTAAGCACAAGTAAGATAATCGAAAAAATAAAAAGGGAGGGTAACAAGGGGAATTTGCAAAAGAATCAATAACAATTTTGCGAGTGGCTAGCTTTTAAGAGTTATCAACATTTCCTGATTCTTCTAAATATTTCTCTAGCAGCTTGCTCTGGATTTGCAGATTTTACAATTGCGGATCCAACAATTATTATCTTTGCTCCAGCTTTAACTGCAAGCTCAGCAGTATCTGCCCTTATACCTCCAGCAACCGCCAAAGGTATTTTAATTTCTTCAGCAAGCTTTTTCACATCTCCAAATGGTATTTTGCGATACTCGCTGCGTAGTTGCTTGTCAACTCCAACATGGTATACTAGATAATCGACTCCAAGTTTTTCTAATTGCTTAGCTCTTTCTAAACAATTTTTAACACCAATTAAATCAACCATAACCTTTACGTTATACTTTCTAGCAGCACCGATAGCATCTCTTATTGTCTCATCATCCGCAACCCCAAGAATTGCAACAATATCTGCTCCAGCCTCTGCAGCCATTTCCACTTCAATATAACCAGTATCCATTGTTTTCATATCGGCAATTATTGTTGCGTAGGGCAAAATTTGCCTCAGCCTTTCGACAGCATGCATACCATTCTTCTTAATTAATGGCGTACCCGCCTCAACCCACTCTGCACCTCCTTTAAAAGCAAGCTTTGCAATCCTTACCGCCTCACTCAAATTTCTTATATCCAAAGCTACCTGCAATTTGGGATAGATTGGCTCTGCAAGCAAATTAAGCTCTTGCATCTTCTTTTCGCTCGGTATGCCGTCAATCCATCCTCTTAATGTGTAATATTCCTCAAGCATCCTTTTAAGCTCAACAATTTGACCTGCTGTAGGACCTGATCGCATTGTCTCTTTTAGAAATCTCTCTGGTAGCGTGTCATGCCTAGCATCGAAACCTTCCCTAACGTTGAATAAGCGCTCAAGGTTATAAATTCTCTCACCCGTTCTCAAGAATTCCTCCTCATCAAAATAAAAGCCTGTTGCTGCAGTAAGCAGCTTTGCGTATATGTCAACTTCAAAATTTAAAGTTTTGAAGACGGCAAGCGTAGTATATTTGCAGATTATTAGCGAATCAAGCATTGCAGCAATATCTTGCAATTTTTTAACAAATTTTGCTTTACCTTCGGCTTTCATACTATCTAAATATTTCGGCAATCCTAAAACTTCCTGAGGTATTATATATCCTGCCAGATGGGTTCCTCCAATGTTAGAAGTTGCATAGCTTAATGCTTGCCCTTTAGCCCCTCTTGGATCGTATGCAGGCAATTCTAAACCTTTTACATGACATGCGAATTCCTTGGCATTTAGCTTCTCTGCAGTTCTTGCAACACCCTCTGCAAGTAAGTTGCCAATGCCCTTTCTGTAAGCTATCTCCTTCACGAGTCTAATTATTGCGTTTTTATCCCCAAATCTTATTTTCTCTTCAATTAATCCCCTCTCGCAGCACTCCATTGCAAACCCTATAGCATTGCCAGTGGAAATTGTATCTAGTCCAAGCAAATTGCAAAGTTCATTTGCCTTGGCAATGCTTTTCAAGTCAAAATTATAGCATTGAGGACCTAGCGCCCAGATGCTTTCATATTCTGGGGCTTTCAGAATCCTCTTTTCAATTTTTACAAGCCTACCGCATTGGATTGGACAGGCGTAGCATGCTTTGTGCTTGTACAGGTACTTTGAAAGTGTTTCTCCAGAAATTTTTTCTGCCTGCTCAGAAAAGCCTTCATTGAAATTCTTTATTGGTAAAATACCATGCTTATTAACGAAATTTACTAAAACTGCAGTTCCAAATCTTTTTAATGTATCTCCGGTTACTGGATGTCCTTTTAAAATTTCAAAGAATTTCCTAGCATACTTTCTTAGAGCATATTCATTAGCGTATTCGATCTTCTTTTTTCCTTTGGCAACAATTGCTTTAACCTTTTTATAACCTAAAACTGCACCCAAACCACCCCTACCGGCTGCTCTTTCCTCATCATTTATCAAGCATGCGAATCTAACCAAATTTTCCCCCGCGGGTCCGATACAAGAAACTCTGGCGTTATGTTTTTTGCTCAGATATTCTTTCGTCTCTTTAGTGCTTTTACCCCATAATTTGCTTGCATCCTTTACTTCAACTTTATCATCTTCAAGCAATATGTATACAGGATTTTCAGCTTTGCCTTTTATTATTAAAGCATCAAACCCGGCCCTTTTCAACTCTACCCCAAAAAAACCACCGGCGTTTGAATGAAAAATTGTATTTGTTAAGGGAGATTTGCTTGAAACACAAAATCTGCCAGAAGTGGCAGCTACACTTGCGGTTAAAGGTCCGGTAGAAAAAATGACCATATTTTCCTTAGAAAAAGGATTTAATCTTGGCTTAAGTTCATCGTATAGTATTTTCGTTGCTAAGCCCCTTCCTCCGACAAAAAGTTCAGCAAGACTAAAATCAAGCTCCGCAATAATTACGTCGTCGGGCAAATTTACAATGGCGATTTTCCCATTATATCCACATGGCATATTTTAAAATTTGCAGAAAGGAATTAAATATTTTTAGGAGATGTTACATAGGCCACCCAAAACTGAAATGATAATTGAAAATGAGAATTACAAGAAAATAGCAGATGCTATTTTTGAGCTATTCCATGAAAATTTGAGAAAGTGGCTTTTTAGCATAATTCCAAAAATAAAATATCCAAGAAGTGAAGGGGTGATAGGAAGGGGCTGCGTTATTAGAGATGAGAGAGGCAATATTAAGGAAAATTAAGATTGGTTTATGTTTTGATGCATTATACTTTGCTGAGATGTTTTTGCACGAGCTTGGTCATGTTTTTGAAGACTATGAAGAATCTAGAGGTCAACTAGAGGAAGTTACTTGGAAGTTAAGAGAATTGTATAAAAAGAAAGGTGTTAAGGGTGATGATCTCAAAGGAATTGAACATGCGGATACATTAAGCCTTTACATTCTTTACCCAAAAATACTGAAAAAATTAGCTAGTAGATATAAAGAGTGGAAGATTTCAAAAGAACTTTATAAAAAGATAGTTGGGAGAATCAATGAAGAGAAAAGGAGAAGGTTGATTTGAATTAATTGTAAGTATTAGAGGAAGAGAGCTAAGTAAGAAAGTTGAAAGGAAGTATGAATATGAGGCAAGAAAGCAAAGGGAAGAAGGGTGTATAAGACGTAAAGTTTATTTTAGGGAAGA
>Ga0190367_1000871_pt1 | contig 19407 bp, 28 predicted proteins | sample 4872181011_MG_FD_171838 | JGI IMG/M metagenome (GOLD analysis project Ga0190367, IMG submission 171838) | Hydrothermal vent microbial mat bacterial communities from Southern Trench, Guaymas Basin, Mexico - 4872-18-10-11_MG | ecosystem: Environmental > Aquatic > Marine > Hydrothermal vents >...
GTAGAGCTGCAAAATTCGCACTCCTCTTTTGCTTTTATTCTCACAACCCTCGTGTTCAACCCCCTTTTTTTAAGCTCTTCTTCAAGCCACCTCTCGTTGAAGTGCTGGTCGTGACCGAGGACGATGATATCTGGTTTGAGTTCCATAATCGGTTTGAACATATCGTGCTCATCGCCTAGAATTGCTTTGTCCACGTACTTTATTCCCTCAACAACTCTTCTGCGCTGCTCTTCTGGAATTATTGGTTTTGGCTTATGCCTGACGTTTTTTTCCCTCGCAACTATGACTATCAGCTCATCGCCGAGCTTTTTCGCTTCCTTGAGGAACCTGATGTGTCCGGGATGAATTATGTCAAAAGTTCCCGTAGCAACAACTCTGACCATGAAGCTATGCAAAAACCTCGGTTTTTAAAAGCTTTCCTCAACCACTTCAATTTCAATTGGATTCCCAGCTTTGTCGTAGCACTTCCAGTCGTTATCGTTGTGCGTATCCCAACCCAACGCAATGTCCGAACCTAAGCCTTTCACAGGCCGGTAAACTTTCGCTATGCCTTTCAGCCTATGTAATCATTATATCATTTATAGCTCTGAATCGTTCTTTCGAGTTGTAAGTGGGAATTACGGCTGAAATTATAACCTCAACTTCTTCAAAATAAATTCCCTAACCTTCTCAGCCATATCCACCGCTTCCCTAGCTTCTTCTTCTGTTATTTCTCTGCCAGTAGGATACCTGACTGTAACACCGAGAGGAAATAAAATGGAAAGGTCGAGTTTAAGTAAATCCTCGAAAGTTTGATCTATTTCTTTGCATAAGTAACGAGCAAGGGTATGTTGTGCGTTTTTCCGAAGGGTTTATTATGATAAGTCAGAAAAGCCTTGAGGTATTTTTCAACAGCTTGCTGAGAGTGAAACAACGAGTAATCGTAAATACATTCCCTAATTAATATGTTTGCAACTCTTAGATCGGTCTCAGCCTTCTTCAACCATTCCTTTGCTTTTTCGATGATCATATGATCACGCCCTCTAACGCAGCTATACCGCAGATGTCGCCGAAAATATCTTTGTGCTTGATGTAGTAGTTCTTACTGACCAACACAGGTTCCGCATCGATATTTTGGCTCAATAACTTCAAAACGCATTCGTACAGAAATTTCCTTTCAGTGCTTCTATCTACCTCGCTCTTACTGACGATCAAGATATCCCAGTCGGAATCATTTCTGTAATCTCCTCTTGCTCTCGAACCGAACAGGATAATTCTATCCACCCTTATCCCGTACTTTTCAGCCACTTCCAGAATTATTTCTCTTATCTTCTCTTTCATTAAACTATCATCTCCTCAAAACGTATTTACCTTTTCGCTCTTCTGAAGTCCTTTCTTGGACCTCTCGCAGTCGAACCGATAAACTCCTTGAGCCAAAGTATATTCATACTAAACACCCCGAATTGCTAAAAGTTCTGTACGTCAAGCTCCAAAACAATTTCTAGCTTAAAGGTTGATCATCAATCACTCAACAATGTATAGTCCCAAAAAATTTGACTTTAAATACCCACAAACAACTGATGGGTTACGGCAGACTGACAGAGAGGAAGATAAGGTACATCATAAGACACAAGCAGAGAGGAAAGAGCAACAAAGAGATAGCGTTTGAGATGAGAGTCAGCATCTCAACGGTTAAAAGGGTATGGTCGTACTGGCTTACACACAAGGAATACTTACCGATAAGGAAGAGGGGAAGGAAGATGCCTTCTGGAGCAGTTGCCTGTGGAAGTTAGAGTTGGTTTGGTAGCTAAGCTATTAGAGGTGGAGAATGAGGGTTTATAAGGTCAAAAATTTCAGGACTACACATCAATCACCCAACAAACAAATGCTGAGCACTATGCCCAATACGATAAGAGATGATACGTACAACCAAGCAAAAGTTCCCGTAGACTCTGACCATGAAGCTATGCAAAAACCTCGGTTTTTAAAAGCTTTCCTCAACCACTTCAATTTCAATTGGATTCCCAGCTTTATCATAGCACTTCCAATCGTTATCGCCGTAGGGATACGCGACTATTATGTGAACTTTTCCAAAGCGGGCAAACATTGCGAGGTCTTCGGATGAGGGTGTTGCATTTGGAGACGGATGGCTGTGAATGGTACCAAGCACGTGCATGCCTATGGGTAGCGCATCCATATGAACAATTGCACTCACACCGCCCGACTCAAAAGGCAGAAATACGAGTTCGTTTATTAAGTCGCCCTTTCCTCCGAGCAGTGCAACGAACTCGTTGGGATGCATGTCCTTTGCTGCTGCTAGGGCCATCTTAAGTACACCTTTGGAGATTTTGAGTGGCATGATTTTGCACCGTTCCGGGGTTATTTAAATTTTAAACATTTTGTTGTTGGCTGTGAAAGTAGCTTACAGAAGTGCGTATTTTCAATTTTCTCCGCTAGTTACTGCATTCGAAGGTATCAATTTGTTGCTTTGGGTTAAAATAAAATGAAAAATAACAAAATTTAAGTTAAGGCTAGCAGTTTCTTTATCGGGTGAAGGAAATGGACTTAAAGAACAAAATTCTTGAGGTTATTTCTGGAGCAAAAATAGCGGCGGTTGCTACGGCTGCGGAAGGCATACCCAGAGTTCGATACATGGTGACCGTTGGTTTTGAGGATTTGACTTTGAGAGCTGCAACAAGGAGGTCTTCAAATAAGGTTGCTCAAATAGAGAAAAACCCCAGAGCATCCATATCGATCTGGAGTGGTGAGAGCATGGGCGATATTGAGAAGGGGAAGCCATACGTCGTTATCGATGCTGCAGTAACTTTGGAGGACGATCTGGAGACAAAAAAGGCATTCTGGAACCCGATGTTTGAAAAGTACTTTAAAGGGCCCGAAGATCCTGAATACGTTGTGCTCAAGTTCACTCCAAAAAGAATCGAATACTACAACCCCGCTGCTGGAGAAATGGATGTCCGGGAGGGCTAGGGTATTTTATTTAATTTCATAAGTGTTGCATCACTTATTCTGGCTGAGCAAGAATTTTTGTTTATTTTGTTTTTGAAATAGAAGTACGCTTAATCCATCGGTTTTGCCAAGACGATCCTGAAAAAGCTGTTGTTGTACCTCACACAGTCAAAGTAACCGAAGGTGTCAGCAATTCTGTTCATCTCGCTTACCGCCATACGGATTCTAACCCTTCCTGCTTCAACCTCTCCAATGTTATCTATCTTTCTAAGCTCGTGCTTGCCTTCTCTCAATCTTCTACTCTCCTTTTCAGCTTCAATCAACCCCCTTTTCAGCAGAGGGAAGTTGTCTAACTTTCCGTCGAGTGAAATGCACTTGTCAAGCTCTATAAAGGTCCCGAACCCCAGTCTTGCTTTGAGAAAGATTCTGAAATAATTGCCCTCGTACTCCAGAATATCTCCTTTCTCTTCGATTAACTTCTGGACGGCTTGGATTTCAGTAAGGTTCGCCTCTACGGTAAAAACACTTTCACCCACATCTCTTATCTTCCAGTAGTAGAGAGAAAGATTCAGGGGACGGAAATTCTTGAGTTCTTCATAAGTCACAGGCGTTAGATCCGATAGGTTCGATATTTCGGTTCGATTTAGCTCTTTTATTCCGGTGAATGCTGAGATCGTGAAGTGATAATAGGTTCCATCAACTTTCACGCAACTTCCATTTTTTAAAACTTCTAGCATCTCTTCGTAATCCTCGATAGGAATTTCCGTTGAGAAATAAGGCTTTCTGCCTATTGCATCCCTCACGGATGAGAATTCCTCTATCTTCTCCATTAGCTTACCATTAGTGGGTGGAAGGGTGACGGGTTCGACAACAAGATACCCCTCAGCCTGGGAGAGTAAGGTTATCGCGAAAATCCCGATGTAAGCTAGTAAAAACACTACAGTCGCGAGAGCAATTGCCAAAAGGATTTTCCTACGCCTTCTCGCATTCACCGGGTTCACCTTTTCGAATTTTTTGTAGGATCTTACCCATCAGCAATTTTTTGCAGCATAAATTCTCATAACTTACACCTTTTCAACCTTACCACCCCAAACTTTTCCAAACCTGAGATGACAACCCTGTATACCCCAGAATCCACTGAAGGTCAAATGCACGGTCCGGGCCCTCATTACCGGGTTAAGAGCACGGGAGCAAAGTTTGGCAGTATAAATACAGAAGAAAGCTATTTTGTTTCGATGGAAACTTGGAGGAGCATAGATTACAAGCGCATCTATCAAAAGGAACTCGAAAGACTTGAGAAAAAGTAAAATAGCGAAGAAAAACAAGGAGCTGATTAGGAAGTACAAGAACCACAGGCTAGCAAATTCCGTAAGCTTGGCAAGAGTTACAAGGGGAAATTAAGTCGTTAAGACTGCTTTGCGAGAGATATGGAGTGGAGCTCGATAAAATTGACGAAGAAATGCTTAACGAAGTCTTTGCTGAAATGGGACTTCAGAATAATCAAGCTGAACACCATAAATGAGTACAAAAAGGCAATTAAGCACTTCTTGAAATTTATGGGAAACTACGAACTCGCTACCAAAATCAAGAGAAGGGAACCAAAGGACAATGAGCTTACGAGGGATGATTTACTGACAGTTGACGAAGTACAGCAACTATCAAAACATAGTGGGCATATTCCTGGTTCAAGACATCTTCGTAGGTACGCAAAGCTCGTTGATGCAGACGCTGACAGAAAAATTCTGATTGAACTTGGGCTTATAAGTGAGGACGAAGCTGAGCCTGAAGTCAAGAAGCTAACCCTGTTAAGTGTTCTATATGCGGTGAGTTCAATGAGCCCAATCGTGTAAGATGCTGGCGCTGCAAAGCAGCTCTAGATCCAACGAAACTCGTGCAGGAGTTTGGTGAAGAGGAAATTATTGAAGCAATTATGGACAATAATCTACAAAGAATTGTGAAAGAGAGGTTAAAGAAGGTAATAAAGGAGATTTTGATTGGGGAGAGAGCTAAATCCCCTTTGATTTTTAGTGTAGCCTATTTAATATAAATTATAAATAATTTTTTTCAAAATTTATAAAACCAAAATTAGCAGGGTGTTGTAATGGACAGAAGATAATAAAGAAAAAAGGCTTTATTTGGTTCTGTTGTAAGAGATTGAAAAGTTAATCTTTTAATAACATTTTAAAAATTCACATAAATTCATAAATGCAATATTATCTTTTAATTTTTCAAAATCTAACTTATGAACAAATTTTGGCAAATCTCTCTTGTTGTAGTCTCTACCTTCCTTATTTCTTAACCATTGTTTTAAAGCATCTGATGGTTTACCTTTATAGCCACCATATGGAATTCCAAGAGACTCGCATATCCACTCCTCTGCCTCATACTGGAATACTACCACTCTAACGTTTCCTTTAAATTCGCTTGGGATATGTACCTCTGCCACTTTTTTCCTTTCTTCTGGCTCACCATCGCCATCGAGTATGAGTATAACTTTTTGAAATCCAAAAATCAAGGCAGCTTTTATCATTCTTTCAAGTTTAGAATTGCAATCTGCTGGCAATTTTTTCGATTCGACAACTATATTTTCTGGAATTAATTTTTTACCTTTTAATCTTTCTATTAGATTTTTAAAGAATTCTGGCCCGTGCTCGTCTTCAATGAACATTTTTATAGTTTACCATATAACCACCCCTCACTAAATGTTATGCCTGCCTCATGTAACTTCTTTTTGATTTCTTCTGGTTTTTTAATTCTTCTGAATTTTGTTTCTCCAGCAATCTTCTCAACTAGAACCAAGTCCTTTGGATCTGTCATATCAACTACGACTGGAGAATGAGTGGTCATAATCACCATCGTTTCACTACTTTTGAATTCATCTAAAATAGTCTCCAAGGTTCTCGGGTGTAGGGAATTTTCGATTTCATCAATAACTAGTATAGATGGTTTTAACTCTAATGCTGCGAGCACGGCTAAAACTTTATACAATCCATCTGAAACGTTTGGCGGCGGCAATTCTAAAGTATCTTCACGAATTTTAATGTAGACTCTCTGATCCTCTGTTAGTGAAAACATAATATTGACCTCGGGGAAGAGATACGAAATAATTGTAGCTATTCGTTCTGGAATCCTACCCTCTTTTAAGAAAAGACTATATAATATAGCATTTAAATTTGCCCCGTCCTCTGAAAGCCACGTTTCCTTCTTTTCTGTTGAAGGTCTTTTTATTTCATGAATGTTTAGCTTTAGTATTATTATTTTTGAGAACCACTCTTCTAGATTACGTAAGATATGTGCTAATAACGACGGTTCAACTCTAGTTCTCCTCCTATATACCAAAGGCTCAACTATTGGAGTAATAATAAAAGCACCCTCTTGCTCCTCAAAGTGCCTTGGTTCAATGATAGTTAAACAATAATGCCCCAAAAATCTAAAGTAGAGGGGCTGAAGTTGAAATAAACTCTTGTATGGAAGCTGAGTAGTTTGTTCAAATAAATCGCTCTTTTCAATGCGTTTCAATTTTCTCATGAAATATGGATGTATCATTTTGGTCTTTAGCTCCTCTATTGTGTCCCAAATGCTGTCTATGTATTTTTCATCATGTCTAACAGTTAGTAAACCCCCTTCTAATTCCAACGTTAAAATATCCTTTATCTCTAACATTTCTCTTAAAATTTCGAATCTTCCACCTACTCCTGTAAAGGTTGTTTCGAAAATTACATTGTGTGTTCTTTTTTCACTCACGAAATCGAATGTAAATCTAACACTTATTTCTAAGCTTTCATCTCTATTCCACACGGCATTTCCGTATCCCCACCAGTATCTAAATGGATTTATATCTTTTTCAGCATAAATCTTTCTCAAAAGTATGAATAAATCAACCAAATTTGTTTTGCCAGAAGCATTAGCACCAACTAGTACATTAAGAGTTCCAAGTTCTAGCTTGCAGTCTCTCAGACTTTTAAAATTTCTTGCGTGTACTTTTTTAAGTTTCAGCACAAGCATAAGATGAAATCTAAAGTTTAATAAAATTTCGCCTGTTGTGGAGTTTGTCCCAAAGTTCCTTTTGTGCTAAAGCTAATGAAGATGCCTTGGAATTCAATAATTTGGCTCTCTCCTTAACCTTTGGAATTACCTTCCATATTTCTTCTTCTGGAATCCCTTCTTCTTCTGCAACTTCCCTAATTGCTTGGATAAGAATTTCCCAAAGCTTCACTTTATCCTCACCTCCTTAATTAAGCCACCCTTTTTGCATGTCTGAGAAAGATGAATAGGCTTGGGATTGTACACCAAGAATCTTAGCTGCTTCAATCCAAGTTTTTCCGTTGATCTTCCTTAAAGTATCCAATTTGATGTTCTTTCTCCTAAAATACCAGTAAGCGTCGACTCCAAACTTTTTAGTCCTTATACCTGCCATCATTTTAAAACCTCAATCCAGTCGATTGCATGCTTGAAAACGATCTTAACACTATTTCCTTATAATACTTTATAACAGTCTTCTGTAAAATTTGACATACTTCTACTCCAGTCATCGGACTTAAAATCACTTTTCGCCGTAGACGAAAATTTAAAGATTACCTGAAACAACTTGCATCATGGATTTAAGCGAACGCGAACTTAAGTTTTTGACACTAGCGACAATGGCCCAGACGCTAAAGAAGAATCTTGATGCAGGGACTGTAACTTATAGCGTAGCTTTACATCAATATAACGCAATACGAGAGCGTTTGAGGTCTTTCGATACTGAAGTTATGCTACTACTTCCGCCTCCTAGGAGTTTAAAAACTCTTAAAGACCTCAAGCTCGCTTCGGGGCAGCTCGTTGATTATGCTAACTCTAAGGCTCTACCAATATTCTTAAAATTAATGCATACAGTAACAAGCTTATCAACCGAGGCGGGTACATCTCAAGCTCTTAGAAATCCCCTAATGCCTATACTTCCTATTTTAGCTGAAGTCGGGTTAACGGAGAATTGGGCTGTAGCAGCCTGTGCACTAACTCTAATGGAAGTCCTCCTTAACCGTAAGCTCGAAGAGATGGGGTTATCTACAAATGGCAATTTTAACAAAAGACTGAGACGTTTAAGTTCGAGAACCAAAGAAGTAAATCTTCCAGAACTTTTGACTTCCGCTTTTTATGATGTTAGGAGTAAAGTTATCCATGGGGGGAAAGAACCAACACCTGAGGAACTCGAGTTAATAATCCATCATCTAGCAAATTTTACAGCTAAGCTTCGTGAATTAAAGCCTTAAAGATTAACGATTCACTTTCGCACCACCTGCAAACGCATTAAATTCATACTCATACGAGGAAGGAGGGATGCTATGAGTGTTGAAGAACGATTAAGGAAACTCAAAAAAAGGTAGACAGTCTAATCGGAGCAATAAAGGGCAGAGAAATCGTAGACCAAGAGATTTTGAAGAAAGGTATTTATCTTTTAGATAAGAATTATAAATAATGACAGAGATTACTTTCTCCTCAATGGAAGGATTAACTGCTATAAGTGCCTATGGAGTGATTATAATTGCTAATTCCTACCTATGTGGTTTCATCAGAAGAATCATCTTAGAAGAATTACAGAGACGAACAGACTTTCATCTTCTTTTACACCTTTTCTTGTGGTATTGCTCAGTATTCTGGGGTATAGCTGGAATTTCATTCGTAGCATGCAGGGTAGGAAACATTATCATAAACTCTGAAATTTGTGCTGGTTCTAACATAGGTGTATCTGTGTTAGCTGTAGGTATTGCGTTAGCAGCAACCATGTTTATTCCTCAGTTTGGTTGTTCAGTAGATTAATAGACAGAGTCTTGAATAATTCATTAAAGGGTTTACTATCATTTCTTGTAGTTGTCTGGATGATCTCCTTTGAGATTTGTTGCAGCAAAAACCCTAACCAAAAATTATTTAAAACCCCTTGTTGGGCAAGGGGCAATGTTTGTTGTTTGCGAAACCAGAAACCTGGAGCTGTTCTCCGTAATTATCGTAGTAGTACAGTAAATCGTCTTTTAAAGAGGGGGTTTTATGAGGGCTGCAGACGCGCTTGTTAAGGCTCTGGAGGCTGAAGGTGTTGAACACATTTTCGGCATACCGGGAGGAGCGATAATCGAAGTGTACGATGCCCTATACGACTCAGAAATAGAACACATACTCACGAGGCATGAACAAGCTGCTGTGCACGCTGCCGACGGATATGCGAGAGCTACTGGAAGAACAGGAGTTGTTTTCGCAACTTCCGGCCCGGGAGCGACGAATACTGTTACAGGCATAACCACTGCATACATGGACTCCTCACCCATCGTCGTAATGACGGGGCAGGTACCGAGGGCACTAATCGGGAACGACGCTTTTCAGGAAGCGGATATAACAGGCATAACCATGCCCATAACGAAGCACAACTATCTGGTTACAGACCCGAAAGCCCTGCTTAAAATTATAAGAGAAGCGTTCCATATTGCTTCGACGGGCAGACCAGGGCCTGTGCTAATCGATTTACCGAAGGACATTACCATGGCGGACATAGAGTTCGAGTACCCTCCGAAGATAGACCTCATAGGCTACAAACCGAAGCTCAGTGGACACCCCAAACAGATAAAGAGAGCAGCAGAGCTGATAATGAAGTCTGAGCGACCGATAATACTTGCAGGCGGAGGTGTTATTCTTTCTAATGCCAGTGAAGAACTCGTCAAGCTCGCAGAAACAATTCCCGCCTTCGTTGTAACCACGTTAATGGGTAAGGGTGCTATGCCCGAAAATCATCCTCTCTGCCTGGGCTTCATAGGCATGCACGGCTCGAAGTATGCGAATTATGCTATAATGGAATCAGATCTTGTTATTGCCGTTGGCTGCCGATTCAGCGATAGGACTACTGGCAGGGTTTCGAGCTTCGCTCCCTATGCAAAAATAATTCACATAGATGTTGACCCAGCGGAAATAGGGAAAAACGTTAGAGTTGATGTTCCAATCGTTGGAGATGCGAAGCAGGTTTTGCAGGAACTCGTTAAGTACATCAAGTACAAGCAGAGGAAGGAATGGGAAAGCAAGGTAAACGATTGGAGAAAAGCCTATCCTCTCCGGTATAAAAAAGATGGAAAACTTAGGCCACAGTACGTGATAGAGAAAGTTTACGAGCTGAAGCCGGATGCAATTGTTGCAACGGAGGTTGGCCAGAACCAGATGTGGGCTGCGCAGTACTTCAAGGTCTCGAGGCCAAGGCAGTTCATATCGAGCGGTGGATTGGGAACAATGGGCTTCGGCTTTCCAGCGGCGATGGGTGCTCAGGTAGCTTTTCCGGACAAGACCGTCGTTGACATAGCTGGAGATGGCAGCTTCCTGATGAACATCCAGGAGCTTGCAACGTGCGTAGACTACCGCATTCCGGTAAAGGTCTGCATTCTAAACAACATGTTTCTCGGAATGGTTAGGCAGTGGCAGCAGCTCTTCTACGACGAACGCTATTCTGCTACAAGCCTTCGATACAAAGAGATGAGCTTCGAAAAGATTGCAGAAGGATTTGGTGCTGTTGGCATAACTGTAGAAAGAGAATCTGAAGTTGAGGATGCTCTCAAGCAGGCGTTTGAAGTCAGCGATTTGCCTGTGGTGATAGACTTCAGGGTTGAAAGGCTTGAAAACGTGTACCCAATGGTTCCCGCCGGAGCAGCGCTAAATGAGATCATCGACGAGGAGGTGTGATTATGAAGCGAACGATTGCCGTTTTGGTTGAGAACAAGCCCGGAGTACTGGCAAGGGTTGCATCGCTCTTCAGGCGGAGGGGTTTCAACATAGACAGCCTAGCTGTTGGAACGACTGAAAGAGAAGACATCTCACGCATGACGATCGTCGTGAGGGGAGACGATAGAACAGTCGAGCAGGTAATGAAGCAGCTCAACAAACTAATAGAGATAATCAAGGTAAGCGATTTAACGCAGAACAGCGTCGATAGAGAGCTTGCCCTCGTGAAGGTTGCAGCAACAACGGAAACTAGGGGCGAGATAATAGAAATTGCAAACATATTCAGAGCGAGGATCGTTGACGTTGCGAGGGATAGCCTGATTATAGAAATAACGGGCGATGAAGAAAAAATCAATGCGTTCATCGATTTAATGAGGCAGTACGGAATAAAGGAGCTTGCAAGAACGGGCAAGATTTCGATGGCAAGGGGGGCGAAGGTTGTGCAGGTTTAATTTTTTCATATTTAATTTTCTAAATTTTAAATATTAAATAAAAATTCTAAAATTCACATAGGCTAATCGATTATCTTCTAACTGTGGCACTATCACTTGTTTCTTCATTTGCTTCTGAGTCGTATACCCAACCACTTTTTACCACGTTATCGACTGTAAACTCGAAAACACCGCTACCTCCCTTTACCCAGTCAGAATACAGAACTACCTCTCCATTGCTATTAGTATTTCCGGCATCTTTGTCTGTAGCCAGTCCATTCCAGTGCCCCATTACTGTTGCGCTCTCGACAGGATTATCATTCTCGTCGGTAATAGTTACTATCGCTATCGCTCTCATGTATGCGCCTCTTTTCAAGTTAGGATTAAAATATCTGGATTAACATTTATTGGTTACCTATTTTATGACTAGAGAAGAGAAAAGAGATTATGGCTAAAGAGATAGATTGAAAGAAAAATTGAGAACATTTTCAAGAAGATTTATAAACGTCAGAACTCCAAGTTAGATTATGCCCAAAGTTGTAATCGAAGTTCCCGATGAATTACCGGAAAAAGACGTTAGGATAGCTGTAGCCGTTCAGCTTTATAGAGAGGGAAAATTAACGTTAAAGCAAGCTTCAAATTTAGCTGACTTATGTTTGGAAGACTTCATGAAAGTTCTAAGCGATAAAAAAGTGAGCATAATTAACTGGGACGAAGAGGAATTGCAGAAGGAGCTAAAGAATGCAGATAGTTTCTAATACCTCGCCTCTAATAATTCTAAAGAAATCTGAGGCTATTTTTATTCTTGATAATTTATTTGACAGTGTGCTAATACCAAAAAGTGTTCAGAAGGAGTTGTTCAAAAAAGAAAAGGAGTTTTTCTCGTCACTTAAAACTTTAAAGGTTACTGAACCCAAAGACTTCAACTTAGTTAAAGTTCTAAGACTTATCGTTGACGAAGGAGAAGCCGAGGCAATTGCTTTGGCTATGGAGTTGAACTTACCGCTACTCATCGACGATCGCAAAGGAAGAAGAGTAGCGAAGAAGCTCGGTTTAAAATTTATAGGATCGCTGGGATTGCTGAAAATAGCGAAAGAAAGAGAAAGCATTTCTGAAGTAAAACCTTTCATTCAAAAATTTCTCGATAAAGGATATTACTTCGATGAGAAATTGGTTAGACGATTTTTGGAGAGTGTAGGTGAAAAATAACCGAAGTCCCAAACACTGTAACAAAGTCATTCACGCTCTGGTTTGCTGAAATTTACGATTCGCTATGGGAAACGAGGGTTTGCAAAGATGGTAAATTGTAGAGAAAGTCAGATCTATCCCACTCTAACTCATAAACGGATTCTGGATAAACAGACTGGAGAGCTTGAAATAGCGATTAGATACAAGCCGCAGGACTGGTTTGAGCTAGGATTAAAGATCTCAGCTTTAACCTTCATAGGATGCATAACTTACTTATTCTACGACTGGAGAAGAGAAAAGGGGAGATAGATGGGCTTTAAAGATTGAAAGAAGATTCAGAGAAATTTTGAGACTGAAAGTGATTTAAATATAAGAGATAATTAACGTTAGAGTAATAGTTCAAAACTAAAATTCGAGGGAAAATAATATGGATGTTGTGGATCTTAAAATTATTGAGAGAGCATAAAGACGAGCTTAGAAAGTTTGGTGTTAAAAAATAGGCGTTTTCGGATCTTACGCAAGAGGAGAAGAGACTGCTAAAAGCGACATAGACATCTATGTAGAATTCTATATAGATGAGCTTACATTTGAAAAGTACCTAGAATTAGCTGAATATCTTGAAGCTCTCTTGGGTAAAAAAGTGGATCTGATAACCAAGGATGGAGTAGGGACTATCAGAATTCCGTATATAAAGGAGAGTCTCAAAAGAGGCTTAATCTGCTAAATTGATATAACGAAGATCATGGAAAAGTAAATAAATGAAATAAACCCTAAAAGAGCATTATGAAAAAGAATGTATTGATTTACCAATAGTAACCCAAGGAAGAACTTTAGATGAAGTCGTTGAAAATATTAAAGAAGCTCTCAGTCTTCATTTAGAGGGTGAAGACTTAGAGGAATTGGAAATATCCCCAGATTTTTCAGTCTTAGTTAATCTGGAGCTCGAATATGCCAAAGCTTAGAGTTCTTAGCGGAAAAGAAGTCGTAAAAAATACTTTCAAAGTTTGGATTTGAAGTAATATCTCAGAGAGGTAGTCATGTGAAATTGAGGAGGATTCTGCCAGATGGCACAAAGCAAACTTTAATCAACACCTAATCATGAATGGAGAAAGCAAACCAAATATTTTCAAACCTCACCTATTTTTTTATACCATCGGTTATCATTTCAAGAAATAAGAAACAAAGTTAGAAACTGAATTCAGGCGAAACATGAGGGAGTTCAATCCTTTTGCAAAGCGGTGGAAGAAGGGAGATAGAAGGGTAGCACTCGTTTATCCCAACCGCTACGTTGGCGGTATAGCCAACATAGGATTGCAGCAGATCTACGCGGAAGTTAACGCCATAGAGGGCTGCGTTTGCGAGAGGTTTTACTGGGACGTTTTCGAATGCAAAAGGAGTATTGAGACAGGCACTCCCCTCAACGAGTTCGACATAGCCTTTTTTTCAATTCAATACGAAGAAGATTATTTTCGTATTGCAGAGATCGTTAAGAATTTTAAAGGCGTGAAAGTCGCTGGAGGGCCGTGCGTAATGGAAAATCCCCTGCCCTTGGTGGAATTTTTTGATTATTTTTACTTTGGCGAAGTAGATGATGAAGTTCCAGAGGTTATTTCTGCCTGTGAAAGCGGTAGCGAAACCGAACACCTAAAAAAGGCTGAAAACATCGGAGAAGAGAGGGTTAAAGTTAGAAGAGCGGAACTTAACACTCACCTTCAAACGCAAATAATCGGCGAAGGGGCTTACGGAAAATGCTACCTTCTTGAAGTTGGGAGAGGATGCAAGCGAGCGTGCAGCTTTTGCATGGTGAGGCAGATCTATGCCCCGTGCAGGTGGAGGGAAGTTGAGCTCCTTCTCAGCGTGGCGGAGGAAGCAAAGAAATTTGTGAGTAAAATAGCCCTCGTTGCCCCATCCGTAACGGATCATCCTGAGATAAAGGAACTGATAGCGTCTCTGGTTGAAATGGGATTTCTTGTGTCTCCCTCATCCATAAGGGCGGATACAATAGACGAAGAGCTCATGCAGTTGCTATCGAAAAGCGGGGTTGAAAGCATAACGATGGCCCCCGAGGCGGGAAGTGAGCGGATGAGAAAGCTGTTGAGGAAGGGTATTGACGAAGAGGACGTCCTGAACGCATCCCAGCTTGCTTCGCAGCATGGAATAAGAAAGGTTAAGCTCTATTTCATGATCGGCCTGCCAAAAGAAAGCGAGGAGGATGTAAGTGCAATCGTTGAACTCTCAAAGCAGGTGAAAAGACTCGTTCCTCGAGTTACCGTCTCTATAAACCCTCTCGTCCCCAAACCCCACACACCTTTACAATGGCTTCCTTTTGGCGGAAAAGATGATGTAAAGGAAGGCTTAGCCAGTTTAAAGAAGAAAATGTCTTTCTTGAAAAAGGAGTTGCGGAAAGCAGGTATTTCGGTTAGTGTAGGCAGCGTTGACGAGTTTGCAACTCAAGCTATACTTTCGAGAGGGGGTAGAAAGATCGGAAGGGCGATTGCAATGAATAGCTTCAAATTCAAGGACTACATAGACTACCTTGGCAGAATAGACGAAGAGGAGTTGCCCTGGGACTTCATAGACCACAGCTACAGCAAGAAGAGGCTCGCTAAAGAATACGAACGTTTAATGAGTTTAGTACGCTGACGTCTTTCAGGAATGGATAATTTTCCCTTATTTTCCACACCTCCTCAAGCTCGATTTCCTCGACGAGTATACAGTCCCCCTCTCCCGCAATGCTTGCTCTTCCCCACGGATCAACCACCATCGAGCGGCCGAAAGAATTGGCTGCTACAACAAAAAGCTGGTTCTCTATCGCTCGTGCTTTGACAAGGTTCTCCCAGTGGTCGAGTCTCTTTCTTGGGAACTGCGACGGTATGGCAAGAATTTCGGCTCCTAAAAGAGCGAGCTTCCTCGCTATTTCTGGAAATCTAATCTCGTAGCAGATGGCCAAACCTATCTTACCAGCAGGCGTACTGCAAATGACGAGTTCGTTTCCGGGCAGAAAGTTTCTCCTTTCAGAGGTTAGTGGAAAAAGCAGAACTTTCGCATAGGTGGCGATTACGTTTCCTCTGTGAATAATGGCGGCAATATTTCTGAGCCCCTCACTCTTCGCAATCACTCCTGCTACTAAAACTGTATCCCTCTCCTCTGAGAGTTCTATTATCTCAGAAAGCTCCTCTTCAATTCCTCCAGTGTTTGTGTAACTTTTTTCCCGAAGACCTGTGTTAAAAGCCTCTGGTAGAACGACAAGATCCGGATCGAGCTGGAGTGCCTTTTCTAGCATACCTACTGCTTTTTTTACGTTCTCTTCTCTGCTGTTCTTCGTCTCGAACTGGATGACGCATACTCTCATCTTTGCCCGCCTCCAGCTTTTAGGGCCAGCAAGTAGAGAAGGTAGCTCAGCTTGTTAAGCCACTCTACAACCTCCATGCGAAGTTTTCTCTCGTTGTAAAGCTTTACTGCCCTCCTTTCTGCCCTTCTAACAACGGTTCTCGCCACGCTGAGCATCGCCGAAGTTTCGTTTGTCTCGAGGACGACGAATGAGGCAGGAAGTTCCACCTTTCTTTCCATGTCTGTTATCAACTCGAGAATTCTTTCGTAATCCTTCTGGCTGAGGTATGGTTTCCCAGAAGAAACCTCTGCTCCTACTTTGAACATTGTCCTCTGTATTTCCTCGAGGATGGTTTTAGTCTCTGAATCCCCTGAAAAAACCTTTGCAAGACCGATGAACGCATTGGCTTCATCAACGCTACCGACACATTCAACAACATCCGAATCCTTTGACAGCATTCCGCGAAGCGTGGAAGTAACGCTGGAATCCTTCATCGAACTTATTTGGCGGATGCAAACTTAAGGATTGTGGAAAGTCTTATAAAGTCCGCATTCTTCTGTTAGTTTCCGGACTGGAAGTGATTCGATGAACGAAGAAGTGGAGGTTTACTGCCCTGCATGCAAGAAAAAGCACAAGTTTGTCGCGGAGATTCAGGAATTCAAATGCAAGGGAAAGCACCTCGTACTGTTGAAGGACAGACTCGGCTGGAGACTCATGGAGGTCGTTGTCGTTTCTGATGATGAAGAGGATTAGATGTTCCCAGTTAGCTCAATCATTTTACGGCTAGTTTTGGTGCCTGTAAAGAAGATTCCTCAACCTAACAGCTAAATCTGGTTTATCTGTTATTATGCCATGAATTCTTCTATCTTTAAGCAATTCCCACATCAGTTTTTCTTCATTGATTGTCCAGGTAAATACAGGTATACTGTCTTTTTCGATTCTCTTTAAAAACTCGGACGTCAAAAGTTTCCAGTGAGGTAATAGAATATCTGCCTTTGAACTTGTGTATCTCTCGAAGAACAACTCTAAAAGTCCTGTTGATGTAACACTACCGAGTCTTCCTACTAAAAGTAATCCAACTTTTATATTGGGATAGCCCTCCTTAATTACTTTCAAAGATCTGTCGTTAAACGATGTAATAATGAATTCATCCCCCTTGAAGTACTTTAGTATCAACTCAACCACATCCTTCTCGTATCCCTCTTCCTTTAACTCCACGTCTAATTTTATTTTTCCCTTTGCATAATTTAGAAACTCTTCAACCGTGGGTACGTTAAATCCCTGATCCCGACAAATTCTTCTAATGCTTTCATATGTTAACTCTCTTACTAATCTACCCTGAATACGTTCGTCATGATACACGATGAAAACACCATCCTTAGTTTTCCTAACATCAAATTCTACCATATCCGCACCTAACTCAATCGCCTTTTTGCATAATTCAATTGTGTTTCCTCTTACGTAAGCCGAAGCACCACGATGAGCGATTATTATTTTCTTAATCTTTGAGTCCTTTTGATACCCAGTCTATTGCGTTTCTTAAAAGAATTACAAACTCTTTCTCTGGCTTTGAAATACTCCCGGCTATATGGTCTTTTTTATCACCGCTATTTATCCAGACTACTCGTCCTCTTGAATACTCACGGACAACAACTAAAGGCTTAGGATCTACCTCTTCTGTTTGGAATATACAAGTGACGTCTGGAGACCAGTTACCCCAGACGATCTCTCCGTCTTCCAATTCAAAAGACTCTGGCAAATCTTTCAGCATCTCATGATTTTTGATAGCTGCGTTTCTTACGTACTTTACTCTCTCCATCCTCCTGAACTCATTAAGCTGACAACCAAACATCCTTTCCAGTTTGTCATTTCTTACTCTTCTATAGATTATATCGTGAGTCCCAATGATTCCTCCTCCTTTTTCGACGTATTTAACGAGCCAATTTTGAATTTTCTCTCTAACTTTTTTACTTTCAGATAACTTGGTGACATCGGAAACAATTAGAATTACTGCCTGTACAACGGTTGGACTTTGTGGAAAGGACTGTACTTCTGTAGGAGTTTGCAGGCTTTTGAATATTGACGACGGAAACGTTTTTCAAGCTTTGTACAGATTTTTTGCTGTTGGAGACGTTGTCGTCGTTCCATATCAGAATGTAGCGTCTACGCGTGAGCACCGCTCTTAGGAAGTGATATACGGTAAGAACCTGTGGCGTTGCTTATTACATCCACCGTTGTTAATATTAAACTTTGATCTGAAATCGAACTTTAACCTCTATACTGCATGTAACTTTCACATTTCGTATAATTTTCCCCGTGTATCTGGTATATCTCAAAATCAGAAGACGTCCTCCACCTTTCCACGATTCCACACCTTCCTACCACCTTTCGCCTCCGTCCTAAGCATTAGGTATCTGCCCTCCTGCTTTAGCGGTATTATAAAGTATTCTTCCATCTCTCCGCTTTCTCGTCTTAAAATGAGCTTTACCTTTTCTTCACTCCTCTCTCCTGTCTTCGGGTCGAGGTATTCGTACCTGACGTATGAGCCTCTGTCGATGAGGCTTCTTACTTCTATCTTACCCTTCTTGCTTTTCGCTAAAACCTCTTGGGGGTACATACTTCTTGTATGGCGATACTGTATTACTTTTTTCCTTTGAGATGGTTAACTTGATGAACAGTTTTAAAGTCTAAATTTTACTTACAGAGAATTGCTTTAAATTTATTAATTAATAATTTTATACTCATAGTTATAATATTGCTGTCCATATTAGTCATCTTTTATTCGAAAATCTTTTATCTACCTCGTTTTAAGTTCGAATAATGGAAAAGCGTATCCAAACAATACTAAAAAAGCTCAGCCTTCAGGGAAGGGTAGAAATCCTCGAAAGCCTTGCAGAAGGGCCGATGACTCCATCAGAACTTGGAAAGATCAACAACATGCCTCTTTCAACCGTATCGAGATGCTTGAAGGTACTGAGCGACTGTTGCTTGGTTAAAAAGACTGGAAATAAGTACGAGCTAACAGGCATAGGCTATCTCGCTGCGGACTACTTTTCCAACGTTGAGCAGATACTTTCCCTCTGGGAGTATATATGCGACGCGGGCGAGTTTGTGAAAATACTTCCAATGGAACTCAAGCCGGGATTGGCTTATTTATGCAGTGCTAAAATAGAACCCGATCCCTATGCCGCCGTTTTGAGGGCTATGGAGGATATAAAGAAAGCTAAAAATTATGGTAAGTACATAGACAGGATCGTAAGTTATGAAATATTTTGGATAATGGCAGAAAAAAATCTAAAAAAGGGCGTAAACGACTACGTGATTTCGCCTCCAAGTGTGGCCAATAGGAAATTAGAGGTTTGCATCCAAGTATTTAGAGACATGAACCTAACTACTGAAGATTTGGAGCGTATTAAAGGCTCAACCCAGATCAAGTTGTTAGATTTACCCTTTCAACTTGGAATAATCGATGGCAAAGTTCTTTATCTGCAAATATTTCAGGGAAAGAAAACCGAAACTCCCTTCTTTATCTCCCGAGACAGAAAGTGCGTTGAATGGGGCGAAAGGCTTTTCGACTACTTCTGGGAGCTTGCTGAACCTTTAGATATTGTAGCAGAATTCAACAAATACCTGTAATTCTCTTTCACCCTTTTTTCGACCTCCCTGTACAGATTTCCACCGTGGGCGTCTATGCCAACGACACATGGCCCGAAATTCTCAACTTCCAGAACCCATACGGCTTCTGCCATTCCAAGGTTTTCCCAGTAAACAGCCTTAGCG
>Ga0190367_1000872_pt1 | contig 19395 bp, 30 predicted proteins | sample 4872181011_MG_FD_171838 | JGI IMG/M metagenome (GOLD analysis project Ga0190367, IMG submission 171838) | Hydrothermal vent microbial mat bacterial communities from Southern Trench, Guaymas Basin, Mexico - 4872-18-10-11_MG | ecosystem: Environmental > Aquatic > Marine > Hydrothermal vents >...
ATTTAGTTGATTGAATGGGGACTAAATGAGCATAATAAGAGGGAAAGAAGCATTTATTTACTATAATTGCTATGGTTGATGGCAAAGTTGAGTGAAAGAAAGTTGGAGTATACGACTATCTAGCCGACAAGGTTACCTGGTTCATTCAAGTACCCGTCCCTATAGATGGAGGCTGAACTGGTATCCCTCATTTTTATGGATTAGAATGTTGATAGCTTTCAAGAGAATGCTTATTAGGTTTCTAATTGATGATTTACGGCGTTGATGGCGAGCTAGACTCCATTAGAGACAATACATACATTAATGCGAAGCTAAAGCATGATCCAGCCACTAGAATTACAATATTCATATTATAATGCATTAATAGGATTCATAGCCTCGAGGACAGTCATAAAGTTGAGGACAGACTATTTAATCATTACGTTGATGGCTATGGCCGAGGCAGCGAGGATAATTGGAATAAACTACTATTCACTAGTTGGAGGAACACTTTCGATTCACGTACCAGACCTCTTCGCATGGATGGGAGGATTCAGAAGTGCCGGAGTAGTCATTATGGCACCGGCAATTTCAATTGCAACATTCATTCTAGTTCAAGCATTAGTGACCTCTCCATTTGGAAGGCTAATGAAGGCTATAAGGGAGAGCGAAGTAACCGCAGAGTGCATAGGTAAAGATGTAGTTAAAGTGAAAACTGCAGTAATAGTAGTCGGCTCATCCCTAGCCTCACTAACAGGAGTACTATTCTCAATATACTTGGAAACAATCATAGCATCAGCATACACTAGAACTAACTGGACATTCTGGCCATGGCTAATGGTCCTAATGGGTGGACTTGGAAATAATGTTGGAGCAGCAATAGGAACACTAGTAGTAATTCTGGTTAGAAGAACCATAATATTCTATAAGCACTACTTTGAAGCATACATTCCATTCCAAGTAATATGGTTAGAGCAAATAATGCTTGGAGTAGCCCTCATACTAATAATGATATTTAGGCCGCAAGGACTAACACCCGAAAAGCCAGTTAAAATTAGAGGCATAAGAGATTACAGTGAAATCCAAAAGAAACTAAAGTTGAAGAAGCTAGGCAGCTCATAGTGGCAATAAACAGCGCGAAAGCTAGTAGAGACCGTGAAAACCCTTATTTAACTATTATGAATTAGACAAGCTTAACATACTTCCTCAAAATAGCCCTGGAACATATGCCATGATCATAAACCGGCGAGACAACCTCTTCAAAAATCAGTTTTAATTTAAGTGAACTAGCAATATCATCTATTAAGTCAAATGGAGCTATTTTCTCTTGATCAATGATGTAGATGAAGCCACTTCTCTTTAAAACACGCGTTGCTTCCCTCAATGACAGCTCAATATTCTCCTCATCAAATTCATGTATCGACCAAGCATAGAGAACAGCATCAAAAAACTCTGATTCAAACGGAAGCCTCACACCATTAATAGGCTTCAATTGAACCCTACAACCCAATTTCTCAGCTAGCTTCTCCGCAATATTTAATGCCTCAGCTGACACATCAACACCATAAACATCGTAACCTTCCAAGGCAAGTGCACATACATTCAATCCCCTACCACAACCAATTTCAAGTACTCTACCACCAACTTTAACTTCTCGATTAATGAGATTGCAAATAAAAGCATGCCTCTTAAATAGAAAATCATTAGACTTGATGAAGTCGTTCAAATTCATTCTACTCCTTCTCAAAGCAGAGAGCATGTAGAATAAGCCTATGGGAGCAGAATACTTAGCCAATAGGCTCCCCAACAACTTCCCATCAAAACCTTCGTTAACTAGCATTTCAAATTCAACTTCAAATAATTCAGCTCTTAGACGATCAAAGGCCCTCTCAATTAACACCTTAATCTCATCAATACTCTCCACAATACATCCTCCACTCACTCAAGAATTCAAGCAGTCAATCATATAGCAAGAAACACTATTTAAATACTATGAAAACTGCAATCCCAATTATAAGGAACCGGGAGCTATTAAGCTGATTAATTCAATTCTCGAAAACACTTCATTGGAGAAAATTAGAGTGCTTTAGAGCAGAGTGCTAGTTTTAGTGAGGAGAATGATGAGCACTAGTAGTTAACTTAAATTGTTTGTTTAAATAAGTGTTTCTTCGATATTATTTTTGAACTAATTTTTAATGCAAAAATTCTCTTAGTAAAGGTTAAAGATAGATTTTATATATGAGAGACTACTCCCCGCCGCTGGCGGCTTAGCTCTCTAAGAAGCGTGGGACATTGATACTCACGCTAAAACTACTCGTCCTCTTTTCATTAGTAGTTATCCTCGGATTTACAAGCTCCATAATCTATGATAAGACTAGGATTCCAGACATTATTTGGTTGCTATTATTCGGAATTTTCTTGGGGCCAATCGCGCATATTTATGATCCAGAGCTTTTCATTAGAGTTTCACCGCTCATGAGCATAATTGCACTATGCATCATATTGTTTGATGCAGGTATTAATGTTGATTTAAGATTAATAATAAGTGCATTTCCGAGAAGCATTCTACTAATAGCCCTAACATACCCGTTGACGATGATTTCAATAGGACTATTTCTCAGCTACTACTTCCCGAGTAACTTCGATTTACCCAAAGCTTTACTTCTCGGCGGAATGGTTGGTGGAACTAGTACTGTCACTACTATTGGAATAATCAGTGCCATTGAGAAAACGGGAGTAGCTGTTGATGAAGCAAAAACAGTTCTACTACTTGAATCAGTTCTAACAGATCCAATAAGCGTAATTACCTGCATCACCCTCCTAAAAATAATAATGCTATCGAAGGTATCGCTTCTAGTCATAGTTGAAGACTTGCTCACCTCATTCATCAACTCCATAATTGTGGGATATGTTTCAGGCTTAATCTGGTCCATAATACTAGATAAGCTCAAGGAAAAGCCATTAACCTACATAGTGACATTAGCAGTAGTCTTCCTCGTATATGTTGCCTCGGAAGAATTTGGAGGTGAAGGGTCAGGGGCATTAGCAGTATTCATATTTTCACTTGTAATTGCAAACTTCGACTACATAGTCAAAACAGTAGGTATTAAGCGTAAATTCGAAGTTAATAGGAAAGTGTTGAGGGAATTTCATAGGGAAATCACATTTCTAATTAAATCATTCTTCTTCACGTATATTGGGCTCATAGCATCCATATCTCTTAACTACATAATTCTAGGATCAGCCCTAGTAATCATAATTCTCATTGACAGACTGATTTCAGCATCAATTGCATCATCAATATTGAAGCTCAGCCAACTAGATAAAACCATTATAGAGACAACAGTTGCAAGCGGCCTACCAGCCCTAGTAATGTCCCAGCTCCCAATGATATATGATCCAACTAGAACACACTTCCAATCACCAGAAATATATCCAAATCTATGTTTCATCATAGTCATTGGAACAGTACTATTCGGAGCAATAGTAACACCATTAATTGCCAAGAGAAAGGCAAGTAAAATAGAAGGGAAGGCTACGAATACAAGTAAGCAAATCAGCTGAAATCAATTAGCAAATTTTGTTAGGATACAAATTCAATTGTAACTTCCACAAGCTTTAATAAGTATTAAGTAATAGTGTAGTGGAGTCTGGGAGCATACAAATTCAACGTTAATAGGGAGTGAAATCAATGCATAGCAGTGAAGTGAGTGAAAGTAGAAAACTGCTCCGAAAATTCATGCTTAAAATTTCATCTGAATTCTCATTTATCCGTGGAAACATTCTAATTTTAATCGCAACATGGATAATCATCGACTTCTTCGAAGAACTATCGAGAGCATACTTCCCACTATACGTAGTAGCTCTAGGTGGATCAGCAGTTGTAGTTGGATTAATTGGCTCAATCCAAATGATTTCATCTGCACTAGTTCAAATACCGGGTGGATACTTAGCAGATAAGTATGGTAGGAAGAGGATAATAGTGTTCATGACATTCATCATGGCAGTTTCACAGCTAATATATGCATTAGCGCCAAACTGGCAAGCACTCATAATTGCAGCAGCTATTTCGGGATTAGCAAGCATCTATAGTCCAGCTCTTCAAGCCATAACCATGGACTCACTCCCGAAGGATAAGAGGGGAATGGGCTTCTCAATCATAAACTTAATTTCAAGTGTAGCTACAACACCATCACCACTAATAACAGCATACCTATACTCAAAGCTTGGTTTAGTCCCTTGCGTCAGGCTGGGATTCGCATTATTGTTCACAGCACTTGCCACCGCATCAGTATTGAGATTGAAATTGAAGGAAACATTGAAAACTAAAAATAAAATAGATCTACGTGAAATAATAAGGTTATATCCAAACTCCATTTTAAGCTCAATTAGAGTTTGGAGTAAAGCATCAACATCAGTACTAGCACTATTCATAAGTGAAATAGTATTCACACTTTCATTATCAATGCTAGACCCAATAATCCTACTATACCTAACCGATGAAACAGGAATAACGCCCATTCAATGGTCATACATTCTAACTGCAATTTCAATTTCAACAATAATTCTAGCAATACCATCAGGTAAAATCATAGATAAAATTGGAAAGAAAAAACCGCTAATAGCAGCAAACCTAATAGTAGCAGTAACAATACCAATCATACTCTATGGAAACTTCACAGCTCTACTAGTAGGAGCACCGCTATGGGGATTATCAAACCTACTATACTATGCTTCAAGCTCAGCACTATTCACAGACCTAATACCAAGAGATGAGAGAGGCAAAGTTTCAGGTTCAAGAAACTTCTTCAAATCAATAGCAGGCTCAATAGGGAGATTTATTGGTGGAGCACTATATGAATATACATCACATCAACTACCATTCTACATCCAATACCTATTCATAACCTTAATAACAGCCCTACTAATAACCTATGTTAAGGAACCAAAAGTAAAAGCAGATTAAATTACTGGTGAAAATATGTGCGGAATATTCGCATACATAGGATTAGAACCAATACAAATAAAATATGTACTTAAAATTCTAAGCCAACTAGAAGTAGAAAAACAGCCAATAGATAAAACACCAGTTGGAGGTCATGGAGCAGGAATTGCAGCTCTACATAAAAACAAGCTCTACTTCACTAAGATAGGTAAAGGGGAGAATGAAAGCCCAACACACAAACTACAGGAAATAATTGAAAGTAAATGGAGCATAAAGGAAGCAAACATAATACTCGCACACGTAAGAAGAGCATCAAAACAATTCCAACACACAATAAAATATAGGGAATGCACGCAGCCATACATAGCCAACTGCACAAACCAATACACAGTAATATCAGTACACAATGGCTTCATAAGAAACTACTTAGAACTAAAATCAAAACTAAAAATAAAACATAATTTTGAATCAGAAAAAATAGAATTAATAGACTCAGAAATCCTACCACACCTAATGGAAGAACTATTAATGGAATATGGAGACAATAAAGAAACAACAAGCAAACTATTTACACTAATAAATGGAAACAACACAGCAGCAATCCTAACCAAAAAGGGAACCAATGCATCAATACACATAATACACAAAGGAGCAACACGAGGACTATATGCATGGAAAAACGAAAACACACTAATACTATGCACAAGACAGCATATAATAAAAGAAAACATTAAAGAACAAGTAAAAGAGCTAAATGAAATAATAAGAATAAAACCAAGAGAAAATAATGAAGCAAAAATGCACTGGAAAATTCCAAGCAAAATAGTAAAGTAAATCTAAAAATTTAGATAAAACATCAAAAATCTATGCATTGATAAATGAGGAGACAATCATAAGCAAAAATACTCCATCCCTCTCCCTACAAGTAAATCAATGAAAAATCATATGAGGAAAAACAAACAACATTAAAGTAAAAACCCTTACATACGGGAGATATGAGTCTTTAGAATCTCATTTAAAGAGAATTGAAAGTTATGGTCGCGTCTACTTTGTAGCTGTCGGCGAGAAGAAGCTCTCATTGCTAAGGGAGCCCGAGGCACTTAAGATATTCTCATCTTGGCTATTTAATTAATTTCTCAATGTCTTTAATATACTTTTTAACTTTTTCAAATTCAACTTTAATGTCTTCGATATCAATGATGCCTTCATAGAAGACTATTTCATGTAAATTTCTTTCTCTAGCTAAGTACCTATCTCTAAATCCATAGTTTTCAAGTTCTGGGTACTTTCTTTCTAATTCCCTTAGTAGCCTTCTTCTCTCCCAGTGGCTTGATGGAATTTTATTCATGAATTTTAGGATTAAAGCGTTTGAAGCTTGAATGACTGCATTCCAAGCTTTCTCGACTGAATCTCGAATTTTATAGTGATTGTTTTCTCCAATTCCGGATTCAAATTCCTTGATAGCTTCTTTGAGGAAGGTTTTTGCATCTTCAATGAATAGTTTAATTCTTTCATCAATACTCAACATTAATTTCACCATTGTGATTAGTATTATGATGCATTGCAATAGCAGTTATCCTTAGTATTTTGCTAATTAATATGTCTTAAGTACTAATATTTATGGGTTTCACAGTTGATTTTGATAGTGATATCAAACAGTATGTGGAGTATGATAGTTCTGTTGTGGTTCCGTTGAAAGGTGGAATTAGTATTGTGATTGCTGCAATGAGACTGCTTATTAATGATTACCCTCCAAGAGAACAGCACTAGTAAGTATGAGTGAAACGAGAAATCAATTTCCATGAGATGAAATAATTGCATTCTCCAGATCATGTAGTTACTCTTTTCACCCATTTTACTTTGTCAAAGTCACTATCAAAACTGTAAATTTCGTTTAACCCAAGTTCCTCTATGCATATTAATGCTAGTGCATCGTTAACTCCTATTAGGTACTCTTCAGCTTTCAATACAGCTTCACTATAGGAGACTACACTTACATCGTATACGTAAATTGATGGTTTACCTAATATAGCCTTAATGTATTCTATCGATTTAGTTTTTTAGATGTATGTGATTCCAGTATATTTGCAATTTCAGATAAGTGTACTACTGTCGTGACAACTTCCTCGCCCTCCTCTATACGCGATAGAATTCTCTTAGCATTCTCCTTAAGTTCTAAAACATCCTCAGAAACTCTTCTTTTGGGTTTGAGGAAGGCGTAGAGGAAGACGGAAGCATCAATGAATCTCAAATCCCCTAATCTCTCTTGAGCAAGTACTTCTTGAGCTCATTATAATCCCTAAATGCATCACTTGGAATGTCCACTTCTATTGAGTCGAAAAGCTCCCTAAAGCTTTTAGAGATTAGAGGTTGCAGGATGATCTTACCTTCATGAAGATAAATTATAAATCTATTGGATTTTACCTTCTCCAATATCTTCTTAGGAATTCTAATCCTACCATACCTATCAACCATTACAACTGACAAACCACTCGCCCAAAACCTGTAGCACTAGTTGAACATATTAACTTTTCACGAATTACGTGTTACGTATGATGAGCTGACGGTGGATTCCGTATTTCATACGATGTTAAGTATTGCATGAAGCGGATACTTCCATTGAGGAGTTAAATAAAATATGGAATTTGAGGGAAAATTTTACTTCTCTAATTGTATTATTGAATTTTCAGTTAATCCTCCAATTAGATTCCATCCCTTCTTGAGAGTTAGCGTTAATTTGCTTACTGGTTTACCAGTGATTGTTAGTGTTGTAGATTGTGGGACGAGGATCCAGTATCCTTTACCTGGTTCAATGATAGCTGGTTTAATGTAGTGCTTACTTTCTGAATTCCAAGTGTAAATGTAGAATGGAATATTTAAGTTGCTGAATACTGTTTCAATGCTATTTTCGGTTAATTCTAATGGTATGGTTATTAAGTTCCATCCTTCAAGTAGATTTAATGTTAAAGTTACTTTTCAATGGGTTTGACTGTCTTAATTTTAGCTTTAATTGTAGCTGTTTTTGATGGATCGTTAATTGAAGTTATGGTAATGTTAGCGATGCAGCTTCCAGCAATGAATGGTGTAAATCCAATTCTTATAAGCTTACTTTCACCTGGATTTAAATTCACAATTCTTGCATGTGGAGTGTTAAAATTAATTTTGAATGTAATATTGATAATATTTCATTTACATGTTACATGTTTTAGATGAAATATGACTTCAATTATGCTGTTACAATTTAAATGTATTCATGCCTGGAACTATGTTTTATGAGTATTCGACACACTCTACATCTCTTCAATGGAATACTTAGTAGCAAAATAAAATTAGGATTCAAGATTCATCCCAATATGGTAGATTATAAACTTTAGGATTGAATTTAATTTCAGTATTGTTACTTAACTATCTTTCTTATGTCCATGTTTCCTCCTGAAACTATTATTGCTACGTTTTCATTTCTATTGAATTTCATTTTTCTCTGTAGTATGGCTGCTATTCCAACTACACCTGATGGTTCAACTACTTGATGCTCATTTTTTAGTGTCCAGAGCACTGCTTCCATTAACTTTTCATCTTCAACTAAAATTATATCGTCAACATATTTTAACGTGAATTTTAGGGTTAGCTCTGATATTTTTCCTGCTAATGCTTCAGCTAAGCATGGTTCGTATGGTACTTCAACTACTCTTTTAGCTTTAAAGCTTTCATACATGGTTCTAGCTTTATCCGTCTGCACACCGATAATCTTCACTTTCGGATTTACCGTTTTAGCATAGAATGCTACTCCTGATATTAATCCCCCACCTCCAATTGGAACTAGAATCGTGTTTATATCCGGATTATCCATGAATATTTCATGTGCAATTGTTGCTTGACCAGCGATTACTTTTAAGTCGGCATATGATGATATGTAGGTTAAATCGTTTTCCCTAGCTATTTTGAAGCAGTACTCTTCAGCTTCATCATAATTATCTCCTGCAAGAACAACTTCTCCACCAAAAGCTTTGCAGAGCTCAATTTTCCATTTAGACGTATTTTTAGGCATTACTATAATTGACTTGACACCTAATTTACTTGAAATATATGCTAATCCAATTCCATGATTACCTGAGGAAGCGGTAATGATACCTCTCTCCAATTCCTCTCTAGATAAGCTTTTAACTGCATTACATGCGCCTCTAACCTTAAATGAACCTGTAACTTGAATGTTCTCCAGTTTAAGATAGACATTGCAGTTAGCAATCCTACTCAACTTATAAGAGTACATTAGTGGAGTCCAAGCAACATACTCCCTAATATTCCTATAGGCCTTAAATACATCAATTAAACTCAAGCTCACAACCTACATGTAATTTAAACTCAACTTAAAATTCTTAGCTCTAGTTCCTACTCTATAGTTTTAAGGAGGCTAATAAAGTAGTGTATGGATAATTAAAGAACCAAACATGTGCTTGTCTAAGTATAAATTACTGAACACCTTTCCTAACTATTCTCTCACCTTTAAATCTCCATAAACCAGTTTTTGGAGATAAAATCTCGATTTCCAATTCCTCTATAACTGCATCCGATAGTAATACTTCTCTTTCGTGAACTGTAACTATTGCATTGCAAATTATGGTTTTTGAATTTCTATCCTCACATTTAACTGTCAATTTAACTGCATTTGGTATGAAGTAGCTCAGTACTTCTCCACCAGCAGTATCCAATGTTTCAAGTGATGAATTACTTGGTGGAGGCCATAAACCTAAGTTTTCAGCAATATTTCTGGGTAAATGTATGTCTAATTCATCGGTTGTAAAGCCCGTATTGAGTAGTGCTGAAGTAGTTAAGCTTCTATTGCTCCTAGTACTTTTAAGTTCAACCCTTACTCTTACTGGCATTCTCCTCAACCTTCTCCATAGGTATTATTAAGCCCAATTTCTTACCTCTACGCATCCTTCCAAGCCTCTTTCTCGGCTTCAACAATTCATCACTCACCAATCTCCACCTAAATAAACATTAATAGAACTTCGACATAAACATTCACTTAACCCATTCTCCTAAAAAGATGCTTAACTTCACTGATCATTTTACACTCTAATTTGAGCGAATAATCACTCTCGCATGGATATCTCTTACTCCATACATTTCGAATAATTTTAATGGAGGCTTACATTGATTAGCACGATAAAATAACTCGTTTTCAAGTTCCTCATAACTCATTAGATATCCCAGAAAATTAATTTCTCAAATTTCTTTCCCGCTCCATTAGATGCATGCGGTAAATTATTAGGATTATTGCCCATGTTAGTGTTCCTAGCCAAGTCATAAATGGTATGAAGAGTATTATTAGAAATTCAATGAAATTTAATCGAATACAACTTATGGGCGGAATGAAGAAAAGTATTGCATAGTAAATTAGAAATATTATTGCTAAGTCGAGGCTGAAATGCTTTCTATCAGTTAAATATATTCTAATTGCTGATAATGTGAGGGCCCAAATAAATGCACCCAGCCCATAAATAGGGATGAAATTTAGAATAATAGCTTCAGACCAGCGAAACTGCATTAAACCTAATTCATAGCCAAGTCTAAAAACAATAATACTCCAACCATAAAGAACCATTGCAATGAAATCAATTATCAAGTACTTAAATTTCATCAAAAATAAAATGGAAAAAGAAGAATATAACTTTCACGAATAAATCGACAAAATACTCAATCATATTACATTTTTCTGCTAGATCTCCCCTAAACCAAGGAATTGGAAAGAATAATACTAAAGATTTAATCCTACATTACTCCCAATTTAAGGTATCTTCATTAAAAATTTCTCACATCACCTCAAGCATTATCAGTTAACTCACTCCAGTAAATCTTAAACTTAATTAGGTGAATTATGCATTTCCCTACTTGGTGGTCTCGTGATTAAGCCTGAGGAAATACCTAGTGAAGTTATAGTTTTTATTGAAGAAGTAATGCGGAATATAGCTTCTAGAAGGGGTTGGAAATTGACTTCCAATGTTGAGCGTAGGAGACTATTAATTGCTCATTTAATAGCTAATTGGGCTAATTATGGCCACCCATACTGTCCATGTAGATTGGAGCATATTAGAGACAATATTTGTCCATGTAAATGGGCCTCTAGAGAAATTGAGAATTATGGTAAGTGTAAGTGTGGATTGCTTACTGCATGAAGCGTTGATGATGACCCAGTATTTTAGTTTATGGATAGGAGCTTGGAGGCACTATTTTTAGTGCTTGATTTGTCATTTTAATGCTATCTTCTAAATTTGTAATTTTTGTTAGTGCTCTTATTCCATCAACTATTTCAGGAATTTGAATTGAGTGAGGATCAAATGCACCAATTAACTTTAAAATGCTATTATTTACTTCAATTAGATCCTCCCAAATAAAAAGTTCATATAAATCACCTATTGAACGCCCTATTCTCCTGAAATACTCGAAAATTGCATCCGTTGATACTAAACCCCTATCAGTATTAACTAATACAATTCTCTGAATATTACTGAGTAGCTTCACTACTTCTTCCCTTGAAGCTCTCCCATCTAAATTAATAGTTAACAGAACGTGCTCAACATCATTGATGGTATTTTAAATGATGATACTAATACTAGGCTGGTCAATAAGATATTTTAATTCACGAATTAATTCGTGAATAACTATTCTTTTTCAGACATGATTGAATTCACTATACCCCTACTTGGACGCATGAATTCCGCACTTGGTGTAATGAAAGTACACGCCATAAACTTAATCTTAAACTTTGAATTCAGTGGATTAAATACTCTAAATAGACTTACAGTTTGGGATGTGGAATTCTAATGTACTTCAAATTTCCAGCTTTATCATTGGAATTCTACCTAAAAATGAATCATATAGTTCACCTGAATACTCCCAATCAACTCTTCTCCCCTCAAAATAGACATTTACATTGAAACTACCATTCCTTACTGGGAACATCATTACGGCACTACTATAATTAATATTCCTATAAGGGTATGTTACATCAATGACTACGTGATAATCAAAATCAGTATTATTAGTACATCTCGAAACACTAACTACGATTCCAATGGAATAAATTGAAGGAAAATATGGTGGAGGGCAAAGAGCACAGTTAACAGATAGCAATATGATGAGAATAAGCATGAGCACTACCATACGCAGCTTCATTAAAACCCCAAGATACACATAAACTGAGCAAACTAATATGATTAGCTCTATTGCATGATTGGAATAACAATATTCCATAGCATTCAATTAACTTTGAAAAGAATGTAATGAACATGAATAAATACTAAACATATTGAAGCTACCCAACCAATTGAATTTTAAATTGTAGTGCAGTGAACTATTGAGTGTTACTAACAAAAGATTTAATAACACTATTGAAGAGAATGCTAAACATGACTAGTGCGCTAGAGCGGATTGCTAATCCAAGGCACGAAATTGAAAAGTTGATTGAGAAGGGTGATTTGAAGGCGTTACTGCTTAAGGCTGCAGAGCTGCATGGCCATTTATGTCCATACTTGGCGTATGGGGTTATGGCCGGCTATGTTGCCATGCGCGAATTGAATGTGAAGAGTAGGGGTATGGAGGAAATAGTGGCTATAGTTGAAACTAATAATTGCTTTTGCGATGGAATTCAAGTAGTTACTGGTTGCACATTTGGAAATAACGCCCTAATATTTAGGGATGTTGGAAAAACTGCAGTTACAGTTGCGAAGAGAGATGGAACAGCAATAAGAATAGTTCTAAATCCTGAGTTTGAGGAGTCGCAAGTAAAGGAGTATCCTGAAGCATATGAGTTGTGGAATAAAATTGTTGTGAGACGAGAGGAAGCTACGAAAGAGGAGCATGAGAAGCTGATGAAGTTGTTTGCAGAAATATCACTTAAAGAGTTAAATCAACCATTCAATAAAATATTCAAGATTACCCGACTAAAAATAAAGGTACCAGAATATGCCCCAATATATGCCTCAGTTAAATGCTCCATATGTGGAGAAAAAGTAATGGAACCTAAAGCAAGAGTGAAAGACGGGAAACCAGTATGCATTGACTGCTCTAAAAGCGAGTACTACCTTCTGGATGGAAGAGGAATTTCACTGGAAAAACCAGCTGATGAATCGCGGTGAACAATTATGTCTAGGGGAATGCTCTCATCAAGAGAAATAGCTTTAATATCTATTTTCGCAAGCATATCCTCAATTAGCACATTAACCACAGCATTCATTCCAGCACCCCTACCAGGACTATACGCAGTAATTTCAATTCCAATAGGAACCATATTGATATTAGTATTGAGGACAATTATAGATAGAAGTGGAATTGCAACAATAACCCAATTCATTAGCGGATTAATATCAACATTCCTGCCAGGAGGGCCACCAGTAAAGTGGATAATAATTCCAGTATGGGTTATAGGGGGAGTAATGGTTGATGCACTATTCAAATTACTGAGTAGGATACGTGGCTCACGATTATTCTACGCCATAATAGGCTCAACATACATTGTGCCAGGAGACATCATACTCTACTGGTCATTCAGCATATTCCTACACTGGACATGGCCACTACTATTCTTCATCTACGGCTTCGTAGCAATTCATATGATTTTAGGATTAATTGCAAGCCTAATAGTACCGGACATATTAAGGAGAGTTAAACCTGAAATCATGCAAAGCTACTAGTATTGAAAGTAAAGATAGTATTCACGGTAAGCTAGGGAAAAGCAATATGCTGCTGCAACTTTAGTTATTTAAAAGGTGTCCTGTCATGCTGGAGAGCTTGAAGTCAAAAATTGTTATTGGCTTCATAGCTTACGGATTTTTCATGGGTTTAATTTCAATATACTTTTTCTGGCATAGTGATGCACCTTTAATACTCAATTTACCAGCAATATGGATTAGCAATATAATATATGGATTATTGATAGAATACCTTGGTGATCCAAGCTCACCACACGCCCACTATACCATACCTTGGATTCTGAGAATACCACAAACATACTTTATAATATCCTTAATATTTTGGAGCGTCCTCGGCATACTTGTAGACAGGATTGTTAAAATATTAAGACAAAGCATTTAGAAGACTAAGAGAATAGTATGTGGATTCAATAAAATTAGAGGGTTCATGAATCTTAGGAAATAGTTTTATGGGAATTATGTAATGGATAATGAAGATAAATTGATTTGTGGCTAAGATTAAATGCTTATATGAGTGTAATGTTTTGTAGAGGGGAATTTAGAGTAGCTAAGGTTAGAGCTAAACGTGTAGTGATTGAGGTTCCTGAAGGCCTTAAACTGCCTCCCGATGAGCTTGAGGAAAGATTAAGAATAGAGCTAGCGTTGAGACTATACGAGAAGGGTATAGCGTCACTAGGTCAAGCCCGCAGAATAGCGGGACTCTCGAAATGGGACTTCTTAGAACTATTAGCCAAGGAGGGAATATCGATACATTATGGTGGAGAAGAGCAAAAAGAAGACTTAGAGGTTGCTAAAAGACTTGCAAGGAAAACAAAGAAATAGTGAGGATAAGAAAGAGTTGCTCGTAGTCTCTAATTCAAGTGTAATTATCGCGCTCACCAGAATATATTGCCTCAACCTTTTAAAGAAGCTCCTCAGAAGAATCTTAGTTCCAGAAGCTGTTTGGCAGAAGATGACAGTTAGGTGTAAGCCTGGCAGCGAGGAAATAATAAGGACAGATTTCATCCACGTAAGAGAGGTTCATAATAAGAAATTAGCGTTACTCCTCAAAGAATTCGTTGATGAAAGCGAGGCTGAAGTAATAACGCTAGCATTAGAGGTTAATGCAGATTTATTGCTTGTCGATGACTATGATGCTAGAAGCTTGGCGAAAGAGCTAAGGCTCAAGGTAATGGGTATCCTAGGCGTAATAGCATTAGCCAAGTATAGAGGGTTAATCTTAAAGGCAAAGTCAATAGTAGATGAGCTAGTAAAGAGTGGCTTCCAGATATCAAGGAGGGTACTTGAGGAATTCCTTAGAGAACTGGATGAGAAATAGAAATCTTAAAGCAAGAGCTATGGTAGTATGATGTACAGTGATAAAACATGTCTAGTAATTCTTAAATTTAACTTTAAGCTACTTCTTCGAGCAGCATATTTAGTATTTTCCATTCTTCACTATCTCTCTTTATTACTTTAACTATGAGTCCTACTATTGAGTGGCTTGGTAGTTTCCATGGGTCTGGTTTTGGATTTGCATCACCTTTAAACTGATATTGAATTATTACTTCACCTGGTTTACCAGTTACTTCCTTTTTGATGATTCTATGGTATATGAGTGGTATGGTTTTCTCTTTTACTAGTGATATTGCTAGCTGTTCTGGTGGTGGTATATATGCTACTATGTCTCCTACATCTATCGGTTTACCTCTCTTGTGTAGGTATTCTATTGCTGTTTGACCTGTTAGAATTATGAGTATGTCTCCTGAATTTATGGTTGGCTTCATGCTTTCACCTTCAACTTTAGTGATCAATAATGATTTTGGGTAGAGGGATTTGGTTGATGCGTAGAGACCAAATGCTGTTAGGGTTAATGTTAGTAGTTTATTTGCAAACTTTTCATCGACAAATTTCTCTTTTAAGTAGATTTGGTAGATGAATGTGTTGAGTGCTATGAGTTTATTCCATAGGTAACCTGCTACAACTGATATGGCGGCACACTTCTTAATTTCACTTCCATCTTTGAAAATTTTACAGTTTTTCATGCACCACTTAACTCTATCCTCGTAAATCTTCATTAACTGATTAATGGTTGTGATGATATTGAACTTCATTCTTTCGAAGTAATCTTGAAAATTGAATTCATTGCCGGATGTCATGTAGATCTCCAAGTAATACTTAGCTTTAACTAAGCTATTTAAACTACATAGATTGACTTTCAGTTGTTAAGATATAGGAGTAAAGAATATTTTTGTCCACGCATATCTTGAACTTGAAGTTTTACATGGTTATTGGAGGTATGTGAAGATTTATGGGTCGTCGAATTAGAAAAATAATTTCACATATTAAGCTTGAAGATTTACCTATTGAATTTATTTTTGAATTAGCTATTCCGAAGAGAATTGGTAGGATGAAGTCTCATATTACTTGGGAGTTTTTGAAGGTGGATGGTTAATGGCTATTAGAGTTAGAGTTTCACTGTTAAATCCTAGGACGAATATCCAAGTTGAAACTAGTGCTTTAATTAATAGTGGTTATGAGGTTGAGGTTGCTGAAATTCAAATACCTTTATCGTTAGCTCGGAGGTTGGGTTTTAATGTTGATGAGGCTAGGATTGGATCGATTACTTTGTGTGGTCAAATAGAGATTCCCATTAGAATTTTAGGGGTAGTTAAGGTTAGGGTTATTGTTGAGGATAGGGAGACTAATTGGGTTAATGCCATTGCTACATCTATAGGTAGGGAAAGGGAGGTATTGTTAAGTGATAAGTTGACTGATGCTCTTGGTATAAGTCCGATTAAAGTTGGAGAAGGAGTTTGGAGGTTAACTGATGATCCACCCAACGTTTTGAGGAGGAGTGTACCTGCTGAGTATTGGGAGTAAATTATGCTTCCATCTCTAGCCTCAATCACTCATCCTATTCTTCTTCAAGCTCCTCCATACTTTCATATTTGAGTAAAAACCTTGAATTTACCAGCTAACTCTAAACTTCACTTATTATCAGCTTTAAAATTATCCTCCTCTTAACATTTTAGGTATGAGTCTTCTTCCTTGATCATCCATGAAAACTATGGTCTCATCACTCACAATTCAACACCGTAAGCATTAAAGTTTAATGTGATAATAATTTTCCTCGAACTATTCACGTATATTTATGTGAATTATTGAGTGGTGAGGTTTGCTTGAGAGCTTTGAGACTTTATGCTCCATATGATTTAAGATTGGAGGAGGTTTCTGAGCCAGTTCTTGTTGATGGATGGGTTTTAATTAGGAGTTTGTATGTTGGTGTTTGTGGTACTGATAAGGCTATTTATACTGGTAGCTATGTTTTACCTAGGTATCCGATTACTTTGGGTCATGAAGTTGCTGGTGTAGTTGTTGATGGACCTAGAGATTTAATTGGATGTAGAGTTACTTGTGAAATTAACTTTCCATGCTGTAAATGTGAAATGTGTAGGTTGGGCTTGTATACTCACTGTCCTTATAGGAGGACTCTTGGATTAACTTTTGATGGTGGATTAGCAGATTACTTCACTGCACCATTGAGTTCAATTCACTTAATTGATGATTTAAACCCAATTTTAGGAGTATTCGTTGAGCCATTGGCAGCAGTAATTAATGCAGTTAAGTTTGAGCTGATAACTAGACCTGTGAAGGTAGCTGTTATTGGTAGTGGTAATTTAGCTTACTTAACTACTCAAGTACTCATGTTAATGGGACTAGATCCAGTTGTAATTGCTCGTAGAGATAGTCCTAAAGTGAAGTACTTTGAAGAATTGAATGCTGAAATTGTTTATGTTGATGAAGTTGAAGAGTATGTGGAGAAGAGGACTTCAATGGGTTTAGGATTTAACTTAACTTTTGAAGCTACTGGAAGTAATGAGGGATTAAACTTAGCAGTGAAAATTACTAGACCTAGAGGTGTAGTTCACGTTAAATCTACACCTGGAGGTTTAGCTCAATTTAATCAGACACTTGCAGTTGTGAAGGAGTTGAAGATTATTTGTAGTAGGTGTGGTAATTTTAGGGATTTCGAGTATGCAATTAAGCTTTTGAGGAGTGGATTGGTTAAGCCAGTTGTAACTTCAATTTTGAAGTTGAGTGATTCGAGTAGGATTTTCGAGAGAGCACTTAATAGGTGTGAATTGAAAGTTGTAGTTGAAATTTAATTTTCATGGTGAACTCCATGAAATCTAACGCTACCAATCTAAAAGACATCTACAAGTTGATTGGTAGAGCATATGACATCTCTACAGTTGAGGGTTCGAGGAGAATTGAGCGTGTTAGAGAGAATATTGTGTGGGCTGTTAAGGAATTGGATTTGAAGTTGAATGGTGAGAGTTTCATATTAGCATTGTGTGCTGGTTCTGGGCCGGAAGCAATAGTTTTAAGTGAAGTTTATGGTTGTAGAGTTCTATGTATCGACGTTCAAGGCTGGTTACTTGAGAAGTGTAATGTTGAAGTTAAGCGTAGAAGATTAAATGTTGAATGCATATGCTCTGACGCCAAACTAATTGGCAGCTTACTTGGTAGAGCTAAATTTGATGGAGCTACTATTTGGGGTTGCAGTCTAGGTCACTTAAGCATTAAAGACTTCGACACCATAGCTTCAAGCGTACGTGAGTTGATTGTTGATGGTGGATTCATACTGATTGAGCAGTCGGATCACGTATTCGGATTACTGCAAAGGTATGAGAAGGCATTTGTTGAAAGTAGAAATCCACCAGTAGTAAGCTTCCACTTAGAATTTAACCCGGTAGATGGGTATTGGAAGAGGTTAGTTGTGGATTTTAGTACTGGTGAAGTTACCGAGTACGTGGTTTATGTTTGGAGTCCATGGATTATAAAGTATGTTTTGGAGAAGAATGGGTTTAGTGAAGTTAAGGTGTTGAGGGAGAAGTATGGTGGAAGCTATGTTATAGTAGGATTTAAAATGTAATGTGGACTAGCATTCTTCTATTGAATCGGGTAAAGAAGAAGGATGAATTTATGGGGAGTTTATTGTGGTGGGGGTGGAGGTATAGGTTTAACTTTTATGAGGCATGGTTTGTAGACTAGTATCCATGCACCCATACCGGTTGGAATTACTGTTGATGCACGATAGCTTCCAGCTGCTGGATCCCATATGAAAACTTTACTGTAAACTGCATTGCTTGGTGTAGCTGTGAAGTTTGCTGTTGCACCGTAAACTCCACTTATAATGTTCCATCCAGGCTTCAATTCTAAAGTGTATTCTGGTATGTGTTCACCACTAATTGTAATATTCACGTCTTCTAGTACGAATATCCAGAATCCGTGGCCAGGCGGTGGGGTTCTCTTTATTCTAATGTAACCTCTCCTCTCACTACTCCACATGTAAGCTACATAGTACTTGCCATTGAGTAGTTCTGATAAGTCCACTTGAATAGCTAGTGGTACTGATATTAGGTTCCATCCAGCTTTCAATTGAATTGTTACTTCTGGAATGTATGGATAGACTTGGGTTATGGCAGTTGCATTAACTACTTTACCTGTTAGTAATGATTTGACTGTTATAATTGAAGTGTAGTTTCCTGGTTCATAAGACTTGAATCTTAATTCAAGTTTAATTTGAGCTTTAGGTGGTAATTTTACTCTTGAAATACTGAGATGACCTAGAGATGCAGTAATCACGTATTCATCGGTTAATCCACCAGTATTCGTCAATGTAAATTCGTGTACTACTTCATCTCCAGTAGTACATGAAATAACGCTTCTCTCAGGTTTTAAGGTGAAGTCTGCTATTGCTGGTGGTGTGCG
>Ga0190367_1000873_pt1 | contig 19377 bp, 23 predicted proteins | sample 4872181011_MG_FD_171838 | JGI IMG/M metagenome (GOLD analysis project Ga0190367, IMG submission 171838) | Hydrothermal vent microbial mat bacterial communities from Southern Trench, Guaymas Basin, Mexico - 4872-18-10-11_MG | ecosystem: Environmental > Aquatic > Marine > Hydrothermal vents >...
CTCAAGCCATCCTCAGTTAACTCGAATCTCATGGCATTATCATCATACTCAATCCTCAAATAACCCCTTCTAGCCAAATCAACCAATCCGGAAATTATTTGACTAAGGCCGATACTACCATTAACGAGATATGCAGCCTCAAGGGCACTGAGCTTTGAAGGCTTAATACCAATGGATATAATTGAAGTGTCAACTGAAATTCTCGGATGCCTACCTTTAAAAAGCCATAGACCAACCATAGCGATAGTAGAAAATAGAGCTATGAGCAATCCAGACTCAATAGGATACTCTTTAAAGAAGAAGTAGAGCTTAAGTGGAGGCTCATAGATTTTGGGGAAAGCCACAATAATCCTGTAAGCAGTATGTGGAGGTAAATTCACGTACCTAAACTTTATAATTGTCTCACCATCAACACTCTGTACTTCAATGGGCTCAGGACTATAGGAAAGCAGTTCACTAGAACTAAAATCACCTGGTAAGCGCACAACAACCAGGACTTCACGTATTGGAACAGACCACTCATATCCAACAGCAAGCCAATCAATTACATTTTGAAGTTTACTTGGAGCTAAAAGCGCACCATAAACTCTATACTTAACTCTAAAAATAACTCTAGCAGGAGCAACAACTATGGGATAGCTCCAATAAATATTAACCCTATCAACACCGTACTCAACATTCCATTCACTAAGCTCAATATTAGTTAAGGATTCAACACTTAAAACATCAATATCATCAATACCGGTAAAGGGAATTGACCTCCAACCCCTACTAAAGCTACCAGAAATCAAGTTAAAGCTGAGATCTTCAATAACCATAAAACTACCATCATCTAAAACAGTAATTTCAACATGAATATAATCGACCTCATAAACCTTACCGGCCAAAACAGCAGTAGCACTCGCTGAAAATACTATGAGTAGTGAAGCAAAAACCATTACAGCCAGGACACAGCATATCCTACGCATACTAGACATCAATAATAAGGGTAAAAAGCTAATTAATAAGCTTGGTGTTTACTTGGGAAAACCAACGATTGATGGTGAGAAATTGGGAGTTAATGGTAGAGTAGTTGTCGATGAACATGGAGAAGAACTAATTAAGAAAGGTGAACTAAACGTATACAATAAGTGGATAATCGAGGTTCACGGAAATCCAGCTCAAGGAGAAGTAGTTGAAGTAGCCGATAAGAGGGGGAATACTCTAGCATATGGATTCTATGAAAATATTGGAGCAATAGGAGTAAGAGTGCTGAGCTATGAGAAAATTGACGATCCAATTCAAGTAATTGAAGAGAAAATAATGAAAGCACATAGCTTAAGAGCTAATAGACTGAAATTAAGTGAATTCTACAGGCTAATTAACAGTGATGGAGATGAAATGCCAGGACTAATAGTCGATGCATATAAAGACATAGCAGTAATTCAGAGCAGCAGCATAGGATTCGACAAAACCCTATATAAAATAGCTAAGATATTAATGAGAAAACTAAATTTCAAAACAATATACGTTAAAAATGATCAGAGGAGCAGGATTAAAGTTGGAATGAAAATTTGGAAGAAAATAGTTATGGGGGATAAAAAGACTAGAACAATAATTAATGAGGGAAACGCAAAGTTCCACGTAGACGTGGAAAATGGTCAAAAAACAGGCTTCTTCATAGATCAGAGACCAAATAGAATTGAACTCGAAAAATACGTTAACCCAAACATGAAGGTACTCGACCTCTACAGCTATACCGGTGGATTCGGAATTCATGCAGCAATTAAAGGTGCAAAAGTAGTAATGATCGAGGAATCAATCTATGCAGTTAATGAAGCAATTAGAAATGCAAAATTAAATGGAGTTGAAGATAAATGCAAAATCATTAAATGTAGAGTTGAAGACTACATGAGGACGTGCAAGAGCAAATTCGACATAGTAATATGCGATCCACCAGCGTTAATACAGAAACTTGAAGATAAAAGGAAGGGTAAAAAAGCATATTTAAAGCTCTATGAATCAACAATGAAAATTTTAAATGACGGAGGATTACTAATAGCATCAAGCTGCAGCCACTTCATATCGGAAAGTGAATTCCTAGACTTAATATGGAGAGCTTCAATGAAAGCTAAGAGAGAAGTGAAGTTGATTGGTAAAGTTAGAGGAGCATCACCATGCCACATAGCCAGACCAAGAGATAAACACTTAATGTACCTAAAAGTAGCATTTCTACACGTAAATTAATCTAGAAATTCAACGCTACGAAGACACTATAATTAGAAGAAGAGCTTAAATAACTTAAAAACCGTTATCATCTATAATCAAAACATGCACTTAAATATATGAGCAAAGCACATGCATAACAATCATTGCCACATAAACGTATGAAGTAAATCGATTATTAATACATAGAATTATTTTAAGGGGAATAGGCCAATTATTTAGTGGTGAAATTATGAGTGAATTATATGATGTAAATGATTTTTGGAAGTTTAAAATGAGAGTTGGATTGATTAAAAGTGCAGTTAGAGTCCCCAGAACTAGAAAGCTAATTAAACTTGAAGTAGACTTCGGAGATGAAACTAGAACTGTAATTGCAGGTGTAGGAGATCAATATGAACCAGAAGACTTCACGGGTAAAAAAATGATTTTCGTAACAAACCTGAAGCCAAAGAAAATAGCTGGAGTAACAAGTGAAGCAATGCTAATAGTAGCTGAAGATGAAACTACAGGAAAAGTCTACCTAATAACTTTAGGCGAAGAAGTACCAATAGGATGTAAAGTATGGTAGAACAAAACATAGCAAATCCACTCCATATCTATTGGAGTTACCAAGAATTTCAAGCCAAAATACCTTATCGCATTCATAAATGCTAAAGACTCATCAGGGGAATTTACATGACAATTATAGCACCAGTGCTTAGCGAAGTTCATCATGTCCTAACTATTCCTTCAACTATTCACTATTACCCTTCAGAAAAGAATGATACGAAAACGTTTTACTACACCTACCTAATCACATCTTCATAACCATATTCTTCAAGATAATTTTCAATTACAGCTCATTCCGCAGAAAACGATAGATGTTAAAGATCTTTCACGCGAACTACTTGAATTGACATATTTAATTTATTACATACCATTAGTATTTTGTTGAAGTGCTTATCTTCATCTAATGCCAGCACCGGAATTTTCATACGAAGAGCTGTAGCTGCTGATGAAATATCTCCCCATGGTATAGAATATTTGAGCTCACGAGCTTTCAGCTGTAATCTACCCATCAATATGGTATATTGCAGATCTTTAACGATATTCAACCTCCTATAAATTAGAGTAGCATATGTTAGTGATGTTTTTACATCGTACCCTAGCCCGTACATTGCGGATATTAATTCACTAATATTGAATAAACCTATATGAAGTGTTATTTCACCTTTCTCATGCATATCTAGAAGTTTTCTAATCTTATCCCATCCTGGCTCTCGTGTAACAGGTAGTAGTAAAGGTCCAGTATCAATAGCTATATTACTTGGTAAGCTCTTCAACTCTTTCACTCTCAATATTCTCCTCCCTATCCCTTTCCTCAAGAAATGTCTTAACGCCTCCAATAGGCTTAATATTATCAATAAACTCTACAAGAGACATGGGCCTTCTCAATAAGATGCCATTATCCGTGAGAATGAGATCTAACTCATCCCCCTCCTTGATACCCAATCTCTCCCTAACCTCTCTAGGAATAGTTATTGTGAAGCGTTTACCGACCCTAACTCTTAAGACAATCCCCTCCGCAATGTCCATAGATCATACACCAAAATCAGAACAGCAATACCACTTAAATACATTTCACTGCACATTCAGACTGAATATTCAGTATTACTTAGAACACATCAACATTACTCAGCATGATTTTGAAGACAGCACAGATATCCAAAGTGCTAGAAAGATTCATAGAGCATAGTGGAGGATTACATTATCAGGTAGGAGTGTGAGTAAGGAACTTGTAGAGCTCCTAGTTAATGACATCTCAGAAGAGTACTTCATCATTAGTAGAATATGCTGCCCAAAGTGTAAAGCACCAAAACTTGAAAGAATTCTCCAGAATTCCTAAAGCTAACGGAGTTATCCAAGGTATTAAAGGATTCAGGGGCAAGTGGCAGAGCTGACAGACTCACTTTAAAGTGCAAAGAATGCGGCTTTAAATTCACATTACTCTTCCATCTACATCAATCCTATATTAACAAGCTATCTGACACTACTCGACGACTACTTGAGATGATAGAGAAAAACAGAGACAATAACAACTATCATGATAAGTCACGATCTCCAAGTATTTGAAAATGATATAACCCTAATCTCTACAATATACTTCACTATGCATCCCTCTTAGCTTCGCTAAATTTCTTAAAATAACATGAATTGCAGATTAAAATGACAATCAATAAAACAAGTCCTTTAGAAAGATCCTAACTCAATAGTCTTCCTTAGCTTTAGTAACGGCAACTTGATACATACATCATAATACATTTTAAATTAGCTGAAATTTCTCGAAGTCTATGAACAAGAGTATCTTTAGTCATGTACTCCTTTAAAGTTAATTTTTATCTTTAACTTTCCTTCAAATAGTACATTACTCACCCTTCATTAACTCCTTCAATTTTTGCTCTACAACATCCTCTCCAAGTTCCTCAGTAATGCTCCATAGCAGTTTAAATAAGTGCTTTCTTTTACGTACATGTTCCTTGTACTCCTTATATGCTTCTTCTTTTAGAGGGCCTAGTACTACTTTTTTGCTTTCTTCATCATATCTTATGAAGTAGGATTCTCCTAAGAAGGGGGATACTGTTGGGTCGATTTCTGAGACCATATCTATTATGAAGGCAGATAGCAATCCTAAATCCCATTCCCAAGCCTCTCTAGGTCTATAGTCTAAAAGTCTAAGTAAGAGAAGACCTCCTGTAATTACACCCTTACCTAGCAAGGCGTAGCCCGGATTATCATGTACAGGCTCAGCTAAGCCACGATCATCAAAAACGTAGAGTCTAGGTTTACCATCCTGCGTAACGCTAGCTAGAAGCAAATTCACATTCGGCTCTATTCCCATTCCCCTAAGCTCTCGATATCTAGATATAAGTTTTGATTCAATACTTTCAACTATTCCTTCAACTTCATCAGCAGATGGATTCCTATCCTCCTTAGAACCGATATTTTCAAACCATGACTTAAATGCTAGTTCAATAACTCTAAAGCCCTGCTTAACGAGTATAGCATCACCTGCACCACCAGCAATACCAAGATCCAATTCCTTATCGCTGTCGTAAACAAAGTATATAGGCTTGATTTTCTTCTCCTCATGAAATACCAAACCGCTCGAAGCCCTACTATCAGCTGAAACTAGAACTCCCCGACCCCAAACAAGCGCAATTACTAGCGTCATATTATCTAACACCATTCCATATATTTCTCTCAATCATTCAATTACCTTTTCTCTATCTAAACCTCTTTCACTCTTCAAAATCAATCATAATTGAATTACAGGCCATAAATAAATAACTTTAGAGGTTTACATGAACATGTAAAGCAATAAATTATCAATGACTAGTAATCAAGATTATAGGAATTTAGCTTACAAACATAAAGCTTTATGATCATGGTAAAGTGTAATTAGATCGTGAACTACATAATCATGATAGACCTTGCTTCAATTTATATTCAGCTTTAATTCTTGCTTCTACCTCCTTCATTACCTTTCATACCTGGTAATACAGGAAGATCAGGTATTTCCGGAAGGAGTATGAAAAGAAGCTTCATTATTTTCCTTCCTTTAGATTCTTCAATAGCGTTAACGGAATATTTTTATCTGAAAAATTTATTTTTATCTGAGTAGTGAAGTAAATGTCAGCAATTGCAAGTGTAGGTAAGAGATATACAATAGTTATTCCGAAAGAGATAAGGGAAAAAGTGAAGATTAGTGAAGGGAGTAAAGTCTTAATTTCAGTTAGGGGTGGTAAGATTATAATTGAACCATTACCTGAAGATCCATTTAAAGTTCTAGGTGAGGTTATAGGTGAACCATATAAGGAGGAGGTTGATGAGAGAAAGGCGATTGAGTGGTTGATGAAGAATACCAGTAGCAGATACTGAACTATTATTTGCACTTAATCCTTTAGATCCGAAACATGAAAGCGCACTAAAGCTATTAAGTAAACTTAAAGGGAAGCTACTCATCCCGGATATTGCACTTCTCGAATTCGAGATTGCATTGAAATCTAGAGGTAGAAGTGCAGATGAAATTAGGAGAGCACTCCTCGCATTGAAGAGAATAATGTTAAACTATGAAGTTAATGAAGTTAAAACGATAGATGTAGTAATGTTATTGCAACACTTAGAGTTAATGGGGAAGTATAATTTAAGCTTCTTCGACAGCCTAATAGCTTCATCAGCGCTCACAGTAGATGGAATTGTAGTTTCAGATGATAAATCATTTAATTTAGTGGAGGGATTGAAGAGAATACCAGTAACTGCAAATTAAGATTTCCTCCACCTATCCATATCTCTCTTAGTATACTTTTCAATAACCCTCATAAACTCCTTCTCCAAATCGATACCATAATAGTTTGCAATGCATATAACTGCATAGATTATGTCTGCGAGCTCCATTCCAATATCAGATTTAGCTTCATCAATCTTCCTCTTTTTAGGTCCTTCAATAGCATTAAGTTCACGCGAAAGTTCACCAACCTCTTCAACCAATGCAGCTAGCATTGATAGTGGAGGCCAATAACCGCCACCAATATTTCTAATCCAATCATCAACTATTTTCTGAGCCATTCTAAATGTTAATTCACCACTCAAACTAGCACCCTCCACTAAAACATTACTTATGCTCTAGGTCTTCAGGTGAAGGTTAAGTTAAAAGTTCACTCCAACCAATACCCCACTTCCTAAGTGAAACAGTTAGTTCATCATACAGCTCAGAGTTTAAGCCGAAGTATTCAGGTGGAATAACACCCTTATCCTCAACTAAACCCTTCAAGATGAGCTTAGCAATTTCAGCTTGAGTAAAACCAGTAGTCTTACCCATAGCCGTCAACTTAAGTGAATCATCATATCGAACATCCATAATGTAGCGCCTACGATCACCAAAAACTGGTTCAGCATCAATGAGCATTACAGCTCTATCCCTACCCTCCCTAACAAGCTTACTCTCAAGAATCTTGGCGAGAAAATCAGTTAGGTTAATCTTTAAGCCATTAACTTCAATGGAATCATAGCCGAGAAAGCCCAAGTCCCTAAGCAACTTCATAACCTTCAAGTGGCCAGGATACCTCAAGGTAAACTCTATGAGTTCACTGACATCACTAAAGGTTTTAAGCATGGTTCTAATACCATCGGAAGCAAAGAACTCGAAAACACCTAAATCCGGAATATTAATAACACCAGTATAACTTAATGGATCAACTTCAGCAATTCTACCATTAATAATGGCTCTAGCAGGCCTAATATACTCATCAACCAAATCCGGAATACTCCAAGTAGCAATTAAACCTAAAGGTATGCTTGGATCCTCAGATAAACCACCAACATAAATTCTAGCAGACTTCAAGCCACCAAACTTAGAGTGAAAGTAGCCGACAACAACATTGCTTAAGCCGGGGGCAAAGCCAGCATCAACAATTAACCTGCACTCACGCTTAGTAGCTAATTCATGGAGAATCCATGGATCCTCGGGGAAGTAGGATACATCAACAACATCAACACCCAAATCGACGAGTTTTCGCAAAACACCATAGGAAATAGAGCCTGGAAGTGCAGTTAAAACTAGGTCAAATTGCTTAAAAACACTAAAATCATCAGCAGCAACATTAAAGCATTCAACATTGAAACCAAATTTCTCAGATGCAATCTTAAGTCTATCCTCATTAATATCGAAAACAGTTAAGTCAATATTGGATAAATAAAAGTTCAATCCAACAGCAAAACCAATCCTACCAAAACCTAAGAGGGCTACACCACCCAAAACCATCACCACATGAATTTATGCCATAATAATTTTAAATGCTTAGCTGAAATAGCTACTCCTCATGAAGAGCTAAACCATCTAACCTAGCTCAAACCCTCCTAACCATGCGAATTATAATTGAAGGAGCGAGAACTGCAATAGCAATTAATAGGAGAGTGAAGAGCACAGTTGAAGAAGCAATATTAGCATATACTAATCCGGAAAGCGAAATATCAGTGTAAACCACGTAGGTTATTGGAGCTTGATGATTAAATCCCTGAGCACCCCCTAAACCCCCAATAGTTATTGAAGTACTGACCTCAGTTGCTATTTGAATACATGTAATTAAAATGGAGATTTTAAGGGGCTTCGCCATTAAAGGTAGAACTACATCCCTCATCTTAAGGGGGAAATTTGCTCCAAGAAATTCAGCAGCCTCCTCCAAGTCTAAGGGGATTGATGTCACCATTGTTTGAACAACCCTATAGAGATAGGGCGTCCTCCTCACAGCATAGGCTAGAATGAGGTAAATCCATGGGCTCCTAATGGGTGAGGGAAACAGGTTTAATCTAGTAAAGGTGTGAAAGTAGCTGTAAGCAACAACTATACCTGGCAGGGCAAGTGGAATGCTAATTAACAGGTCAATTAGCACTGAAAAAACGCTCTTAAACCTAGAAGTATAATATCCGGCAATAAATGAAATAAATGCAGATATAACTATTGAAGCAAGAGTGTAAAGTAGAGAGTTCAATACAGCCCTCAACCTAGTACTCGATTGAAAGAGCAAGTTAAATGGAGAAGAACCTAAAATTGGGAATGGAGAAGCAATCCACTTCTCACTAAAAGCATAGATTACGCTTATGATCATTGGAGCTGTAATGGCAAAGTTAACAATGGATACCATTAAAAATAGCAATGCACTTCCAATTGAGATTCTCTCCCTATAATGCTTAGCGGAGAAAACAAGTAATGAACCAAAACTCCTATAAATAATCGGTATATATCGATATCCAAAAACAAAAACTGCTATGGAAATTAAAAGCAGAATTAATGCGTAGCCAGCCGACTGAGGAACTATTCTACCAGTAATTTCCTCAATGAAATATGCATAAACCCTATATGAAAGCAAGTTCCTAGCTGATGAGTCACCCTGAAAAATTATTGGCCCAACAACATCATCAATAGAAAAGGTAAACGTGGTGATCAAGCTAGCTATGATTGCAGGCTTAGAATAAGGTATAATGATTCTTAAAATAGTAGTTGAAGGCCTTCCACCCAAACTGTAAGATGCCTCAATAAGCTCGCCAGGCATTGAACTAATATATCCGCTCACAATGACAAGAGCAATGGGATATAAAACGGCGAATTGATAGAGAAACACTCCAGCCAAACCCCTAATAGTAAACCTAAAGTTACTTAGCAATGGAATGCAGCTAACAAAGTAATTAATTAATCCGAAGCTTGGATTGAAGAGCTTTTCAAATGCAATAGCCTCAACAAAGGGTATTGGTATTAGGGATAGCAGGGGAATATAAAGCAACTTACCTGGAACACGGTAAACATAGCATATTGAAGAGCAAATCAATGCAGTAAAAGTTGAGGTTAAAGAGACAGTTAAGCCGAGAAGCACGCTATTTAAAATAACTCCAAAATCAACACCCCTAACAACAATGAGTAGGGAATCACCGTAAGGGTAAAACTCGATAAGTCTATGTAGATCAGGAAACTTTACTGCTGCAGGAGTAGATAGAGCCAACCATACAGATCTAAATGGATCGACTAGACATGTAAACGTGTAAGTTAGAGGTAAAACTAGGAATAAAATGTAAAAAATAAGTAGTATGGTAATAAGATGTTCAAGTGAATGCCTACTCATCCCTTTTCTAATTCAGCTAGCACACTATTATATCTCTCTAGTGCGGCAACCTTAACTGCATTAGCAAACATGTCCTTGAAAGCCGGATCCTCACTAATAGCCTTACTGACTTCAGTGGCATACTCAATAGTGAACTCAACTACCTCATTAGTCTTTGGATCTCTCACTGATAGGGGTGAGCCAAGTTCTTCAATTAGCTTGGAAAGCTCCTCACTTCCAAGCTCACCCTTAAAGTACTTATCGAGAGCCTTCATCCAAATAGCAGATAATACTTGATGTACATCTGGATCAGCTATTGCAGCCTCGAAATATGCAATTACAGCTGACTCAACTTTCTTAGCCAAATTCCTATCATATTCATAGGCATTCTCCATTAACGCCTCATAATACTTCATAACAAACTCAACACCACTAACCCTCCTAACAGGTATGTAGTAGAATAGCTCGGCAATTTTCCTCTGCCCCTCATCACTTAAAAGCCATAATATAAATGCTTGAGCCTCTCTAGGATGCTTAGTTTCCCTAGCAATTGCAGCTGGAGAAATATATAGAATTCCCTCACCCCTCGGAATGATGAACTTGGCAGTTCCACCACTAACCTTCTCAGCATAAACTCCATATCCAATATATGCTGGCGCCAATGCAACAATACCCTCAGTAGCCTCATCTCTAGCCCTCTCAGAGCTATCAACAAATCTTGAAAGAGCACCCAGAACGGTTAAAACCTGCCAACCCCTACTCCAACCATACTTCTGAAGCACGCCATGAATAATTGTCTTAGCCGTACCACTCTTAGATGGAAGCGGAAATGATATTGGCGGCTCACCAGCCAAAACAGCCCTACCAAATTCAGGCCTTAAAACATCAATCCACTGCTCTGGAACTGCAATTCCATGCCTATCCACGAAGCCATTGTGAACAATATAGCCGTAAACAGCAACACCAACACCAATCCAGCACAACCTACCTTCACTATCAAAACCCTTAAACTCATCACTAACCTCACCAGCAATACTTAAAAGCTCACTGAGATCCATAGGCCTCAAAGCCCCCTTCTCACATAAATAGCTGTACACTGGAATTTCACCAACAAAGAAAGCATCAACCTCACCGCTAACAGCCAAATCCTTCCACAAAGCCATGTCTAGCTTCCTAAACTCAATATCCACTACACCATACTCCCTAGCAATATCGCTCTTGAGAAAAGCCTCCCTAATAGCATCAGCCTCCTCCCTAGAAAGCCTAGTAACAACAACTAACTTCACACCCCTAGTCGCCGGCAAAATCACTAGTGCATAGTACAGTGCCCCCGCAACTACTGCCACAGCAATAATTGCAATTAACACAGCCAGCTTCCTAGACATAAACACCACCTATAAGCAGAAAAATAATGAAAATTAAAAAGCAATTACTAAACCTGAAATATTCAACCCAAAACATCCAGCACAACATATGGAAAAACATAAATGCCCCAAAAATAAGTTTAGGGTGAGTGATGAAGGTCTGCAGCGCTGAGCACATGCAATGAAGAGCACTGGCTAGCTGATAAGTAAAATTGAACTCTATCCCTCCAAAAATCATTAAGCACTACTATTAAGCCATAACACCACTATCTCCTCCTACGCCTTCTGAAAACTCTATAGACATGACCATCAAACTCTGAACCATAAATTCTCAGGCAGCTTGCCCCTAAACGCCACCTTAACGGATATTTTTCACGAAACTTCTTCAATACCTCAGTTCCATGCTTAACTGCATTTTCAGAGCCACTTAAAAGTACAATGGTTATTGGATCACCCATCCTCTCAATTGAAGCAATAACAGCTTCAATTCCATCACCCCTATAATATGAAACCTTAATTAACGGCTCAGCCAATATACACTCAATACAGGCAGCCTTTCTAATAAGCATGCTGAGCTCCTGAAAGCGTAAAGCAATCTCATCACCTGACATGCTTATTAGCTCTGAAATTGCATCACAAGCACTCTTATATTCATGCACCACCTCACTTAAAACGGCCGTTAAAGCTCTTCGAGCCAATTCAATAACCCTAGAACTAACAGCCACATCAGTATACTTCATGAAACTAGTAATATCATTAACTTCAATACTGAAAATGCAGTCAACATTTAAGGCAGCAGCCACAGCCTCAGGTTCAACATACAACTTCAACATAGTAGACAATCGAATCACCTATTAGTCAGTTAAACAGACTGACTTATTTACTTTACCCCCAAACAGAGCCATAAGATGGAGAAAGGAAATTACATGAACACTCAACTTGAAGTTAAAATAAAAATAGCTAATATTATAAAGGATAAGCAAAAATTAGGAGATTGGAATACCATATTCCAAATAGTCGCAGTGGCGATCATTAATGAAAGCAAATAGTCAGCTGAAATCAGAAGGCATAGCCACTATAAGTAAAGTCACGAGGCATTCATGGAGGTGAACTAAATTGTCACTAAAATCAGAAGTACAGCGCATTATATTATTAAAGTGCCTAGAAGCAAGGGGAGAATACATACCATTAGTAGACCTAGTAGATCAGGTTAAGGAAATAGTAAAATATAGGGCATCAGCAGCACTAAGCCTAAATTCAAAGGCCCTAGAAGAAAGGGGATACATTATGAGAAAAACAGTAAACAGGAGAATATACATAGCATTAAAGCCCGAAGTAGCTCAATCAACGAGAAAGCTACTTGGAATTGAAGCACCAAACCTACTCATATCAGGATATACATGGAACCCCCAGAAACCAGAGGACCTAACACCAATAAAAAACTACATAGACGCTATAATCAAGCTGGAAAAAGAGGGCATCAAAATCAATAAAATAGTGTGCTTCACAACACCCCAAGCAAGAGAAAAAAGAATCCAACATAAAATAAAGCCGGAACCAAACATCGAAATAGAAGAACCATTCCAAACATATCAAACAAATCTCGAATGGATACAAAGCAAGTTAGAGGAGCAAATAAGACAAAACATATGGACACACAATATAATAATAGACATAACGCCGCTCACAAAGCTATACACCATAGCAGCAATAAACACAGCTAAAAAATACGGTATAAAAACGATATACCACTTCGCAGAGAAAATAATATGGATATGAAGTTGAAAATAAATCCAAAGCAAATAACCCCTAAGCGGTGAATTTATGTCCATATTCAAGAAGTTCTCAAGAAAATACTTCGAGGAGAGCAGTAAGGACTTGGAAAGAGCGAAAAGAGCACTCAGCATAAGAGATTATCCGCAAGCACTATTCTATGCACAGCAATCAGTTGAAAAGGGAGTAAAAGCAATGCTGGAACTTAAAATGAAAGCAGTATATAATCACGAACCAGAACTCATATCAATATTTAGCGAAACATTCATGAGTGAATGGAGAGAGGAATACGGCAAGATCATTGAAGCACTAGAATACTTAACCGAATACTATACTAGGGCAAGATATCCATTCCTATTTAGAGGAGAAGTATATGGGCCAAGCGACATAATAACCAAGGAAATAGCTGAAAAGGGAATCAAATTAGCTGAAAAAGCATTTGAGGTGATCAAGAATTTCCTTAGAAGAAGCAATATCATATCAAGTAATTAGAGAAGCAAATAAACTTGGAAAAGAAGTCCAAGCAATCATACTATATGGAAGCCACATATACAATCCAATAAAAGCAGAAGACATAGATACAATAATAATTGTAAAGCAAATCAAAAACATAAATGAAAAAATAAATTTAGAAGTAGAATTAGCAAGAAAACTGAGAAGAAAAGTAGGGAAAAAATTAGATGTCCAAATATTTGACCTAGAAAGTTTCAAAGAAAACCTAACTATAGGAACACTTCTTACAGGATTAGTATTGGGATACAGGATATTACATGATAGGGTAAATATTGACAAAGAAATAAGAAAATTCATAAAGAAAATAGCAGAACAAAAACAAAACTACATATTAATAAAAAGAAAGAAGAGAAACCTAACAGCAATAGCAAAAGCAGTAATAGAGCACAAAGCTAAGAACTAATAAATTTAATTAGCTTCTCCACCTCCTCCTCACTAAAATGTTCATAAGCATTAAGAATAACGATCTTCTCCTCATCACAAGCAACAACATACTTAACTTTAACATCAAGATTAAAATCCAAAACAACCTCACAAAACTTCGACAAAATAGCCAATAACTCAAATGCAGAATAATACTTCATAACTAACCGTGCACTCCTCTAGCAATTACTTAAATTAAAAGTTAGGAAACAAGTGGTCTTAAACCTTTAAAATAAATTAGCTTAAGGCAATTTAAAGGATAAGACAGAACGCTCCTATTCAAATAAAGCACTACTCAACTTCAATTCCCAAAAGCATTGAAGCAATCCTACCAATAACAAATGTTATGGCCACAGATCCCAGGCCAGCAATAATCATCTCAAGAACCTTAATTCTAATCCTGAGATTTGCTGAAATTGCAATTATAAATCCAGTGAAAGCCAACGCCATTCCAGCAAGCATTAAAGATAAAACTACAGCAAAAGCTATTGGCAATCCAAGAAAGTATGGAAGTAATGGTATAAAAGCCCAAAAACATAGAAAAACCAGTATACAATCCAGCTTTCACCGGATTTTCTCACCAATTCTTTTAATTAAGAAATATTGAAACGAGAGAGGCATTAACGTGAGAATTTACCTTGAAAAGCTAATCTTTCAATTCTTTTTTAATTAAGAGGTTTTGAAAGTTAGCGAGATCTACATGAAGTTGCTCGATCTCTCACAGGAAATCCACTTTCAATTCTTTTTTAATTAAGAGGTTTTGAAAGTGTGGCGAGATTTAGCTTCTCCAGACTTATTTCTGCTTAATCTGAGATTTAAGTTCTACTGCAGAGAGACAGTTTTCAGGATTTCTTAGTTTTCTTTAAAAATGATTCATTGAGTGTTTGATTCAATCATTTATATATTTTTCTGTTTTTGTATTCTTTTTATTATATTGCTTAACTAAATTTTATTGTATATGGGAGGACTTAGTTTTTCAATGATTTAATTAAAAATTCTTGCATGATCATTAGTTACGCTCATTATTTTTAATTGTATGATTAAAATTAATTGAATACTGGGTTGCATGGTATTTTTGATATGTTTATCAGGGTATAATAGTATGAATTGATTGTTGGTTTATTTAATTATTTGGTAATTCTCTTAATCCAAGGAACATTATCATAGTGCTTATCAAAACTATAAACCTCGGATATTTTCAGTTTACTGCATATCAAAATCCAATGATATTATTGGGCTAATCTTAATTTCTCGGCTAATAATGATGATGCTCTTTCATAGTCCTACCTGGAAATATCAATAACATTCAAATTGCCTAATTAAAGCTCTATTCAATTCAAGTTGTTCCCCAGCAATATTCAAAATCTCAGATAAATGTATAACTGAGGTGATAGCGTATTCTCCTTCCTCGATTCTTTTCAAGATTTTCACATTTTTACGCTTAATCTCTATCTTGCTGGGAGATAGACTTCTTCCGGATTTCAAGTATGCATGTAAATAAACAGGAATTAAGGAACCTAACTATAAATGGCCTCCCTAAGCTTATGGGTGTCCGTGAAATCATCAACATCGACTTCAATAGAATAAACTAAATCAGTTAACTTCAACTCTCTCCTAAAAATCTTAATAAACGCCTGATTATCACCTAACCTAATCAATATAACTTGATCCCCTAATTTTCTTCAATTCACTGGAATAATTCTATCAGCCTTGTTAAAATATTTTTCACCAACTTCATAGTAAATCTGCGAAATAAAGTTAAAAAGAAATAAAACATTAATTAAAATCATACATCTCATAATATAAAATTTAGGATAAATTAATGTTTAAAATTAATTTCAAAGATAATTTCTCAAGTAATGCGACCATTAATCCATAATTCTTCAGTTAGCATACATAATAAAACTGATTTTCCTTAAGATTCCATATTTTGTTCAATGTCATGGAATATAGTGATAGTATAAATATTTGATGTCAAATTTAGTTAATTAGCTATGATGTTTGATATCATTGCTCGTTGGGGGTAGTTTAGTTGGTATTGGATGAGAAAATGGAGAGAGCTTTGGATAAACTTAGGGATTTTAGTTATCTTAGTGAAATTAGTGTTTCAATTATCAAGTCGGTTACTGATTTAAGTGTAAATGAAATTTTAAGAAGAAAGTGTGAGGCACAGTTATTAAGAAAGCTGGTGCGAAGAATTTATAGGAGAAAGAGGTATTTGAATTGTCTTTGATAGATGATTTGAAGCATATTATGAAAGTTTTGAGTGATAATAATTTTAACTATTGCTTGATTGGCGGTATTGCATCCATATTACTTGGCGTTGAGAGAACTACACTAGATATCGATATTTTAATAGAGTTAAATAGTATTAATCAAGTTGAGAGATTGCATGACACTCTTAAAAGTGCAGGTTATGTTGTTGTTTTAAGTGAAATGATTAATGCTTTTAAGAAGCATAGCCACTTTACAGCCTTAACCCCTACTGGTAGAATTATAGATTTCAAGTTAGCTCATACGGAACTTGATAGGTCAACATTAACTAGAAAGATTTCCGTAAGCATTGAAGGTGTCAAGACATACTTATCTCCAATTGAGGAACTCATTACTGCCAAGCTTAAAGTACTTGGTTCACTTAAGGATGTTGAAGATGCAATTCAATTAATGTACATGTATATTAATGAAATTAACTGGAACTATTTGAAGAAGATTATGGGCTTGAAACCATTAAAATATGCAAATAATTTATTAGATACCATTATTAGAGAATTTAAGGATGAAAAACATATTATTGACAAAGTAAAGAATTTAAGGACTCTAAAAGAGAAGATTGAAATGCTAATTAATGTAGACAGATAGCTTGCCTTAATTATTTTAACTGGGTTACTGCTAGCTATCATTTATTTAGTTGGCTTTAATTTAAATCATGATTTACTTATTCTCCTAATAATAATTGTCGGTAATGTAAATGGAAGTCATTGACTTACATCATTTATTGCTTTTAGTATCTTGTTTCTTCAATTAATAATTAATTTAGTAATCATTTCCTTTCACTTTGCCCATCGTATACTTGACTTCATTAGACTGATGGATTCATTCATAAAACGCTTCTTCATACAGAGTTTTCATTAAATCACCATATAAAGCTCTTAAGTCTTCTATCCATTCTCCTTAAAATTCTACGTCTCTCACTATGGAATTTCGAAATAAAATTGCAATTATGAGTACAAGAAAAGCCCTATCAGCTACATAGCAATATAGAAGGAAGTCCCTAGTTTTAATAACCTCTCCAATTCCTCTCCAGCATAACTCAATATTTCCATCGCAGTTCAAAAACTCAACTAGATTCCCCTATTTCTAGGCATTAATGCATACTAGAATGCCAAAGAAGAGAGGATACATTAAGTTAAGTAACGATTCATGAACCATATCCATGGAGAAAACAATGGGCGAAACATGCATAGAAGTACACATACTGGTTAAAGAAGGAAGAAGAAAGAAGAACAGGAAGAGTATGGTATTGAGTAAATTGAGGAGGTTAAGGAGAATTCTAAGACAACCACTCACACCGGGAATGCAGTCGTATATTAAATTTCAAATACTAAACATTCTTGATGAAGTAGTGAAGAATTTTGAATTGAATAGGAGGGATTCCAATAAACTATTAAGATTGCAGAACAAGATTTTCAAAGTAACTAGTAGGCGCGAGCTAATGGATGCAATCAACTATTTACTGAAAATAACCTCTAAATTTGCTTGAATAGCAATTTCACAACGCCAATTACAGTCCTTAAAACAACTATCGCTTCATAAACGAATATTTCAGTACTGGATCAGCCAATTTATAGAGTCCTTCAGCTGTCTTAATTACGAAGCCTGCATCAACCAAATTCTTCAAGAGTACCGTGAAGTTCTTATCATCAATTTTACCACCTAAACTGAACTCGAGATAACGCTTAATTTCCCTCCATGAAGCCCTATCCAAATTCACTAAAGCCCTAATAATCGCTAAATATCTATCCCTAGCCTGCCATCTAAGCGCTAAGAAATGCTCAAACTCACTCCTAGCAAGTTGAGCCGCCTCAATGAGAACTTCATCGATCAATTTGGAATTGAAAGTTCTCCTGGAAATAGCTTTATATCCCAGTAATGTTGGCCAACCAACAACACCATTTAACCTATAAACAGCTTCATTAATAAATTCCATTGGAGGACTAACATTGTACTGCTTAAATCCTTTAATTAAAAAGTCAATTGACTGCTCAACAGTGAAGTTGCTGAGGAAAATTTCATTTCTAGCTCTTCCATAGAGTGGAGCCTCGGGATCATTAACCCTAAGAAATTTGTACAGCAATCCAATTTGAGATCCAGTCAATATGATACCAATATTTCTCAAGTTATCATATATGTAGGCAAGTAATCTATCAACTCTAAATCCAGCAATCCTCCTCAACTCCTGCGCTTCATCAAAAGCAAATATTAATCTAAAATTCTCTTTCTCGGCTAACTCATTTAGTGAATCAAAAACATCAACTAAACTAGAAATACCCTTGCTCCTCTTAAACTTAATTGAAAAACCAAGAACACTAATACCCTCAATATGTTCAACCATACTAATAAACTTCCTAGCCAATCTCCTCCTAAGCCTTAAAAACCTATTTACACACTTAGCCATAACATCAAAAAAGCCACTCAAGGAAATAACCCTATTACCAGGCAACTCCCTACAATCAAAAATAATATTCGGCATCTTAGACTCATTGAGCGCAGTATATAGTAGAGAAGTCTTACCAGTCCTCCTTAATCCTAAAATCAATATCAATGGTGAAAACTTAAGAAAATTTATCAACTTACTTAACTCGACTTCACGATTATATAAATCTGCTTTACATGTCTTAGGCTTAGGATCAAAATAAGGCATAACTGGTACCCACCAGTAACTGGCACCAACCACAAAATAAATTTCACCACTAAAGAATCCAACAACAATAAAGAAATATCAATAAATGATCTCATAAGCAAATCCTTCAATCAAGACATCTTAAAATATCTTGAGAAGCGAATTACTGACATTCATTTGAACACAAATACTCCGATTTTTTAATCAAGATCTTTTGAAAGAAGAAGTTATACATTTACAGGAAAAACATGTTGTCTACGCATCTTTCAATTCTTTTTTAATCAAGATCTTTTGAAAGGGTGGCGCGATCTGGTAGCTTTTGTCTTATTTTTGTTTGTTAGGTAATTTAAAAGTTGTGTAGGCTTCTGCGTTTCTCGCTTCTCTAGTTTTCTTTTAAATTATCATATTGAGCGTTTGATTAAATAATTTATATAGTTTTCGCTTGTATTTTTGTATATCTTATTATAAAATGATCAATTTTATATTAATTTTTCTATATGGATTTTATATTGTTTATCTTAATAATTCATTTTCATGATTTGTTTTCTTACTTTGCTTTATTATGTAT
>Ga0190367_1000874_pt1 | contig 19372 bp, 20 predicted proteins | sample 4872181011_MG_FD_171838 | JGI IMG/M metagenome (GOLD analysis project Ga0190367, IMG submission 171838) | Hydrothermal vent microbial mat bacterial communities from Southern Trench, Guaymas Basin, Mexico - 4872-18-10-11_MG | ecosystem: Environmental > Aquatic > Marine > Hydrothermal vents >...
ATGTTTTGTCTGAGATTGGATTAATAATCCAGTAATTAGTAATAAATACACTTAGATATGGGGTGTATAGCTATAAGTTGAGTAGAAGTACAGAGATCTATGATATTATCTCTAGGCTCTCTCTAGACCTAAAGAGGATGGAGCTACTTAGGGATATAACTTTTGAAGCAGATTTGTTGAGAAGAAGCCGATTTCTAGAAAAGAGGAATATGGATATAGATGGTTTATTCAAATTTTTCGAGAAGTTTACGGTAGGAAAGTACTTATTGACGGCAAGCATCGATAATAAAAGATACGTTATGTACATAGAAGATGGTAAAATAGTTTCACCAGCATTATCAGATCCTTCTAGTGGAAGAAGATTAGTAGGTCTTAGAGCTTTAGCTCATTTCATCTCAAAGTTATTGAGAGGAAGTGTTCAGGTTCGAATATTTATTATTGAAGAAGAAAGAGTTGAAGAGGAAACTCCTACACGTGAATTTCCTAGAGGGGAAACGATTCCTATTAAGAAACCTGCTATTGAAAGAATTAGGCAACTTGCTCATTTAACTGTTAAGCAGCGTAGAGTTGTAGAGAAGCGTATTATTGAAGAGAAAAAACCGGTTGATCGAGAGAAATTAAAGGAATTGAGAAAGAGGCTTGAAGACGTATTAGGCGATCTACTTAATTATCATGGATATAAATTAGTGAATGTTAAGATCGATATTAAGGACTCCGATGTGTATATAGAACTTGATATAAAGAAGAGAAAATTATTTGGTGCAACTGATCCTAAGAAGTTGAAGAAAAGAGTTGAAGAAGAGACTGAGATACTTTTTAATATGCTTGATCTAAGTAGTGGATTTAAAATAGAAATTAAGAAATTATAGTCCCTCAAGATTATCTATGACAAACACTTGTTTTTACAATCATATTTATATTTTTGAGGCTACAATAAGATTAATTATGAATAAATAGTAATTAACTAGTGTGATAGAAATGGTATTGATTATTAGGAGACGAAGAGAAAAAGAAGCCACGATCCCTTTAATCATTGATTCTATGATATCTGCTAAAACATTGTCTCCAGATAAGAAAGTATATTCACTTATTATGAGAGTCGATAATAGAGTTGGTATGCTAAAGGATGTTAGTGAGTATCTTGTTAGACAAAATGTTAATATTGTTAAAATAGTTGTTCCAGAGCCTGCAACCACTGATAAGAAAGAAGTATACCTTGTAATGGTTATCGAAATAGATAAGGATATGAATCCTAAGAAAATAGTTAATAATGTAAAGAAGATCGATGGAGTTAAGAGTGTTGATTTAAGGGAGCCTATAGGCTCACTATTATTTCCTAGATTATTCCCTATAATGATTAATGGAGAAAGAGCACTTGTAATACCTAAGAAAGCATTTGATTTAATGATGGAGGCTAGAGATAAATATGGTATTGCATGGACCACTGTATTTAATCAGATTGCTAGGGAGATGGGTAGAGGCATATATAGATTACTTGTATCATTTTATGGAGAGCCAGCATCTGATGAAGATTATGATAGATTATCTAAGGTATTCATATATACTCTAGAATCTCTTGGATTCGGACATGTAGAAATAGTATATAATAATGCTAAAGAAGGCGAGGTAGTATTTAGATTATATGATAATATTGAATGTTCAAGATATAAGAGTCCAGCTGAAAAGAGAGGCGATTTTGTCGGATCATTTATTGAAGGATTTTATTTAGAATTATGGGCTCCTCATAGAGTTAAATGGAGTGAAACCAAGTGTATAGCTCGCGGAGATAGCTATTGTGAATTTAGCGTCTCCGTAACTCTCTAGTTCTACCAAATAATTCTCTTGTAATATCTTTTCTTACCTCTGTTTTCCCGACTAAGGGCTCAGTCTCTGTAATGCCTAGGCTAGAGGTTGAAGCTGCAATGGTAGGAGTGGGTTGCTCAATAATCTCTGGAATAACTTCTTCACCAGCTCTATGAAGATCCTCGACAGCACGCTTATAAATGGTCTCCGGATCGTAATAATAGTTAAATATAATCCTCGATACATCCCATACATTTGCGACATTCCTATAAACCATCCAGTTAAGTACGGTAGCCTTCCTATAGATCTCTTCAATGATGTCCTCAAGATCTAGGCCTCGTTTAACAGCAATATCACGTAGATGAATGCTTCTTTCCAAATAGACTTTATGTTGGTCGGTTCTAGGATCCCACTCAGCTATTGTTACATATTTATTGAAGTCCTCGACTTCTTGTAATATATTGATTCTACGCTGCACTCTAACAATACCTTTCTCAATACGTGTAATAACACGGTTTATATGGATGAATACATTCATAAGCCTCATATAGGTTTCAGGTATATTCATTGGCGGACTAGTTAACCTCTTAATCGCATAGTCAAGGGTCTCGGCGTGAAGCGTTGATAAACCTCCATGGCCTACAGCCATGGCTTGGAATAATACGAAAGCTTCTTCACCTCGGACCTCGCCAACAATAATATAGTCAGGCCTGTATCTTAGGCTAAGCTTTACAAGATCAAACAGTTTTACTTCAGTACCACCACCCATACCAACAACATAACTTTCACGGCTAGTTAATTGAACCCAATTAGTATGAGGTAGATTAAGCTCAGGAGTATCTTCAACACTAACGATCTTCATACCAGGTTTAATAAACAGGCTAATTGCATTTAGTAATGTAGTGTTGTGGTTGAGTCTCCAGCCTATTTGGCCGATCACGAAGTTGTGAGTACCCTCAACCTCTAAGTCATATAGATACTTGTTTGTTGGCTCAATCTTTTCTATAGAAATGACTTTTTCAAAGAAGATATCTCCATCCATAAGCATAGATAGTTTCTTAAGTAAAGCTCCAGCCTCCTGACTCGGCCTCTCATGGAGTTTACTGGAGTAATATGTATATAGTTTCTTAAGTACATCAATACCTGGTTTCCTCCTACCATACTCATACTGTCTCATATACCTACTCGGTAACCCAAGTTCTCTCTCTACAGTCTTCTTACCAATGCCTAAAGCCTCCCTAATAAGGACCAGGTATTCAGAGATCGGATAGACCATGTAGTTTGGATTTCGTTTTCTATGGAGATAGTATTTATTGGCCATTTCAATGACGTCGCTAATCTGTATTGAGACATAGTCCTTAACTAGTGTAAGTAGCTTTAGTGCTTCCATACCGTATATGAGAATACGGTAAGCAGGCTTACCCCTTATATTCCGTGCCTTAATAACATGCTGGATCCTCAGCCTCTTTAACATGAAGCTTATTCCATTAATTAATTCTCTTGACCTAGAGGTGAACTCTACTATTAACTCTATCTTATTTCCATACCTCTTTACATATATACTTCCATCAGAATCTAGTATACCAGCTATATAGCTTAATAGTACTGATTTATCACCGCTAAAGAGGATCTCATTGGGAACCCTAATAGTATATGATTTATCGCCATTAAATAGCCTTGATAAATAGCGATATAATTGTTCATGGTAGAACCTTAGGCTCTTTACATTATTCCTCTTATCAATAACTACATGTAGATTCTTACCAAATAGTTTCTTGACTAAGTCTCTATACCTACGTATGATGTCTTCATTGCTTGACGTTAGAACTATTGATTTACTATATGTATCGAGGGCTCCATCGCCACTCCAAAGCCCAAGGAAGTATGCATAATCAGTACTTATTCGAGAATCTCCATCATATTCTATGTCAAGCCATGTATTGACAATATAGTCTCCAGGCTTCAGATCCTTTGCCTCTATGGCAACAAGATCCAATGTATATGGATCGATCTTTATAAAGTTGTGGTCAAGAGTAGTAGTTATTATAGAAGTATTTGTCTTAACTCTAACAAGAGGCCTATGATCTCTATGCTTAATAATTCTCCTTAGCCTCCTCCATGAGAGCTTGTAATTATCACTAACACTTAAAACCTCAACTAAATGATTATCAGCATCCTTCACAATATGATCCTCTACGATATACTCTCTAGACCCTACTATCTCATATAGTTTAGAAGCCTCAATAATACTTGGGTTACCATTAATCCTTACAATAATCCTTGTATCTCCAGGGAAACTCTTACCTGTACCTGTACCTCCTGCTATTAGTGCTGTTTTACCATGCTCTATAAGAGTCCATAGATAGGCAGCCATTATACTATTCATAGTGCCTCCCATAATTAGTTCTACTGGGCTAAATGGTCTTTCACGGAACTTACGTATCGTAAATGTTGGTCCTTTAACAGAGATTTCTCTGCCGAATGTTGCTGCTAGACGATGTTTTCCCGGAAGCATTGCATCTACTATGGGGAATGCAACACTAATATGCTTGCCAGCCATATGTGCAAGCTTCATAACGTACTCGTTAAGATATTCATCATCTAAGAAAGTGATATTTGTTGGTATACTCTCATATTTTCGATGCCATATATAGATGGGTATATTGACGCCATTACATGATATATCCTCTATATTCGGATCCCTCATAAGGGGATCGATTGGTCCATAGCCTATTAGGTTACGCTCAATATAGTAGAGTAGCTTAAGCCTACGAGTACCTACAAGGCCAAGTTTATTACGATATTTCTCAGCAATACGCTTAGCTTCCTCAAATACATAACTACGTAGATCCTTTATTTCCTCAGGTCTTTCCGGAGGCTTTATCTCATCCATAAGTATCTGTGTAAGCTTGTCAAGAACAGCTTTATCTTCTAGTGTTAAACCATATTCTTCGACATAGTAGACCGGGCCTTCAGGTGTTTCAGCAATAGTGACTTTCACAAATGGTTTATAAACATAATAGCTCTCAATAACTCTCCAAGTAGGGTCACGAGGTGTAATTTGTATTGGTTCTACTATTGGTATAACAGTACGAACTGCTTCACCAACTTCCTCTGGCCTCTTTTTCTCCCTGCCTCTACCGAAAATCCTCCTAAAGATTCCTACTGGGAACCTAAGCCGCCTATGTACATTATTGATCAATTTCTATCACTCCGCTATACAGTTAATATTTGGAAAAACTAGCTTAAATATTATCCCTAATGTTATTAAGAAGATTCTTGATAAATTATCTTGTTTACTATGATCTATAGCAAATCACTATATTCCTTTATATACAATTATTAACCACTGATAAATATACTATATACAAAGTATGTATGACAGGGTTACTGTAATGGGGTTCTGGGACTTCGTGTATAAATATTTCTGGTGGTTTGGTAAAGCTGTACTGAAACTATATCCCAATCTACCAGATACTGTGCGTAGAAGCGGTATGTCTATATATCCTGAAGCTTATGCGAGTTTTGTAGGATTTTCAACTGTAGTATCTATTATCATCTCTATATTCTTGACAATAACAATTATATTTCTAGGATATATTTCTCCACTTTTATCATTTATAGTAATAATTCCATTCATCACATTCATATTCTTGATACACTTACCATATCTTGTCGGATCAAGTAGAGCTGGTGCTATAGATGGTGAAATACCATATACAACAGCATATCTTAGTATAATGGTAGCGAGCGGTGTATCACCATATGGAGCCTTTGAAAGAATTTCTAGAGCTAAAATAGTATTTCCAAAATCGAGTGATTTAAGCCAAAGATTCGTATTACTCGTTAGGGTTTTAGGCAGAGATCCATTAACAGCATTTTCAATACTTGCACTTAGAACACCTAGTGCAACAGTAAAGGATCTCTTAACAGGATATATTTCCACAGTAAGATCAGGTGGTGATGTAATTGATTATCTAACTAAGAAGGCACGGCTAATGTTCTCAGAAATACTTGTTAAAATGAAGATTATAGCTGATAGACTGGGAAGTCTACTTGAAGCCTACCTAGCATTAATACTCTTAACTACAATAAGTCTCTCAACACTATACTTCATAAATGTGGCTATAGCAGCTGTTGCATTACCTGCTCTGTCTGGTTTGTCAATGTTTCTCTTGATGTACGTTCTACTTCCATTCCTATCAATAATGATTATGTATATTTCAGATATTGTTCAGTATAAGGAGCCATGGATAGACTATAGACCATATATCATGTTCTTTGGCATTACAATTCCAGTTACTATATTCATTATAGTCTTCGGACTATATCTTCCAAGTACTCTTCCAGAATATCATCCCTTCCGCTATAATCCAATATCTACCACAATAATTAATACTGTAAACTGGATTGGCTCTATAACAGGTATTCCAGATTACCTTTATTCATCTCTAATGATGACTTTTGCTCTCTTTGTTGCAACACTCCCATCGGCTATCTATGAATTATATGTTAGTAGAGAGTATAAAGTGGTCAATGGTATTACAAAGTTTCTAAGAGATCTTGTTGAAATTAGAAAGACTGGACTATCGCCCGAAAGATCAATTATTGAACTTTCTCAAAATGATTATGGTGTATTCAGTAAGTTCTTGAAAAGAATGGCAATGCAACTAAGTTTAGGTGTTTCTCTATCAAGAATCATAAGCGGTATATTCAAGAAGATTATTGTCTGGAGAGCCAGAGTACTACTATACATGTTAACGGACGCTATAGAAGTAGGAGGAGGTTCTATAGAGAATCTTGAAAACCTTGCGTGGTTTGCCGAGGGCGTTGATGCTATCGAAGATGAGAAGAAAAAAAGCTTGAGGACACTGCTTATAGTGCCATATGTTGGAGCAATTATTGTTGTTATTACTATTATATTATTAGCTTCGTTCTTAGGATCTCTAGTCATAAGAGTTGCAGCTTATAGTGCAGCTGCTCAAGCAACCTTACCATCAATAGTATTGAATATTTACCTAATGGGATTAGTTGCAGGAAAAGTGTCTGAAGGTTCTGTTGCATCGGGTTTCAAGCATGCCACCATATTAATGCTTATAACGATCGTAGTATTATTGATGAGTCCGTACATGGGAGGTGCATTCACCTCTATAACTGGATAATATTAGTCTAGGTGATCATCTATGAAGGGTATAAGTGAAGTATTAACAACTGTAATAATGATATCAATAGTATTAACAGTTGGATTAACAATAGCTTATTTTGCAATAACTACGATCGGTAATGCTGTAGCGACAGCGTCATATGAACTCTCTGTCAATGCATTTACTACCCTTACTTCAAACTACGATCTTATTATTAATGGAGGTTCTTATATGGTTGAATTCCCTGAAAGAGATGTAGGACTTGGATATAATTTGACAGGTAAAAGACTTGAGGTAGTGGTTAGTGTAGGTACTCAAAATATAGTTTTAGTCAATGACAGCTCTATATATGAAGTTTACATAAAAGGACCTAATGCCGTAGGTGCAAGAGAATCGATCTTATATGGTAGTGGAGGTTTGATTGTTGATTCCCCATCTCTATTACCTATATTAGTTGAACACTATATTCTTGGGAAAGGTCAATATATAATTCTTAATACGTCAAGAATAAGCGTGTTCACTTCATCTTATATTACTGATACAACAAATGTTACAATCCTATACATTGTTTATTCTGATCTATCACCTTCGGTTTTAGGAGGAGCGTCTGCTAGAAGGCTGAAACTTGCTCTAGTCAGTATGGTATCGAATGAATCAACAATACAAGTTTTAGAGTCAACAACAGTTACTATTACTACAACTCTATATGATAGTAAAGGACAGATAATACATACAGAATCAAAACAACTTGTTGTTTCAAACACCATCCTAAAAATATATTATAGAGAACTAACAGTTGGTGCGGTGATATCTTAGTGCCTGCAAATGTAATAACTTATCTTATGGGCTATACCACATTGTTGATAGTTTTACTAATCATAACTGGTCTTATCTATAGTCACTACTATTCAATACAAACCCATCTGGCAAGACTAGGCTATCAATCTATAGCCGAATCTATAGCCGGGCAGGTTATAACAGTATATAAACAAGGATATAATTCAAGCTCGATCTTAAAGTATCCCATATATGGGCCTGATGGAACTATTTACGACATTATAATAGGTTACGGTTCAGCAATAAAGAAAATATTTCCTGTAATGAAAACTCAAGGTATAAACGATCAATATATATATGTAGTGGTTAAGAGCAATGATGGAAAATACTATTGGTATAGAACAATATCTTCATCGCCTAATATAATCCTAGGAAATCCTGATAGTCAAGTCGATTATTACATGTATTCATCATCGGTAATACTATATATTGAGACAAAAGTTATAAAGAACTATACATATATAACTATACAGTATATGGGGTTGCGTAAAACATGAAAGAAACAATAGAACTAATAATAGCATTCATAGTAATCATGTCAGCATTAGTTGGATTTCTATTTGTAACTTCAACTACAGGAACTACACATTTATATAATCTTCCATCATCAATGGTGCAAGCCTTTGCATATGACACTGAAGATTTATTGAGCGGACATGATCTTTTTGATCTAAATAATCCTGAAACAATATTTAATGGTTTAGATGAGTTATATCCTGAACTTCATTATAGAATTAAGATTTCCTCACTTTATATCGAGAATCAAGATAATGTTGTATATCTTAACAATTCCAATGGTCAATACCTAGACTTTGTCTATCAAAGTCCAAATAAGGGAGTTAATGTTTGTGTACCAGAGCCGGCGGAAGTAACTGTTGTCGCTCTAAAAACAGCCCAGAAGAAGGAAATGATAGATATTGAAGGCCCTATTTATGTAGATACTTGTCAGTTTATCTCAATATCTCCTCCAATACCTACAAGCGCTAGATCACTTGCTATAGCCATTATGAAGACTCAAACTACAACATATGTAGCTTATAAAATTAATAAGGACAAACCATATATAGAATCATACTTTACATTTCAAGAGAACGGATTACTAGTAATGATACCTAAGGAGGCATCTGATGGAAGTAATGTTTTGTTAAGTCATCATGGAGCAGAGACATTGCATGAAACATATATGGTTATATTAAGAAATGACGGTACTGTTGAATATAGAATGATATACTTAAAATTCTTAACCGAGAATAACTATTATATCTTTGAAGCATATGATGAAAATGGTAATAAAATAATACAGGTAAATGATGGAAGCGTATTAGCTATAGTTCCACAGCGTCCACAAAAGATAGTTAGTCCCCACTACACAATTATCGCTACCCCATTTGTCGGAGCTGAGGAAGGATTTGAAATAATATATGGAGCTACTCCTCCGCAAGACTTTCCAGCATCATCTTATCAGTACATAACATATATCGATGGAGTGCCTGTGCTGGTTACAGTAGAGATGTGGCGTGCTAGTGCATGAAGGGCCAAGCTATTCTTATTACAACGGCATTTGTAGCTCTATTAGTTCTATTAACAGTTTATCTTGTTTTTCAACAAGGCTCTCTTAGGGCAAATGTTGCTATTCGTGAACCAATACATTATAAGATCATGTATATTATTGATTCAAGGATAAATTGGACGGCTGAAGAATTAGCTGAAAAGATAATTAAGGAAACATATTGTTCAGCTATAGAAGTTAATATTACGATCATCAATCTATCTAATAATAATGTTATATTAACTGATTATGTTAGCCCGAGTTCAGATAACATAGATCTTTCTACTCACTCATTGGTCGTCGTTGACTATACACGAATCTTGGCAGATAATCGGATGTTTATTTATCATGTTAAAGCATATAAATTAATTGGGTGATTTATATGAAGGCGGATATAAGCATTGTCATAGCATTAGTTATAGTATTTGTTCTTACTATGACAATATTATTCTTTGTATCTACCCATAACGCGATACTTGAATCAACATTTTATGGATACCGAAATCCCATGTGGTTAAGGCTTGATAGAGATTTAAGGCAATTAGCATATAATGCACTGAAAGAGGCAAGTTATGCTGAAAATAAAACCATTGCGTATAATATTGTAAGAAACTGGGCTAATATCTTTAATACCAATGTAAATGGTATGGTAGCTTCAATAAATGATATATCAGTCACATTATCTAACGAGACAATAACTCTTGCTTCATCGTATGCTTTATTAACTTTAAACGTAACAGTACATGACCTAAATCTTAACTTTGTAATATACTATATAACAGTAAATGTATCCATAACCAATTTCTCTCTTATAGAATATAGAATTCTCCCTCAACCTGAATATAATTACTCACTCATTGCAATTATAAGTATTAATCAATACATTTACTATGATGAAGTAGAAGTAATTAATATGACTGCATCAGTTACATACAATGGCTCTGGAGTAAATATAATTACTACTAGTGAACCAATAAATACAGTTGAACTCGATGTTGGCGGTGTAAAAATAATTGCCAAACCAGACAATAATTTACTAACTAAAACCTGAACTAATTAGTTGTTTATTACTACGCGTCTCAGTCACTGTTTTAAATAAAATAGATATACATACGACGAACTGAATAACTAGTAAAGGAGAAAACTGTATTATATAGAAACTATAGAGGCTCCTATTACCAATAATATATAAAACCATGTACATAAACCATATAGAATAAAATGATAACCATATCCTCCTAGGCTTCTCCAGCTTCAATATAATTGGTGCAAATAATAGATTTAAAACAAAACTTGCCAAGTAAATTGGTGGTAGTCCTACGCATTTCACGTATCTCCCAAACTGCGGATCATACCATAATGGAAAAGCATTCCATCCAAAAAGCCAGTCAATAGGAGAAGTAGTTGGAGGACCAGATGTTAATGCATGTTTTGTTCTTGTATGCCACTTAAATGCATCAATAATCGATTGCCTAAACCATTCATTGAACCCGAAATACGTTATTAGTGGCAATGAAAATACTATGAGTAGAATGGTAAATAGTATTACATAGATAAATAATTCTCTTAATAGAACTTTGAACCTATCCTTTAAAGAATAGGAGCCAAATACGACTTTATCAATAATATCAGCCGGAACAATAAAGAGGCCGGAAAACTTAGATAGTCCAGCTAGAATCCAAGAAAATTTCTTAACAAGATCATTCAATCTTGAAGAATTCTTCACAAAGAAATATACCCCTATAATGGTAAACAAAGCTACATACGGATCAAGCATAGCGAGAACACCGACAGTCCTAAGGGAGGAATCAAAGTATAATATAATTGGAGAAAGTAGAGAAACCCACTTAGATAAACGATAACCAATTATATCTCTCAATACTTCAACACAAATAAAATAACTAAGAACAAGAATAATAATAGTAGCAATAAGGCTTGGAATCCTCCAAGCAATAGGATTATCTCCTAGAACAAGTATTGACAAGGCAATTAAATATTTACCAAGAGGAGGATGCTCAAGATTAAAATAATTATTAATTCCAGCTTTATCGGGATAAGCCCAACCTGGAATAACATCAATGACACTATAATTCATTAATTCAAGATCTGAAATAAATTTATCAATGTTCTCAATATAGCATGAACGGATATAGATCGCATTAGCACCACCATAATATTTATAAAAAGTCTTATTGGTATTATCCATAACTGCTACTATTGTTACAACATACGATCTGCTATAAGTAGTATCTAAAAGATCTATATCATACTTCTTTATTAAATTTACAATAACATCTTCTTCGGGGGCCTCCTTAAAGAATATGGTAAAGTAAAAACAATTATTATATACTCTTATTGATCTTAAACTGAATATTTTTACCAAGAAATTCCTAGCAGTAGAAACATAATATATCTCATCAGAAACGTAGGCATTCCTCCAAGGCTTTGAACTATAAATATTATAAATATAATGGGCAATACAGATTTGATTAATAATAAACAGCGTAATTATTATAATTAAGATTATATAAGGGATAAGTGAACTAATTTTCTTGATTGACGGGCTTTCTATCGTAGGCAAGTCGTATATTCAGCCTCCGCAAACCATGGAAACAATTTCTGTAATTGTGTTTTAATAGTATATCGACTAACACTTATAAGCCTAGTACTAGATAATTAAATCTATAATTGATCTTGAAAGAGGATTGTTTATATAAAAAATGTTTTATAATTGAAAAGTATTTCCCTATGGAAGAGTTACTTGTTTTGGGTACTCATTTCCTGCCGCAGTGTGAATCTTAATTTCAACTGTTTGCCCAGAATCGAATCCGTCCCCTTTTAGATATAGATATAATGTTAGGCTCTGACCGCTTGGAATAGATAAATCTACACTTACAGTACCATTATCGCTACTCCATGTGTCAGAATCCGAACCTGAAGCGCTATAAGATGTTACAGAGTCTGTTACGGCACTTAGTGGTTTCCCGTTGATAAATATATCATCTACTGTTGCATCACTTGGTCCAGTATTTTGAACTTTAAGTACTACTTCCCAAGAACCATCTTCCTTTGTGGCATATGCATAGGTTATTTCTAGTTTTTCGTATCTTGTGAATGTTCCTGTTATGCCTGTCATCCAGAATGCTACTGCTACTGCTATGGCTATGGCTACTGCGACTATGATGACTGTTGCTATAACGGGAGATATTGCTTTCATGGTATCTACCTCTAATCTATCTATTGACAGCTAGTTATTTATAAAACTTATACCTTGGTATAATTTTTTCTATACTCTCTCACGGTAATACCTTATAACGAAATATGCATTAAATGATTAATCAGATATAGGATATTGTTAAATATTTGTAAATAATCTAGACATGGTATAAAATAGTATATTTGTAATCATATATTTGTAAAAAGATAATCATTGATGATACAAGTTTTTATAGTTAATTTATTTAATTGCTTTGAGTAGTACAACTTTGTCTCCTTGTGTTAAGATCATTTCTTGTTCTGGAATAAATACTATATTATCTTTATGTTGAACTATAAGAATCTTATACTTGTAAGCTTGATCTTTTCTATTAAGTTCTGATTCAAGTTCTCTTACTGTTGTCTTTTTCTTTATTTCTACTTGGATAAGATCGGATGTTCCTTTGGCAGAGATCACATCACTTAGGAAGTTTAGGACTAATGGTTCAAATACTGAAGAAGCTATGGTTCTTCCTAGTACACGGTTTGAAACTGTATATTTTACACCTATTTCCTTTAGTAGTTTCTCTGTTTTTGAACTAGATACTATTGCTGATATTTCTGCATTCTTGTTTAAGTGTTTAATAATTAATGCTATGTGCAGTGTTTGGCTATCATTGTCTAGACATAATAATATATGTTTAGCTCTTTCAACTCCTGCTTTCTTTAAAACATTCTCATCTCCAAGATCACCTATTAGGTAATCGACGCTTGGCTCTATTTTAGGCTGAATAGGTGTTAGCCAACCTACTTGTTCTCCATAACCATTGAGTATTAGTTCATCAATGATCTCCTTACATGAATCACTATCTCCGATTACAAGTATTTTCTTGCCTTTCAATGGAGCCGTCCCCATTGCCCTCCTAATACTAGCTGATAGAAATGCATCGGCTATAACTGATACGGTTAATGTATATGCTAGTATGCCCATGATCGCGGCAAAACCTGCTACAAGCCATCCCAGGCCACGTATGGGCGTTATATCTCCATAGCCTATAGTAGCCATAGTAATAATGCTCCAGTAAAGACTAGTAATTAAATCAATATCCTCACGACCTGCAACTACATGCTCACTATAATAGAATAATAATGCATTAAATACCCACATACATAGGAAAAATAAAGCTACAAATCCAAATTTTGAACGAACTATTTTCTTAAGCTTAAGCCTTCTTATTAGCCTAACGATAACGAAAATAGGCATGCCCCTATACACCATAATAAGAAAATAATGTAGAAAGGTTTAATAGTTTAAGTTTAGAATTAAGTAGTTCATGGAATCTATTCGGATATCACTCTTCATAAAGGTATAAAAATAGTATAACTAGTTATTATACTATTTATGCGGTAAGACGATATGTCTAAGTTAGTTGCTATTAAAAATGTGGATAAGGATCTTTATCGTAGGGTTAAGGCTATAGCTACATTGCAGGGTAGAACAATGGGATCAGTTATTAATGAGGCATTAAGATTATGGCTACAGAAGTATTCCCATATAATCGATCAAAAATGGGAGTCTATAGAGAAAGAATATGAAAGAAACCTAAATGTAGCAAAAAGCCTTAAGAATAAGCAATGGAAAGGATATGCTCTAATATGTAATGAAGAAGTTATCGGTATATATAGTGATCTTAGAAAAACTATGGAAAATGCTAAGGAAAAATGTAAGAACCACTCATTAATTATTGAACCTAGTGATATAATTGAGCATGAGATCGTTGAGTTAGGTTTACCGGTGATTCTATGAAAGGCTATTATGATAAGTCGGTTAAGCCTTATAGGCCTTTAATAAGGCTTAAGGTATTTGATCCATTAAAAACCAAGCATATAGAACTGGACTTTATGATTAATACTGGTTTTTCTGGAGGTATTTTATTGTCTCCTGATGAATATCTTAAACTTAATTTAACTCTATATGAAAAGCCTAAGGCAATCGGTAAATTAGCTATTGGTGAAGCAATAGAGTTAAGAGTATCTAGGGCAATCATTATAGTAGATAATAGGGAGATTATGTGTCATGCCTATACATTCTTTGGAGAAGTAAAACCTTTACTCGGTAGAGAAGTACTTAATAAAGCAAGCCTCGTATATATACCGAAAAAGAACCACTTAGAAATAAGGCCCGATCTCTGTGATAAAACATGTTAAGATAGATATTCATAATATTCTTAACTTGGTGCCCATAATTTATGTCCTAGACTATGCAGTAACTAAGATCAAAGGATAGGATCCTTAATGTAAGATTATCCATACTATAATATCTTTACCTTTATTCTCTTAAATGAAGATCATTTTACATGAAGCAGTCACTTAGGTCAATCCTGATTTTACTCCTTATTTCTTTGAGAACATCTACTGTCGCAAATATTTGAGTTATGAATCTATAATTACTAAATGTAGATTTGGTTGTCCGTTAACTTTCTTAATTTAGTAGATATATTTCTGCATTACTTATTAACACAGTATTTACTTAATGATATAAGCCTAGATCTCTTTCTATAGGTTTCTTCATACTCTGGAGTTACCACATGTATTTCAAAAGGATCCTCTATACCTTCTCTCCAGAGCCTTGATATGATTATTTCCGGCTTAACCCTAGATATGATTAGAATATCTATATCACTTGATAACAAGTATGTTCCTTGAGCAACTGATCCAAATAGATACACTTTAGCCGATGGATCGATCTTCTTAACTACGGTATAAATTAAACATAGATATTGATCTAGTTTCTTAAAGAACATTCTTCTCCGCTTAGCTTCCTTAATCAACAACTTGTCTGACAACTCCCATAACCTCCTCAACTACATTTCTAAGCCGTAATACCTCTTCTCTACGAAATTCTCTAGGAATGTATCTTGATGTAATATACGCATCTTCTAATGATGCAAGCTCTAGAGAATACTTATTTAGGATCTCTTTAATTTTTCCTGCTTTCTCCTCAACGATCTTGATTAGTAGGTCTAGTAGTCTTCTCAAGCTATGTGTCCTTGGATAATCAACTCCTAGTTTTAGAAGTTGTGCCCTAAGGAATAATTGTAGTGCCTGCTCTAGACAAAATGCTGTAAGACCGTAGAAACCACGATTAAATAGGATAGATGCTGACTCGTAAAACTCCATAGATCTTTTAAGTAAATGATTATATTCATCACTCTTAGTCATGTATTACACCATCTTATTATTATAATGTAATCGCCTTAAATATATTTGAAGATAAGAATTATACTAGGTTATAAGTGATTTAACGATTTTGCCAAGATATACAATGAAATTATGGTATTAGAGAAAATGAACGTCTCCCATTACTTATAGGGTACGCATAGATTCTATAACATTTAGTATATAAGCCATGAAATATAGAAATCTTAATGCTGGAAAGTTATGCCGAGTAGTTTAAAGAGGCTTAAGCTTATAGAGGAGCGTATAGTTGAGAGAAGGCTTTATGAGATCAAGAGATTATTGTCTAGACAGTATAGTGTGAGATTCATTGGCAAGAAGAGTCTTCGCCCAGACATACTCTATTCTACAGAATCGAGTCTTGAAAGTGATAAGCTAGGGCTTGTATTGAAGTCTATTCTATTCGATAAATACTACGCACCAATAATTGTAATTCGTGGTAAACATGGTAAACTATACATACTCGATGGGCATCATAGAGCAAGGGTTTATCTATGGCTCCGTGAACTAGTAGATGCATACTTACTAGAAGCATTAGCATATAGTCCAAGAGTATCTGTTCCTCTTAAGGATATAGATATTGTTAACCCCCCAGGTAATATTGGGGAACCATATCGTACATTAAGACACATGGTAAATATAATACATTTTCTTGAGCAAAGACAAGGATTACTTGCACGTGTATGGAGGGAGAGAATATATATTCATAGTCTATACGCTACACAACCAATAGTCAGGGTTAGAGAAAAATTTTCTGAGGAACTAAAGATTCCACCACTAATCTATAGATACAAAGATGAATACTATGTTGTTGATGGCCATTCACGTATATGCTCAATTCTACTTGCCGGATGGGATATGGTTGATTCAATAGTATTTACATTTACTAAGGAGATAGGGCTAATGAAAACATGCCATGCACTTGGGATGCCTAAGTTTACAATAGACTTTTGTAGTAGGCGGTAATACAGCGGAAAATCCCGGGCATTATCATTGTCTATCCTACACCTAATAATTAATTACATATACTAAGTAATTATAACAATAATGATTAGATATCATAGTTTTTCTCTGGTTTCCTCATATTCACGTGTTAATGGACGACACCATTTTTCTGGATGCTCCACTCCATCAGAACATCCTTTTCCATGTCTTATAGGCTTCTTTATCCTACTTAGTAATACTATCCTACTTGGTATACTTTCACTCAAGACCATATAGCCTATCCTATTAGCAAGTTTCTTGGCAAATTCCTTGACCTCTTCATGGCTAGGCATATTCTCTGGATAAAGCCTTCCCCTGCTACGGCCCATATACATGTATGCTTTTACTTCAACATATGTTGGATTACCTCGTTCAACTAGTTTAGCAAAACCTTCAATATCTTGTTCACTCGTATTAAAGCCCTTTATGATAGTAATTCTATATACTGTAGGGCAACTCATAGATTGGATATGATCTATTGTCTGCATTACAAGTCCCCATGCACGAGGAACTATGGGACGGTTAAACTCCATGTACATTTTCTTATTCCATGACTCAAGGCTAAGATAGAACTGACTAGGCTCTTCCTCAAGACCAGATATAATATCTGGCCTAACACCATGTGTTACAAGAAAAGTAGTTATTCCTCGTCTATGATATTCATGTATTAATTCACTAAGTCTAGGATAAAGTACAGGCTCTCCTGTTAAGCTAATAGCCGCATGTTTTGGCTCCATGGCCTCTCTATACATATCATATGATACATATGGATTACCTTTAAATCCACTAATGATCCTGCGGAATTCGATAATACTCTCTTCAACGAGAATCTCAGGATCATCTATTACTGGCAATCTAGCTTCATCCCATTCCATACCAATGTCTTCAGGCTGAAGCCTCCAGCAATGCAAGCACCTGTTCCAGCACCATGCAACAGCAGGTGTCATTTGAATACAACGATGGCTCTCTATTCCATACCATAAACATTTATAACAGAATCTACCTCTAACAAGAGCTTCCTTGGTCCAGTAACAACGTTTAACGGCTCCAGTAGTGCCAATTATATGGTATCCTTGTCTTCTAAGAATTTCATAGATCCTTCTATATGCTGGACTACTATTCCAAAACTCCATTCTCTTCTTCTTAACATCATTCCAGTCAATATTTAATCTCAATAACTTAGCCATTAGGCCCACCTAAACAACCAATTTAACCATAAAAGAATAATCCCCTATATCTCTATCCATACAATCATATATAGCAGATCTCAATATATGTATGGAGTACCATTAGACAGTATTTATAGAACAAGAGTATTGATTTAAAAAAGATATTAGCTTATGAAGACAGGGCTTCACTTCTTAAGATACTCTTTATAAATCCATCCATTTTCAGTACGGACTACGAGACCCTCCTTCTTAAGATCTTGTAGCCTGCCTCTAATAGTATTATAGTTTAGATTAGTTAGTTTCTGGATCTCTTTAGGTGTTAAAGGTCTCTTCTCTTTCTTTAATGTATCAAGAACTATTTCTTTAGCAGTTTTCCTTTCAGACATACATCCTTACCCCCAAATCTCCAATCTTCTAGAATATGATCTGATCCTATACCCCTTAATAAAATTGATCCTATGAACCCATACATTCTCCGTAACAGAACATAGCGATTCCTTGGAATAAGTAGGTTCCATTATCCCAATTTATACTTTTCAAAAAAGTGAGACAAGAATCACAAATATTAATGAATTCATTCCTGAATACTATCATTATCAGTGCGCGAAACCTTCTTCATCCACAATAGTGTCTGAAGACATATTACTTTCTTCATCTATATCATATATTTTTAGAAGTATGGTTTAAGTATTTGGTGTACCATTTTGATTAAGCATTTAAGATACAAGGTCAAAAAAGCTGATAAGAATATTATTTATGGTTTAAAGACTATGTTTAAACTTCTTGGAGTAGGGTATAGGGATTTCGTGAAATGTAGGCCTTATATCTATATACTTGGTAATCTAGGTATACTTTCATGTAGTGGGTATGGTGCTAAATACTTTAACGCATCTATTGTGTATAGTGGAGAATGGCTAGGAATCGTAGTTGATAATAGAGTATATTTATCTACAATAGTTTATGAAAGAGTATATAGATATCTAGGAGAATATAGAGCAGCAATTACGGTGTCTGAGCACGGTGTTAAAACTTTTCTATATGGCAATGATCTATTTGCTTCTTCAGTAATCGAATATTATGAGCCAATATATAATCCAGTTGCTGTAATTGATTCTTTCGACAATAGAGTTATTGGTGTAGCGGAGCCAATGGTTAGTGAGAAAGAATTAATTAACGCATTAAAGAAAGGATTAGAGAAACCCATTTATAAGAATATATATGATCTTGGGTTCTTTATAAGATATTTTGAATAAATTACAATGGATATTTAACAACGATAGTATCTCTGGCACTTGTTCTACTAGTGAAGTATGGGAGCCTAGGATCTGGAAGTTTCTCTATGAATCCTAGATCTTTAGAGAATAGATCACGTATATCATTTATTCCAAGTACAGTCATAGCAAGCCTGTCTATACCTATACCCCATGCAATTGCCCGGACACCTTCAGCTCCAA
>Ga0190367_1000877_pt1 | contig 19328 bp, 21 predicted proteins | sample 4872181011_MG_FD_171838 | JGI IMG/M metagenome (GOLD analysis project Ga0190367, IMG submission 171838) | Hydrothermal vent microbial mat bacterial communities from Southern Trench, Guaymas Basin, Mexico - 4872-18-10-11_MG | ecosystem: Environmental > Aquatic > Marine > Hydrothermal vents >...
AGACTCAAGCTTATCCCTATACTTTTCCTCCAAGTCTTTAAGCTTAAAGTAGGTGTAGGGGGCATCTCAAATCTTCATCCCTATCTCCAATGTCTCATAATCATCTCTTGTAATGAATCTAAGACCACTAAATATAGCCTTAATCCCCCTTGCTTCAGGAACCTTATCCAACTCCCCCTCAATATCAGCTGCATGAACAACCTCAGCAATCTTTTGTACATAGGGATCCTTAATAGAATACTTTTCAACTATAACCTCAAAAGTACACTTACCATCCTTATGACCGAGCTCAACACCTTTAATATCGAATGGAATTCCATGCTCAGGCTTTAACTCTTCTTCAGACCAATTTATGAAAAACAAACTCTGCTTTAGGATCTATAAACTTCTTAATAAGCCACGCAGAAGCGGTTCTATCAACATGAGGAAAACTACGAGTAACCCACTTCACAAAAATCACCACAAACTGTAATGTTAATTCACTAAATTAAATACCTTACTTACACCATGAATGCCTATATTATTCTTTTATACCATTCAAGATAATTGTCCGGCGTTATCACCTTCATTTCATTTAAACCTATTTCATATCCTTCTCCTTCAATAGCCTTACGTATCTGGTTAAAGTTCCTCGCTAATTTAAACCAATCATCCTTATCATTAGTTATAATAATTGGTATCTCATTTAATATCATGAGGGCAGCGTGTATCGCATCATAACCTACATTTACTACTTCATTTATTATGGAAGCTAAGCTCAATATCTTTTCATCTATAGGTAAAATAGCCATATCTAGTGATAGATATAGTTCCATTGCTTTTTTAGCTATGGTTGAATTTATTCTTGATAAAGAGCCCAAGAGCTCTATAGCCACCATTAATGATCCATATGCATCATATTTTTTCTCCTTTAAACTCTTTAATATCCTAGAACAAACCTCACCATACATTGGATGATGTATTATTGCATAAATGAAGATATTCGTATCGATATAGACCTTAATCTTCATTCCATGATTCCTCAACAAGCTTAACTACATCGATATCCAATGGCTCTTTTACTAGGTTAAGTAGTTCCTCTATAGGGTCCTTCTTGCGCTTAACTATTGGTTTTAAGATTATTCTCTCTCCTTCCACCTTTATTTCAATGAGATCTCCTATACGTAGGTTGAATTTTTCCCTAATCTCTTTTGGTATTGTGATTTGATACTTCCGTGTAATTTTTACAATCGTAGTCATATTCTCATAGTACTGAGTACTACGTAGAACTATATAAATATTTTATTTTTAGTCTGTGTTTACAGCAGAGATCTTTTATATATCTCCATCATGATATAGTGTATAACGTATCTAAGGAGGTAGAGGTCATGGATATACCATTGCTTCTAGAGTTATTCATAAGATTTCTTAAGATAGGTATCGTTGGTTTTGGTGGTGGTTGGGCCATACTACCTATTATTGAGAGAGAAATAGTTGAAGAAGCTAAATGGCTAACTAGATCCGAGTACCTAAACCTCGTAGCCATAGCAGGATCTACGCCAGGACCTGTAGCTGTTAATGCAGCTACCTATGTTGGATTTAAACTTGCAGGTCCTTTAGGTGCTTTTGTAGCAACCTTAGCTGTTGTACTACCGCCATTTACTATAGTATCTTCAATTGCCTATGCACTAGCAATGTATATTACTAATAGGTTTGTTCAAGCAACATTAAATGGATTAAAGGCAGCCGTCATAGGGTTAATAATCCTAGCATTAGTTACGACAGCGAAGGAAACTTATATGTCGTTACCAAAGATACCACAAATAATTGCATTGACCTCAATAATAGTATTTGTAGTTATTTCAGTATCAGTATTTAAGGTTCATCCAATAATTTCCCTATTAATATCAGCATTAATAGGATTACTACTAGGCATGCTAGGAATATGGTAATTACCAATAAGCGCTAATAATATAAGCTGTAGTCAAAGATCCGTCTTAGATATCATCATGGGACCAAATACGCGGTAAGCACTATGAAGCTATTTACATGCTTAAGTGTTCCATTTATATCCCCATACTTTCCTGGATATCCCTACCATATCATAGTACTCTAAACTCCTCTAAAGTCTGGTGATACTTAACTTTATTGACATAGAAGGTCTGGATACTATAGGTATTAATGTATATGGAGTTAAAGGCGTTGGGAAAGTTGAACAAGCAATAACCTACATCAAGAGTCACCGAAAGAATACATGGATTTTTGAGGCATGACGGCTACCTCAAAAGAGAGGTAAAGAGCACTATATGTGGTTTAAGAATTGCTGTTGGCAAGACATAGCTTCAAAATAAATTAAAGCTATGACATTTTTAATCAAAAGCATAGTCTAGAAGGAAACATGCTAAGTTCATTCTTTACAGAACAATTCATTTACTATAATAAGGAGTTTGATGAATCAATTAGCGGCACTACTTGCAACATTCCTAGGAACAATTATAGGAATAATATTAGGATACATTGGAGGATATGTAGATGAAGCATTAACGAGGCTAACAGACTTCTTCCTAGTACTACCAAGCCTACCGCTAATAATTGTATTAGCAGCAATACTTGGGCCAAGCATATATAATATTATCCTAGTAATAGGAATAACAAGTTAGCCATCAATAGCAAGAGTAATAGGATCGCAAGTCCTGGCAGTAAAAGAATTCCCATACATTGGGCAGCTATAGCAGCTGGAGCTTCAAGAAGAAGAGTAATGTTTATACACATACTACCCAACGTAGCCCCATTAATCTACGTAAATATAGCACTAAACGTTGCTAACGCTATACTCATTGAAGCTGGATTAAGTTTCCTAGGATTAGGCGACCCCAACAATATCAGCCGGGGAACGATATACTCTTCTTCGCAGAGCAGTCACAAGCAATAATACAGGGAGCATGGTGATACGTAATACCTCCAGGGTGTTATGTATACTACTGGTAGCATTGTCGTTCATATTAATAGGTCATTCACTAGATGAAATCCTCAATCCTAAGCTTAGGAGACAACCATAACGGAAACAAGGAAAAAGAAGAAGTTAATTTATTAAGGTCGTTTCTTCTTCTCCAAAAATCTTACATACCTTGAAACAGCTATGTCAATTATATCCTCAGCTATTGTTGCTATTAAGTCGAGTTCACTTAAAACTCCCTGTATAGTTAAGGATACTTCACCTCTTAGTGAAGCTATTTTCTTTTTAAATTCTCTCCTTCTCTCGAGAACTTTTGACGCCATTTTAAGATTAATTCTTACGCATGAGAATATAGCATCAAGGATTATCTTCCTAGAAAGCCTAAATAACTCTAGTAAATTATTTTTTAAAGGTGTATAGTCTATATCGAGTAATATCCTAACACTTCTATCAAGAGCGTCCCCTACATGCTCAATTGACCTTATAAGTAAAGTTATGTCAAGAAGCTCCTTAGCATAACTTATATCACCTTCTAGTAGTTTCGAGAGTATACTTCTCTTGGCTAGTCTTAATCCAAGGAAGAATAGTCTATCAAGTTCATCATCGCTTTTCAGTAGCTTATATGCATCCTCCTTACTGCCTTCCTCAATAAACTCCTCCATATGGTCATACATTGATTCAAGAACTTTAACCATCCTATTTATAACTTCATCAAATCTCACTATATTCTCTGAAATAGCCATCTTAACAATAACTTTATCTCCTTCGCCTTCAACAACTATAACTCCTGGGAGTTTTGATGATATATTATCTAATACTTCCATAGTCGGAGGTACTTCTAAAACTACAATATCATGACCTTCTATATAGCATCCACTAATGCATTTATCTACTATTGAGTCACATTCATTTAGCTTCAAAACTACTTCTGACGGTATTCCCGCTTTTGCTTTTAATTTCCTAGGCTTAATGTATATTATCCCCGTTTTATCGAAGATGACGTCAACAGTACTCCCAGGCTCTAACCCTAATATGCTTGCCCACTTCTTTGGTATAGTTATTGCATATGATTTTTCTCCAACCCTTATAATCTTACGTGTTTCAAGCCATGACATGGGACGCTCATCCTCTAAAATCTGTCCCTATATGCCTAGTACTTACTAGAATAAGTAACTTTCGTATTATCTTGAAGAGTAAGGTATTTGAAAATAATGTATGTAATAATAGTATTTACACAGTTCTTAACCAAAATGAGGATTATCCTCTTCTTGAAGAATAGACTTCAACTCCATTAATTACCGTTGCTTTAACTTTAAATTCAGCATCAAATATCACGAAGTCTCCATAAAATCCCGGCCTTATATCACCAAGTCCCTTTATTCCTAAACTTCTTGCAGGATTAAAACTAGTCATTTTAACTACATCGTTTAAATTAAATCCTAAGTTAATCATATTAATTAATGCTTTATTTAATGTCAATGTACTTCCAGCAAGACTACCATTACTTAACCTAGCTATACCTCCTTTTACATGAACTTTCAATCCTCCAAGATTATATACTCCATCTGATAACCCTGTTGCACTAATGGAGTCTGATATCAAGATAACCCTACTACTTCCTACATGTCTTACTACAAACCTTAATATAGATGAATGTAAATGTATTAAGTCAGCTATCAACTCTACATAGACATTAGGGTGTTCTAGTAAAGCTATAATTAATCCTGGATCACGGTGATGTATGCCCTTCATAGCATTAAATAAGTGCGTTGCTCGTGAAGCTCCTCTTACAATAGCCTTTACAGTTATATCATATGATGCATTTGAATGACCCAGACTAACAGTAATCCCTAAACGTGTTAATTCACTTATGATTTCAAGACATCCCTCAATTTCAGGAGCTAATGTTATCATTTTTAATAATCCATTAGAGGCATGATAGTATTCTTTAATTTCTTTAATGTTAGGTTTTCTAATGAATTTAGGATTCTGTGCTCCACGTTTTTCAGGATTAATGTATGGTCCTTCAAGATGCAACCCAAGAATTCGTGCCCCAATGGGAGTGGGGTTTAAATTCCATTCTTCATATGCTTCTTTAATGCATCTACATATATTTACTAGTTCCTCGTGTGAAGCAGTTACTGTTGAGGGAAGGAATCCCGTAACACCGTATTCTACGAGGGTTTTCGACATTCCCAATATATCGTCTATCTTGCCATTATTTACATCGTATCCTTTAATACCGTGAATATGCGTATCTAGAAGGCCGGGAAGTGCAATGTAATCGCGATAGTCCAGCACGTTACCAGAACTCACATACCCGTCACTAACATCAATTATAATTCCATTCCTTACCTTTATCGACACCTTCTCTCTACTATAGAAGGGGGTGACTATTTTACCTGCATTAATGGCTACCTCACTTGACATCACATACACCTACTATTGATTTTTACAACAATCTTATTAATGAACTATACTTATCAAATAATGCCTTATTGTGTTCCTTAGCTTGAGGTAAATGACTACTTAACCATATGGGAGGTTCAACACCTTGCTTTACTAATTCATCAACAACATATGCAACTAGCGGGTTCACTATAAATGAATTGAGAATAGTTGATACAGCAGCAACTTTAACCTTAACTCCTGGTACTTCTAAAACAGCACCTCCTAGAGAAACCTTATTATCTATACAATATCAGCTACCTCACATAGCCTCTTACCCCAAGGATTACGAGGCTTAAGTGATAAAGGATAACTCTTCGAAGTTATCGCTATAACCTTTGCCTTAAACTCCTTAGCTTTCAGCGCAGCTTCAACGGGAAATACATTTACACCACTCGTAGAGACCACAAGAACAACATCATTCTCCTTAACTCCAGCCGACTTAAATAGTACTTCAGCATATCCTACAACCCCCTCAAGCAACGTTGAACGATATGCTCCATGAACAACAGTTATATCAGTATCTATTATCGGATTACCAACAGCTAATCCTCCAGCTCTATAAAATAGCACTTCCACAACTATAAGCGGAATGACTCGCCCCAATAACGTGGAGTATACCCCCATTCTTAATGGATTGAGCAACTATCTTTGCAGCCTCCACTATGTTATTGGCTTCTTCAATAATTATTTGGCCAAGTAGTGATGTTACTATTGGCTTAAATATTTCTGTAAGACACATATATAATCACCAATACTCTTAAGCGGTATCTTTAAGATTTATAGCTATCTTGTATTAATGTTAGTAACATAGAAGAACACTTACCTATAGCTTGTTGATGAACATGGAATAGCGTTAACGTCGTAACAGTTATTGTAGGCAAACATAATTGTTACTAATGTTACTAACATTCCAAGCAGTTTAGTTGAGAATTACTTAAAGCCCTTATACACGCTCATAAACTTGGAGAGATAATATGAAGGAAAAAACAATAAACTAATGACATAATGCGGTGGGACGCGAAATGGGCGGCATCTTTGGCATATTCTGTACAAAGGACAAAGATGTAGTAGAAGATATAGTACATGGATTAAAGTATCTAAAACATAGAGGTAATGATTGTACAGGTATTGTGACCCTATATAAAGATACATTATGGGTAAGAAAAGATAAAGGAAGCATAGATGAAGTTTACTCCAATCTTAAACTTTATGAACTAAAAGGCTCTATAGGTCTTGGTCATACAAGGTTCTCTACACATGGAAGACCTCATTACGATAATGCTCATCCACATCTTGACTGTAGGAATAGGATAGCTGTAGTAGGGGATGGAGTTATAGAGAATTATGAGGATTTAAGAGATGAATTAATAGTAAATGGTCATTACTTTAAGTCTCGATGTGATTTCGAAGTTGTTCCTCACCTAATAGAAGATGGAGTAAATAAAGGTTTAAGATTACTTGATTCATTTATTAATGCTGTAAGGAAACTGGAAGGAATATTCAGTATTGCCGTCTTAACTTCACTTGAAAAATCTATGATGGCTTATACCCTACTTCAACCACTCTATATAGGAGTATCAGAGGAAGCATACTACGTATCCTCAACTAAATCAGCATTAAAACCATTCGCTAAAAGATACATTGAATTAAATAGTGATGAAATAGCCTACATAAGTAAGGATGGAATTAAAATAATTAATTCAAGCACCTTAAAGGAAGTAAGTAAGAAATGTGAACCTATAGATATACCAAGCGAATTAATAGAAAAAGACGGTTACCCCCACTACATGTTAAAGGAAATATATGAAAACCCTTACGCCATACTAAGAGCATCAATGGTAGTTCAGAAAAGATATCATGCATTTGCAGCTCGACTAATAAGTGGTGCCAATCAAGTATACATAATAGCTAATGGGTCAAGTCTTCATGCAGGAATGGTTGCAAGTTATTATTTAACGGAACTTGTGGGTATAAGTCCCATAGTTTTAAGTGCAGCGGAATTCCCATTATATCATGTAGAGAATGTTGCTCCAGGAACATTAGTGATAGCCATCTCTCAATCCGGTGAAACAGGTGATGTAATAAAAGCGGTCTATGAAGCAAAGCTTAGAGGAGCAACAATACTTGCCATAACAAACAACATAGACTCAAGGCTCGTTAAACTATCAAGTCTATACTTACCTGTGGGAGCAGGACCTGAACTAAGTATTCCAGCAACAAAGACCTTCACATCAACACTGACAGTACTATATACAACAGCTCTACGAACTAGTGAATACATAGGAAAACTAACATCAAGTGAGGTAAAAGAGCGCATAGAAAAAATAAAAGAAGTAGCATTAAAGCTAAAAGACCATATACAATTAATGGACAAAAACGCCAATACCATAACAACCAGGATAGCAAATAAAGTAAGAAGCGGATACGTAATTTCACGTGGAATAAATTATCCAATAGCACTTGAAGGAGCATTAAAGCTTAAAGAAGCAGCATACTTCCATGCTGAAGGGGTAGAAGCTGGAGAATTTAGACACGGACCTATAACTCTCGTAGACTCCGGATTCCTAACAATATTCATTGTACCAGCTGAATCAGGTGCCTTAAAAGCTACTTATCCATTAATAAAGGATGCTTACGACAGGAATGCTTCAGTTATAGTAATAGCTAGTGAAGAAGCTCAAACCCTAATAGACATGGCAGTAGACATGATAACAGTTCCATCAGCTGATAGACATTTAACACCAGTAGTAAATGCTATACCACTACAATTACTATCTTATAGACTTGGCGTAAAACTAGGATGCCCAATAGATAAACCCAAAAAACTGGTCAAAGCAGTTACAACGGTAATGGAGTAGGATAAAGCCATGTACATAGGATTCTCAAAAACCGATATCACTCCAGAACCTGGTCTCCCAATGGCAGGCTACGTAAATCGTAAAGATAAAAGTATTGATGCACACGATCCTCTAAACGCTGGAATAGTCCAGTGATGATGACAATTTAGTACTCATATCATTAGATTTGATAAGAGTAGACGATAGCTTAAGAGAAAAACTAGAAGCCATAGTCATGAAAAATTGTGGTATAAATAATGTAGTAATAACAGCAACAACATATACATAGCGAACCTGGAGCAAGTTTAGATCTATGGGGTACACGAGAACTAAATGAATCCGATAAGAAGCTAATAGTTAACTACTAGACGAACTAACATGGAAAATAAACAACACTATAGCTATTGAAGAGAAAAAGGAGGTTTTATTTAATTTAAATAATGATAAGGTTAGTAGTAATACCATATGCTCTTATAGTCTTCAGGGTCTTCTCCAAATACTTCCTGTAACCTATCTAGATACATCTTAATTGACACTATGTCAGTGTATATGTATGGATCAACTAATTGTATGTTCTTCTCCCATGGATGCCATAGATATACTCTCCTACCATCAGGCCTTATCATTATTAGCTCACGGTCTTGCCATGCTCTTAGGTGGTTCTTACCAAGTCTAGGTACATTAAATACTGGTTCTTCAGTTCTAAATACTCCAGGGAGTAGCCTTGCCTCCTCCTTTCTCTCTTGTAGTATTCTTGCTACTGGTATTATGTAGTCCTTGTGCTCCCACTTACCCTTGGGGTAGAACGTATAGTATGGATCAATACCAACTTTCTTTAACGCTATTCTAAGTGCAACTGTCTCAAATCTCCTACTCGTCCAGAACGTGTATACTTGCTGGTTGTATACGTATAGGCCTTGTTTTCTAAGCTTATAGACTGCTTCAGCCATTTCAGGTGTAACTTCATAGGCTGTCTCTACGTGAGTTACTATGCCTACCCATCTCTTTCCAGGCTCTATGTAGCTACCAAGCATTTCTGCAAGCTTATCAGTAATTCTAAATGGAACTGTTACTAGGATTCTTGTACCAATTCTAATATTCATGATGTGATCCATTTCAGCAAACCTCTTAACAATGTACTCGATCATGTTGTCGTCAAGTACCATTGGGTCGCCTCCGGTTATTAGTATGTCCTTTATTTGGGGATGCTCAGCGAACCAGTCTATTGCTGCATCAATAGCTTTCTTAGTGGGTATACCTCTAGGATCTAAAGCTTCCTCAATCTCCCAGTTTCTCTGACAATATACACATACCTGGGGGCAAGTATTTGATGCCTTAATTATTGCTACCATTGGGTACCTTCTAGTTATTAAGTCGTGAGGTGAGGTATCGTGTTCGCCCATGAAGTCAAAGTAATAACTTCTGTCAGCTCTATGTGCTGCCATCTCAACTACTGTATGGAGTGGTGGTAGTACTTGCGCTCTAACTTGATAGTCCTCTTTCCATGGAGTTTCAAGATCCCATAAGTGTAGGTAATATGGGGTAATTCCGAATGGTATTCTATTCTCAACAGCTATCATCAGGCTCCTTATTTCATCTCCACTTAACTTTGTTAGTTTCTCTAAATGCTCTATACCCTTTCTCCCCTTAATTACATGCCTGAAATGCCACATATAGTCCTTCCAATCATCTTCGCTAGCACCGAAGTGCTCAAGTATCTTCTTCTTATTCTTCTTTCTCTTTTCAATAACCTCAGGGTCTAATCCTGAACGATACCTACGTATATAGGTCCATACTCTCTCCGCTAACTTATCAAGGTAATTGGATCTAGCAATACCTGCTTTTCTCCCCTTAATCTTACTAAAATCTATTTGTTCTAATCCTTCAGCATACTTAGCTGGGTAGATATCAGGTCTTCCATTAATAGCCTTGAATAAGTGAAGGAACTCTAACATAAATCCTTCATCAACTTCGCTTAAAGCCTTAGTATCACCCTTAGCTATTCTCCATAGATATGATAGAGCACTAAAACCACTAAGTATCTCGTTCCTTGGAGAAATAATGTTCCTAAATACCCTAATAGCGTCGTGAGCAACAGCTTCAACGAGTGGATGAAGCTTAACCTTAGCACACCTATATTTCCACTCAAGTTCATTTAAATACATGTAGAGTTTATATCTAGCCTCCTCAAGATCCTTACTCTCCTTAAGTATTTTATAGATATTTGGATCTTCTTGCCAAAGTATATTGGGATCAAAATTTGTTGCAGGTTTTAGTATTTGTACTGGAACAATTGTTTTATGTATTTTCTTATAAATTATGGGTATTTCCTTATAATATGTTACCTCAACTTGAGTCATACTTATTACCTATCCCAAATACTAGAGACAATGTAAAATCTATCTTAAAGTTAAATTTAAACTTTGCCTCAAATGTCATTCTACATGTAAAGTAAATAGATTAAAGCTTTCAAGTTTAAAATACCTACTTTAATATTGTAAACTATTGTTAGTAAATCACCCGACCATGGGTGTGATCATGAAAACTACGATATTAAAGTATATTGCCTTGTTGATAGCAATGCTAATATTAGCGACAGTAACCCTCATTACTATAACTCATGGACAGTATGTCTCAATTATTGTAGAGTGTTCAGTTAATAATTGTAAGTGTTGGAGTGAAGTAGTTAAAGTGCCAATAAATACACTAATTAACGTATCATTTATTCATAGCGTGCACTTAACTCCCGAATACGATATACTCATGGTTAAGAAGGATGGTTTTTACCTATATGAGGTATGGACTCAATCATTTGGAGCAGGAGTACCAGTAACACCCGAAGATGCGGGCGGAGGAAAGATAGAGCACGTAGGAGATTTCGTAGTTATAAAATCAATCAATAAGTTCCTAGGTAAGCAAATATCAATCGATATAAAGAATGCCTGCAACATGACAATAATCATAGAAAATCATATCTACAATTTAAATAAATGTAGAGGAGTATTAACTTTAAAAGTACCTTAAACCATGCTCGCAGCTATAATTGATGACTACTTTGGCTGAGTAAATAAACTTAAGTATTAGGTTATAGAGTATATGAGAGTGCGGAGGGATTTTATTTGACCTCTACCAGTGAGGTCAAAAACTCAGTTACCGAGGAAGTTCCTAAGGAAGCTGAAAAAGAAATAGAAAAACTCATTATCCAACGTGGTAAAACAGGAAAAGCTAAATGGGTTATATTCGCGCTCGCAGTATTCCTCGCCATCCTCGAACTATATTACCAGTTAGGATTCAATATGGCTATATTCGATATACTAAGTAGATATGGCATATATTGTCCGTGGCTCCTAGAACCATCAATATTCTTCCAAACATATCCAGCTAAAGCAATCATATTGTCAATAACGGTATTTGCAGCTTTTTTGCTATACCCTGTGACTAGGAAAAGATTATCAGATAAAATACCTTGGTATGATTGGATACTTGCAGCTATAGTAATGATAGGCCCCCTATACATTGTATACCTATACACGATATATCATAGCGTTGAGACATGCCTTGAACAAGTAACACCACTAACTGTGGTAATGATCTTCTTAATAATATTTGGTATAGCTGAAGCCACTAGAAGAGCAATAGGACCCGTACTACCAATAGTAATGCTAGCCTTCATAGCCTACGGATTCTACTACGCATACGTTAACAAACCTATGGGAGTTACCGGTATACAATGGATGAGAGGACTATTCAACCTATTCATAGGACAAAACACGGGATTCCTAGGAATACCATTACACGTAATGATAACCTATGTATTCGCCTTCCTATTCTTTAGCTCCATTCTAAGAAATCTAGGAGTAGGGGAATACATAACAAGCCTAATACTATCACTAATAGGTAAAAAGCCGGGAGGACCAGCTAAAGTAGCTGTAGTTTCAAGTGGTTTAATGGGAATGATATCCGGAAGTAGCGTTGCAAACGTACTGACTACAGGAACATTCTCGATACCAGCAATGAAGAAAGCAGGATTTCCACCAGAAATAGCTGGAGCCGTAGAACCAGTAGCATCAACAGGAGGACAATTAATGCCACCAATTATGGGAGCAGCAGCATTCATTATGGCAGAATTCCTTGGAAGACCATATAGAGACATAATGATAGCAGCAGCACTACCAGCAATACTATACTACTATGGAGTATACGTATTCATTGACAAGGAGTGTAAAAGGCTTGGACTAAGGGGATTAGAGAAGGTACCGCCATTAAAACCGCTATTAAAGAAGATATACTTCATAGCACCCATACCAATAATCATATTCGCACTACTAAAAATAGAGCCCCAGCATGCGGTAATGACTGCGCTAAGCTCAGCTATTATCGTGGCATGGATTGCAGATGATAATATCAGGCCATTACATAAGGTATTATTTAGCGGAATACTAGTAGCATTAGCTCTCTTCGTAAACCTAGTATGCGGACTTAAACTAGCAACAGCGCTATTCTTCGTAGGAATATCATCAATACTAATAGCAATAATAATAGGATTCATCTATAGGGGGGCAAGAGAAGTAGCAAGAGCAATAGTAGTCTCAATAGACTCTGCATTAAGAGATAGTGTTCCCGTATTCCTAGCAGCGGCAAGTGCAAGCGTAGTACAAGCAATGATAAGCTTCACGGGACTACACAAGACATTAGGAGATCTACTACTAACAGCTAGTATGGGACAATTATACCTACTACTATTAATGACATCAATATTCTCACTCATATTAGGAATGGGAGTACCAACAACAGCAAACTACATTATCACAGCAACAATACTAGCACCAACACTAGTAAAATTCGTCCACACAACCCTAGGACATGCAATAGAAACAGCAAAACTAGCATCACACATGTTCGTATTCTACTACGGAATACTAGCAGACCTAACACCACCAGTAGCACTAGCAGCATATGCAGGAGCTATACTAGCTAGAGCACACTTCTGGAAAACAGCAATAAATGCATCAAAATACGGGCTAGCAATGTACATGCTACCATACATATTCGTAGTATCACCATGTCTACTAATAACAGCAATACCAGAATGGACAACAGCAACACTAATAACACTAGTAAAGACAATAGTAATAACAATAATAGTCATACACGCAGTAGCTAGCGGTATTACAGGATGGCTCATGGGACCAATAAGAGAAAAATGGATTAGGGTATTACTAACAATATTTGGCGTGTGTTCAGTTTCATTAAACGAAATAATAGTACTAATAACAGCAATACTATTAGTCATTGTAACAGTTAAACAATACATGTACTACAAGAAAACAGGAATCTCAATAACTAGAAAATAACAAAGTCATTAGATTACCACATAGTATAACAATAGATAAGTTTTAAACCCTAGAAGATAACCTTATACTATTGTCACACGGGTGCTCTTCATGTCCGCACATAAAGGTGTAAGCAAATCTGTTCTAATAGGAGTAGTTGTTGTAATAATAATAATCATAGCTGCCCTCGCAATATACATGGCTACAACAGCACCTCCACAAACCACTACAACACCAACTAAAACTACACCAGCAGCTGCATATAGCTTGGTAATATACACTGGTAGTCCTGGAGGCATCTATAACCCACTAGGATTCAAAATAGCTGAAGTAGTAGACAAGTATAGCGAGGAGCTAAAGGTTACAGCTAGAGAAAGCGGTGCAAGCGTAGCAAACTGTAAGGCAATAAACATAGGAGATGCACAAATAGCATTAGCACAAAGTGACGTAGCATACTTCGCCTATAATGGAAAACTAATTGAGGAATTCAAAGGAAAACCAGTAAAAGTACTAAGAGCACTAGCAGCACTATACCCAGAACCAATACAAATAGTAGCAAGAGCTGACGCAAACATTAAAACAATATGGGACCTAGAAGGAAAGAAAGTAGCAGTAGGTAACCCAGGAAGCGGACTATACGCTACAGCCTACACAATACTATCAACACTAGGACTATGGGATAAAATAGTAAAGATAGAGATAGGATACAAGGAAGCCGTACAACAAATGAAGCAAGGACTAGTTGATGCGTTCTTCAACGTAGCAGGAGTACCAACACCAATAGTAGTAGAATTAGCGGCGCACGTACCAATAAACTTAGTAGAAGTACCAGATGATGCAATACAGAAGCTAAAGGATGCAGGATTAGGAAACCTATACCTACCATTAATAATACCTAAGGGATCATACGACTTCATGAAGAAGGACATACAAACAGTAACAGTTATGGCACTCTTAGTATGTCGTGCCGACATACCAGATGATGTAGTATACGAGTTCCTAAAGACCATGTTTGACCACCTAGATGAAATTAAAGCAGTACACAAGAGAGCAGAGGACATAAAGCTAGAAACAGCACCAAAAGTACCAATACCACTACACCCAGGTGCAGAAAAGTTCTACAAAGACAAAGGAGTACTAGGATAACCGACAATATCTACGCCCACAATATCACTAAACATATTTTTTCCTCCTTTAACAAACCAACTTTTAGTCATGCAAACAACTTATAAAACAATACCAGGAAAAGAAGCTAGGAGGATTACCATGATCCTCAAGTACTGTCCAAGGATAAGCGAATTAGTCACCCCAAAAAATAGTAATTAAAAAATGCCCTTACTGCGGAGAAGACGTGAAGTTCTTCGACTATGAATTAGAAGTAGAATGTCCAAAATGTAAGAGAATTATATGTAGAGATCCTTCAGAAGTCCCACTACCTTCACGTCCTAGACTACTACAATGTATAACTATGCTTGAACAAATGGGCTACATCCCCCATGAGAGAGCAAGAAAACTTAAAGAAAGCATAAAAAGTTCCTAGAAGAAGCCAAGAAAGAAAAATAAGAAAACATGAATATAGAAGTACCTCGACAGCGTTAACCTCATCTCTTAACTCCTTACGTCATATATTATGCCTTGATGTTCTTTGACGACTTCTATTGAACTCCTATATAAGTTTTATAGGCTTGAAATACATAATTGCTTTAAATAAATAAAGCCTAGGACGTAGTTGGTGCTAGTAATGGTTGAGGAAGCAATTATCTATTACTAGGAAAGTTGTTGCCGAGCCATCTACTTGGTTTATCCTATCAGCAATTTCATGCGGGATTTCCACTTCAATAATTAAGTACTTTATCGAAAGAGCTCTAGCACAACTCCACACCTATGAGACTCTAATTAGTATCCTTATGATTTCCTTCGGTGCTATTTGGCTTATGATTTCAGCTACTCTCCTATATAATATTTGGAATATTATGAGAAAGCATGTTTGCTTACCTTTCGTTAAAGCAAAAATACGTGAGCTAAAGGTAGATGAAGTAACTCGACTCATAAAGGATGCAATTTCACTTTATAGAGGCTATCGCTGGTATATAATCATCGTTGGGTTCTGGCGCTAATAACGGGAGCCACATTCATGACATTATCAACACAAGAGTACATTACTGGAGTTATTGACGTAAGTGAATTCATATTTAAGTTCTCTATAGGTGTTTTAACACTTTTCTATGGCCTTATCGGCTTATATCTTGAAGAAGCATTTATAGCCAAGAAATTAATGGGAGTCAAGCACTTTGAAGGCAAATTCTCGAAATTCCTTAAATAAAACCCTCACTGTGATAAATATGAAGCCCAGGAGAAGTATATACGAGATAATTTGGGGTATACTAACATACTGTAGAACACCTAGAAGAATAACCCATATACTATTAGCTTGTAATCTAAGTACAAGAACTGCAAAGAAATATCTAGAATTACTGGTAACCAAGGGGCTTCTCATAAAGCAAGGCGAAGAATACATAACAACAAGTAAAGGCTTAGGATACATAAGATTATTCAATGAACTATATAAGAAGATATTTAGTGACTAAAGTACATCGCGCTGCTATAACCTCGTCTCTTAAAAAACTATAATGCACTCAGGGAGCTATTCAGGATTTAGCATAAATATTTCGGCACTTTCATACCTCACTTAGACTAGACCACGAACTCGTTTGCCTTATAATCATTGATCGATACATCATTTGCTGTAAGGTTATTTTAAAGATTTGAATTCTGAAGGTATCGATGATTCATGATGTTTGTTGTATTTGCTATACTGATTGCTATGGGCTTTGCCGTCTTGGTATTGATTTTGTCGAGTATAATGGTTAGTATAGTGGCTGGGAAGCTTAAGGGTAAGCCAGAAATCATTTTCGGCGTACTTATGCAGATATCAATCATAGTCTTCACATTACTTATTGTTTTTCTAGTAATCAAGAATCCAACCATACTAGGTACACTATTACTTCCACTGATAAGTTCTGCTGAAGGCATTATGCTAGCTGGTCTAGTTTCACTATTAACTTGCTTTCTAGAAGCTAGGATTACTAAGAAATGTAAGCCACCAATTGAGTTGAGGAGTATCTGGGAGTTTATGATCCTAGCATTCATAGTTGCCCCTATAGGGGAAGAGTTGCTCTTTAGAGGCCTAGTAGAGGGATATCTATTGCTTAGTAGAGTGGGATTAGCTACTTCAGTAATAGTACCAGCAGTAATGTTCTCACTAATACATATATTACCATACAGGAACTCACCAAGACCTTGTCTCATACTAGTATTTACTTCGTCTTTTGCTATAGGATTAATTGCTGGCTTCTTCAGAGCAAATACAGACTCCATAATTCTGCCGATTATCATACATTTAGTGGGAAATATATCTGGGTTTAAATATTATCCATTAAATAGATGACAAAAGTAATAAATAACCTCACTTTAACTATAACCTCTTTATTAAGGTCACCTTATTGGCTATTAGTGCTAGCGTTAGAAAGGTTATTGTTAGTATTAGGAGCATCGTAAAGTCTGCTAATGGGTTTAATAGCGAATTATAACCGTAAATGTAGTTTATTAGGTCCGCGAAGTAAGTTAATGGTGAAATATATGCTAATGGTCTAATATAATATGGTAATTTTTGAATAGGTATGAATATGCCACTTATGAATATTAATGGAAATCTAACAATACTTGATAGTAAAACAGCATCTGCAGGTACATCAGAGGGTATTGCTGAAAATAGGAGTCCCATGAAGGAATAGCATAATGAAGCTACTGGTATTCCTAAGGTCAGTAGTACTATGTTATGTGGTATAGCGTTAAGTAGTAAACCTATGGTTACGAGTATAAATGATATAAAGATGCCGAAGAACGTTGAAGCTAATGCAGTGCCGAATAGTATAGTGTATATGGTGACGGGTCTACTTAACATCATTTCAAGGGTCTTTTGCCTAGTCTCCCAAGGCATTACTATAGGCGTAATAGATGATGCTGTGAAGAAGGCTGATATCGCAATAAGCGATAATAGTCCTCTCGTAAATGGGAGTTTAGCTCCAATCATAAATGCTAGCCATAAAAATAATGGCATTAAAAGACCCATAACTATTGTGGGTCCTTTAAAATAATACAATTTCATGTCCTTAATACATAAAACCATAATTCTCCTCAAGCTATTACCTACGCCGTGAACCATAGCCTAAGCACCTCTAACTAGCCTTACAAATACGTCTTCAAGGCTTAATCCTGAAGCCTTTAGCTCTTTAATCTTTAATTTATTACATTTAATCATTGTAATAATCTTATCCATGACTTCATTTAAATCTTCAGTTTTACAAGTTATTATCAAGCGTCTTCCCTGAATTACCACGTCAAGTCCCTCAAGATATCCCTTAAGGTCTCTCTCATTAACTTCTCTATCAAAACATATTAAGATACGAGTATACATACCAAATCTTATCTTTAATTCCTCAGGAGTACCAGAAGCAATAATTTTACCCTTCTTCATTATTGCAACTCTATCGCATAGCAAGCCCGCTTCATCAATGTTATGTGTTGTTAATATTATAGTCTTACCCTGCTTCTTTAGCTCTAGGAGCATATTCCTTATAATTCTAGCACTAAGTATGTCTAAACCCGAAGTTGGTTCATCTAGGAAAAGTATATCAGGATCGCTTATAAGGGCCATAGCTAATAGGAGTCGCCTCCTCATACCCTTAGATAGTGTCTTTACCTTTCTATCACGAACATCGTATATTTCAAGGGTTTTTAGTAGATCTATTGCCCTCCTTAACTTTACATCTTTTGGTAAACAGTATATTCCTCCAATTAACATTAAGTTATCCCATACAGTTAAATCTACATAAGGATTTGAAATCTCGGGAACAACACCTATAAGGCTTCGAGCTTTAATAGGTTCTTTATGAACATTATAACCCATAATATAGGCTTCGCCTCTATCAGGTGTTAATACACCAATAGACATGCGTATAGTAGTTGTTTTACCAGCACCATTGGGACCTAAGATACCATAAATTTCTCCCTTTCTAACACTAAATGATACTCCATTAACAGCTACTATGTGTCCAAACCTCTTCATAAGATCATATGCTTCAACAACCTTCATGGACCCACATCACCAATGCCTATCAACTATACTTATAAGGAAGGCATTTAAGAATTAATATACTAAATACGATGAGCTTAAAATCATAAAACATAGTAATGATTTAATATCAACAACTATAGCTAACAAGGAATTACTCTACAACGGTAATAAAGTGATGTAATAAATAAATTAACTAATAAGCATCCTCTTAGAACCTCCTTACAAAAGGGAAGTAAAAGCTGTATCTATAATCAAGAGATCAAAGCTAACTACCAGTCAAGCCGAGCAATGGATTAGTCTTAGATAGAGATATCATTAGGGCAATAGACAACAGGTTAAAGTACATATCTCTAGATATAAGCCCATGACGTTAGTCTTGACCGAGCCCCATAAGATGTGAGTGAAGCTAATGAATTTGCATCAAGGGCTAACTCCTCCAATGGAATTAAAGATATTGAAAGCTGACTAAAAGTACCGTAAAGGGAGAAACACTTCTTAGAGATATAGGATTAGGCGTTGCACGAACTCCCGAATCAGCTATCAAGGTATAAACGATAGTGAAGTTATACTGTCGTGTTAGGAAGATTGGAGATAAGTATCGTCCTTAGAATGATATTGGAACAAAGAGGCATCAT
>Ga0190367_1000878_pt1 | contig 19319 bp, 18 predicted proteins | sample 4872181011_MG_FD_171838 | JGI IMG/M metagenome (GOLD analysis project Ga0190367, IMG submission 171838) | Hydrothermal vent microbial mat bacterial communities from Southern Trench, Guaymas Basin, Mexico - 4872-18-10-11_MG | ecosystem: Environmental > Aquatic > Marine > Hydrothermal vents >...
CCTATCTATATTAACCGCTTTACCATGAGCGCTTTTCATGGGATCTACGCCATCTTCACCATACACGAACTGAACTATACCTCCTTCAGCAGTCCTTACAGTACCATCATACTCTACCCTGAGGTCCTGAAGCGCATTAATTAATCTTCTCTGCATATAACCGCTTTGCGACGTTCTAACGGCGGTATCTACTAGACCCTCACGACCCCCAGCCGCGTGGAAGAACACCTCAACAGGCGTTAAACCAACTCTAAAGCTATTCCTCACGAACCCCCTAGCCTCCGGACCTACATCACCAGGCTTGAAGTGCGGTAGTGGTCTATTTCTGTAACCTCTATGGATTCTTTCACCCCTAACTGATTGCTGACCTAAGGTAGCCGCCATTTGTGTTAAGTTAAGTACTTTACCCCTAGCTCCCGTCCTAGCCATTATGAAAGCTGAGTTAAATGGGTCTAGGTACTTAGAGGCTATCTCGCCAGCACCGTCCCTAGCCTCAGCAAGGACCTCCATTATCTTAATCTCAAGAGACTCCTCGAGAGTCCTACCCGGTATAGGTTCTAGCTTACCTCCCTCATACTGCCTTATTAGTTCCCTAACCCTTTCATAAGCCTCCATGAGCTTAGCCCTAATCTCTTTAAGCGCCTCCTTAGGTATGGATACGTCATCTAGTAGCATTGTGAACCCTCTCATCTCAATATACCTTAGGAATACCTTGAATACCTTATCTATGAACTCTTTACCGAACTCACTACCATACTCCTTAACGAGCCAGTGGAATAGTGATTCGGGTTGTTGTGAACCTATAGCCTTCTTATCAAGTACTCCTAGGAGGAATTTACCCTTCTTAACAACTATGTATGAGTCCCAGAAACACTCCTCGTTCTCACACTTCAGTAGTCCGGCAGATACGTTTGCCCTACCTCTGAAGTTGAAGTCCTTAGGTAGGAATAAGCTAAATACCTGCTTACCTGACCATAACTCCTTAGGCGATAATATGGCCGGCTCAGGCAACTCACCCTCATAATTAATTACCGACAGTAACTCAACAACTTCCTCTTTAGTTAATAACGTCGTCTTAGCAGTTAGTAGGTAAGCACCACTTATGTAATCTTGAATACCGCCTATGATGGGCCCTCCATAACGCGGTGATAATATGTGTTCCTGAACAAGTAGTAGTAACCTAGCCTCAGCCCTTGCCTCCTCACTCTGTGGTACATGGAGATTCATTTCATCTCCATCGAAGTCGGCGTTGTACGGTGGGCATACCGCTAAGTGAAGCCTGAAGGTTCTACCTGGAAGTACCTTAACTACGTGAGCCATTATCGACATCCTGTGTAGTGATGGTTGCCTATTGAAGAGTACTATATCGCCATCACGTAAGTGCCTCTCAACTACCCATCCAGGAGCTAATGTCTCCGCTAATGCCTTCCTATCTTTAATAAACCTAAGGTCTAACCTCCTACCGTCAGGTCTTACAACATAGTTAGCTCCTGGCCATTTCTCTGGACCATTAATTACGCACTGCCTTAGCTCCTCAATATTCCATGGAGTAACTCTCTCAGGAACTGTTAATGTCTTAGCTACCTCTATAGGTACCCCAACCTCATTAATGCTTAAGTTGGGGTCAGGGCTTATTACTGTCCTTGCTGAGAAATCAACTCTCTTACCTGAGAGGTGTCCTCTAAACCTACCTTCCTTACCCTTCAATCTCTGCGCTAACGTCCTAAGAGGCCTTCCGGACCTATGCTTAGCTGGGGGTATGCCTGGGACTTCATTATCGAAGTACGTAGTTACGTGGTACTGAAGTAACTCCCATAAGTCCTCAATAATGATCTGTGGGGCACCTGCCTCAATACTCTCCTTAAGCCTCAAATTAGTCCTTACTATATCAACCAGCTTATGCGTTAAGTCATCCTCGGACCTTACACCAGTTTCAAGGAGTATGGATGGCCTCACGCTTATTGGTGGTACGGGGAGCACCGTGATTATAGTCCATTCAGGTCTGGCTTTCTCTGGGTCGAAACCAAGGAGTTTAGCATCCTTATCGGGTATTCTCTCAAGCCTGGCCCTAATGTCAGCGGGGGTTAGCTTTATCTGAGTCCCTCTTCTCTCTTCTAAGAACGTGGTTGGTTTCTCAAGCTTTATCTTATGCTGCTTCCTACCACAGTGCGGGCATTCCGTTGCTTTCATAGCCTTCTTCTTAACGTGATCTATGAGTCCCTTAGCTAGTAAAGGCCACTTCTCTTCTAGGCGCTTAAGTAGGTTTATGTATCTATCGATTTCATCTTCAGGTATCTTAAGCCTACCACAGTACCAGCATGTAGCCCTTAAGGCATCATATATATGCTTAACGAAACCTACGTGTATGACTGGTCTAGCTAGCTCTATATGCCCGAAGTGCCCTGGACACGTAACTAAGGTACCTCCACATGTTCTACACTTCTGCCCTGGCTCAATAACGCCTAATCTAGGATCCATTATACCTCCTTCAACGGGTAGCCCGTCCTCATCATAAACGTCAGCAGTAACTATGGCCGTAACAGACATTTTCCTTATTTCGTCTGGTGAGAGAATCCCGAATTCTATAGCCTTAATTATTTTTTCACTCATTACTTACTCACCTCTATCTTATCACCTAGCCTTAGGCGTGGTGCGATAAGCATACTCATTAATTCGTGGAGTAATAGCTTAAACGCGTAAGAAACTGCGACGGGATGCAGTACTGCCTTATCACCATGTACTGGGCATACATACTTACCACGCTGCTGGTCATACCAGCCTATTAAACCACACTCACTACATACGTAGATTATTGTCTTGTCAGAATTATCTAATAACCTATCCTTAAGTAGTGCGGCAGCTCCATGACCTATGAGGCAGTCCCGCTCCATTTCACCAAACCTCAAGCCGCCTTCCCTAGCCCTACCCTCAGTTGGCTGTCTAGTCAGGATCTGTACTGGCCCCCTAGCCCTAGCGTGTATTTTGTCAGCGACCATGTGATGTAGTTTCTGGTAGTAAACAATTCCTAAAAATATTGGTGTCTTAATTAGCTCGCCTGTTCTACCATCATACATAACCTCAGTACCATCCCTTGGGAATCCTAACATTAATAGCTTGTCCTGTAAAGTATCGATCTTCTCACCGTAGAATGGTGTCCCATCAACGAACCTACCTTCTAACGCGGCTACCTTACCTGCTATGGATTCAATGAGTTGCCCTAAAGTCATTCTCGAAGGTAACGCGTGTGGGTTAATGATTAAGTCAGGCGTTATTCCGTCCTTGGTGTATGGCATGTCGTACTGAGGTATTAGCAGGCCGATAACACCTTTCTGACCATGCCTTGATGCGAACTTATCACCTATTTCAGGTATCCTTAAGTCACGTACCTTAACCTTAATGAGTCTATAGCCCTCACTACTTACGGTTATGATTACAGTATCAACAACACCCTTCTCCTCATGCCTTACGGTAACCGATGTATCCCTTCTAGTACCCGTTGCGACACCGAACTCCTTGAACTCCTCAATAAATCTTGGCGGACTTGTCTTACCTACTAATACATCACCTCCCTTAACATCAACCTCAGGACTGACAATTCCGTCAGGGTCTAGCTTTAGGTAGTGCTCCCTACCTCTATAGCCTCTAACACCGGGGCTTGGTATCTCTACTTTATCCTCCTGACCACCGGGGTATTTCCTTTCCTCAACCACGTAGAGTCTGAAGAATGTTGATCTAGCTAAACCCCTCTCGACCGATGACTTATTAATGATGACAGCGTCCTCCATGTTGTAGCCCGTATAAGACATGACGGCCACTATGAAGTTCTGCCCTGCAGGTCTGTCGTTATAGCCCATAACCTCTAATGCCCTCGTCTGAACTAGAGGCTTCTGTGGGTAGTGGAGGAGATGGCTTCTGCTGTCAGTCCTTAACTGGAAGTTAGCGGCATAGAGACCTAGTGCTTGCTTAGCCATAGCTGACTGATATGAGTTTCTAGGTGATTGGTTATGTTCTAGGTAAGGTATGGTTGATGCCGTAATCCCTAGCATGGCTGGTGGCCATATCTCTAGATGTGTATGCTCAGGTGTTATGTCCTCCGGGTTTAAGGCTATGTAGGCATTCTCCTCTTCCTCAGCGTCTAGGTACTCAACAGCGCCTAATCTAACTAGGTCATCGAAGGTTAACTTACCCTTCTTTAAGTCCTCAATCATCTCCTTAGTTATCCTTAGCTTACCTCCCTCAACAACGAATAAAGGCCTCCTAACCCTACCAGCATCGCAGTTAACGTATATCTCATCGTAGTACTCAGTAACGTATCTAGCTACGTTAACCTCATGATGAATTAACCCAGCCCTCCTTCTCTTCCTTATCTCATTAACTAATTCCTCACCATTCGGGTGGAATCCTATGAGCCTACCGTTCAAGAATACCTTACTATACCCCCTATACCTCTCCTCATCAGTGGGACTTAAGCGCCCTTTACGAACTTTCTCAAAGACGTTTAGTAACGGTATAACACCTAAACTATATAGTAGTTTCTCAACTTCCCTCTCGTCAATACCTACCGATATATAAGCCATGAGGGCCAAGTTCTTAACTAGCCCACAGTTAGGTCCTTCAGGCGTTTCGAATGGACATATCCTACCCCACTGAGTACCATGGACATCACGTGCCTCGAAATGGGGTTGTGCCCTACTTAGTGGTGAGACAACTCTTCTTAAGTGACTAAGCATTGAGAGCCAGTTAGTCCTGTCTAATATCTGGCTAACACCTGTCCTTCCACCAACCCAGTTGCCTGTGGCCATAGCATGCCTTATCCTCTCATTGACTATATCAGCCCTTATTAATAGAGCTATATTGACTTTCTTGAGCCTAATCCTACTCTTCTCTAACTGATACTTGAAGTCCTTAAGTAGTGCCTTGAAGGCAACCCTAAATAGCTGTGCTAGAAGATCACCAGCTAACCTAAATCTACGGTTTGCGTAGTGGTCTTTATCATCAACACCTCTCCTACCTAACGCGAACTCAATGAGTTTATTAGCCATCTGACCTAGGAATAACGCCTTCTTAATCCTATCCTTAGGTGACGTACCTACGTGCGGCAGGAAATATAAGTCTAGGAGTTGCTGAGCGCGCTCTATACGTGCCTCCCTAGTCTGACCTATAGCTACCCTACTACCTATGTAATCTAGAGCGTCCTCAACAGTATCTATCTCCCTAACAGCTAGAAGCGAAGGTAGTAATTCCTTCTGAATTTCCGGATCGAAAGAAACTGCATAAAGTATCTCCCTATCAGTTACTAAACCAAGAGCCCTCATTAAAACAACGAAAGGTATCTTAGTAGGTACTGCAGGCCAGTTAACAACTAATGTACCATCCTTCAACCTATCAAGGATTATCGGTATTCTATAGCCTGCTGGCGCTACTGAAATCACTTTAGCCGAGTGAGTTATGTTCGTGCCTTCCCTAGCAGTATCAACGAGCACTCTATTAACGGCTACATCCTCTTGAATAACTAGAACCCTCTCAGAACCGTTGATTATGAAGTAACCGCCTGGGTCTCTCCAGTCCTCACCCTCCTTAACTAACTCCTCCTTACTTAACCTTGATAACGGGTCCTTAACTGATCTAAGCATTATCGGCATTTCACCTATCTGTACCTCAATGGGGGTCCCCTCTTCACCACCCTCAACAGGGACTAACTTAAGGTATATTGGTGCTGCGTATGTCAGGTTCCTTATACGGCACTCTAGAGGCTTAATAGGTCTCTCAGTACCATCTATCTCCCTAAACTTAGGTTCGTCAATCCTAATACCCAGAATCTTTATGTAGAATCTAGGGTCACTTGTCTGTATTATACTATTCTCCTTAATTATCTCGTGAATTCTACGTACGATAAAGTCGTTATAGGAGTCTAGGTGCTGACGTACTAACCCCTTCTCCTTAAAGAATGCCTCCATAACGACCCAACGGTCATCCGGGGTCAGCATGTTTGCTTGAGTTAATGCCTGAGTAGTTGGTTTAGTTTCTATAGTTGTCACGGCTCTCACCCAGCAATTACGAATCTATAAACAACTACCTCACCCGCTGTTGGTGATTTCCTAATTATCCTAACAATATCTCCAGGCTTAGCACCTAGCCCCCTCAATGCAGGGTCTGATGCCTTTATCAAAGGTAGCTGGTCAGGTCGGATACCTAATACTTTAAGTACCTTATAAGCCTCCTCAATAGATAGTACCTCATGCTTAGGGACAAGTACATGATCCCTAACATTAAATTTCTTCCTACCCGCCATCACACCCAACCCTAATGTACATACAGAGCTATAAAATCTTGCACTCTGCTAATTATAAACCTTACTAGGCTTAAAAACTATGTCATAAATAGATATGGCCACGCACTTATCAAGCCATGAGTAGCTAAAAATTTAAGTACTCAAGCATAAAGCAGGTTAGGTAAGGGCCCGTAGCTCAGCCAGGTAGAGCGGCGGGCTTTTAACCCGTAGGTCCCGGGTTCAAATCCCGGCGGGCCCGCCACACCCCCTAATAAGCTCCTAATAAATATCAGCCTCTATTTTTATTAATCAGTTGCGTAGTATATGGGTAGGTAGCCGATGCTGTAGTAGTTGCTACCTAGTTTCACTAGTACTATGAGCCATAACGTATTAACGTCCTCAGGCATGTCGCTGATAGTTATCCTTAATAGTTTAGGTGTTGCATCTATTGTTAGTTCATATAGGTCTTCAGTACCTAATCCCCAAGCACTAAGTGGGGAGTATGATGCTGTGGAAGACCTTGGGTCTCTGTAATATATCTCGTAAGTAGCTACGGTGGATGAAGAGAGTAACTCCCAGTCAGTATCTTCATTCATACCTACCATGTAATCCTTAGCTAGCTCTATATCGTAGTTTATATTTAGATAGAACTGCCCCGGTGACTCACCAATGATTAGTAAGTATATCTTTAATGGCGTGTCTTCAGTCCTAGCTATCTGTACTACATGCACATTCCCTGAGCTGTACAGTCTATAAAGCGTTAGTTTAGCGGATTGTTCAGCTAGGAATAAGTCCTTATTAACGTTTTCTCTTTGCGCTGCTGCTTGAGAGCTAAATAGCGCGAGTACTGCTAAACCTATAATTATAGTCATACCTACCAGTATGATCGTAGCGATTAGTGTTCCCTGCCCCTTACCTAACTTCTTAAGGCCTAGCATAGTATGCAACACCTAACCACTCAATAGCTGTGATGAAATCACCATCATCATAATAGGCATAATCTTCACAATTAAGATCGCTATCAACCTCACAGTTAGAGTAGGGATCTTGAAATGCTATACCTATATAATAAGTTTTACCGGGAGTTGCTGGCACTATTAATGATATTGTTTGAATGAAGAATGAATGATGAGGCGGATATGTATCCTCCAGATCATCTAGCTCCTGATAAATGAATTCCCTAGAACTAACTATTTCGCCTGTTTCTGCATCTATTAAATAGACACCAAAGAGTACTCTATCAGTATGTTCTACCTCATCAGTGTCGTAACCTATATTATCATGGAAATAAAGCCTTATGGCTACCTGAACCATTGCGTAATCATCACTACTTATTTGGTATCCAGTAAGGTTGATCCAGAAAGGTCTTACAGACCAGTCGACAAAGTAGTAAACATCGTTATTACTTACGACATAATCATTTCCATAATACCCACATTCATTAATAAGGCACTCCGCTGAAACCGGATAGAAAAACGGGAATCCATAACCAGAGTCTTCCGTCATGAATATAAATTCCGCAATACCATTATTATCTATATCCATGCTTACGAAGAATGGTGCATAACTAAACTGATTATTTCCACTCTTAGCTACATATATCTTAACCTTATCGGCATGACCCTTAAGTTTAATCCAAGATTCATCAACTACATCCCTACCGCCGTAGATCCACCATATACCTAAAGTATTAAAACCAGTTGCCTCTACGTCAATACCATGACTCTCACTTACATACCTTAATCTAAGATGGTCAGGGTTTTCGGGGTCCTCCGGTTTAAATCCTTCAATAACTATTCTCCAACCCTTCATTCCGTTCTTAAAGAATTCACTATCGGGTGTGAATATTTTCTCACCTTCCTTAGATTTTATCTTGATAACACTTAGGAATCCTGGACGATAGGGAGTAAGCATTATTGTATATTTAGGTGATCCCTCTCTAGTCCTTGTCCAATGCGCTTCAAGACCTATGTAAGCAGCCCCAAACCAGAAGGGTTCCGGATCATCACTCTCTGAAGTAACTATATCTACATCTTCATACTCTTCATAGAGTATCATATAAGCACCGTACCTACGCATTCCTTTTCCTAGTTCTCCTTCTTTTGGTTCCTTTACATACTCTTCATTAACGCTTATGTCCGGCCTTGAGACAAGTTCCTCAAGTGTTCCGGCAATAACTATGGGCTGAACTATAACACTCCCAGCAATTTCAGCATAAGTTTCTTCCTTATATGGGAAGTAATTGCCTAATGTGGTTACTACACCAAAAATCTCCACCGACTCTTCTTCTATCTGTATTTTCATATAGCCTTCAGGCTCAAGGATTACGTAACCGCTTTCAAGACCTGTCGATATATTTACCATACCTTCTTGACCAATTAACTTTAATGGGTACATTAAGTCTTCGTCACCTTGTTCATCAGCCACACGGAATCCGTAAATATCGACAAAGTACGTGTCACCTCTATACTTGATGATTAAGTACTTAATGCCTGTCCTTATAGGTCCTGTATTATTTATATAGAGGATATTCCCTACTTTTCTAAGCTCTATATTCTCAAGAGTTTTCTGAATTTCTAAGCTTCTTGATGCTTGAAACATTTGTTCTTGTCTTTGGAAGGCATTCATGGTGTAACTCATGAGTGGGAAAAGTATAATTATGAAGACACCAGCTATTATTATTGCACCTATAACTGCTGAGACTGCTTTTCTTAGGAATTCCCTATTTAGGACTTTCCTTAACATCTTATTACCTATCAGTACTAGTTTGGGTTTCATACTATATATTCCTATAGGGTGTGTTTTTCTCAGAGCTTTTATCCTATATGTTCATACACTAAACATAGGTGGGGAATACGTACCGTATGGTCTACAGGATTGTTTCTCTCCATTCTAGTGAGGGTAAGACTACTGTTGGTGTTTTACTTGTTGATGAGCTTAGGAGGTTAGGTGTTTCTGTTGGTGTTGTTAAGCATAGTGTCCATGGTGTCGATGTTGCTGATAAGGATAGCGCTAAATATATGGCCCAAGGCCCTTCATACGTGGTTGTCGCTTCTAAAGACGAAGTAGGGGTGTTTAGGAGAGGTTTAGGTGATGATCTCAAGGAAGTACTTAAGGAGTTACCGCCTAAGCCTACTGTGATTATTGTTGAGGGGTATAAGAATGCTAAAGTAGGTAAGGTCATTGCTGTTGTTAAGGACATTAATGAGCTTAAGGAATTAATGAACATTGTTAATGGAGAAATACTTGCTGTAATCACTCTAGGTGCTTTAGATCTTGGCGCTATAGGCGGTGTTAAGGTGTTTGACTTAAGGGACATTAGCGAGTTAGCTAGGTTGGTGAGGGATGACGCCCTTAACGAGATACTTAATGCGTTACCACGGACTGATTGTGGTATGTGTGGTTTTGGGAGCTGCCTATCCCTAGCTAATGCTGTCTTGAGGGGTGAGGCATTACTTAGTGATTGCCCTGTCTTAAGTGATGTCAGTGTGATTATTGATGGCAAGCCGCTACCTCTAAAGCCCTTCGTTAAGAGTGTTGTTAAGGCTTTAAGTACTTCACTTCTTAGTGTCTTGAAGGGTGTTCCTAAGGACTATAGGGAGGTCGTTATTAGGTTAAGGAGGGATGTTAAGGGTAGGGAAGGTTAGGGGATGAGAAAGGGTAAGATATACTTCGTAGGTATAGGGCTTACACCTAAACACATAACCCTACAGGCTTTAGAGGTTATTAAGAGAGTTGATGAAGTTTACATGAACTCATACACAAGCTTACTTGTTGATGATGGTAATGAGCTAGCTAAAGTATTAGGTAGGGAAGTAAAGTACTTAAGGAGGACTGATATAGAGGATAAGTCATTAAGGGATGCTATTAAGAAAGTTGATGAGGGGTTAGATGTAGCTGTATTAGTTGTTGGTGACCCGCACATAGCCACTACGCATGTAGCGTTAATTAATGAGTTAAAGATGCGTGGATATGATGTTGAGGTAATTCCAGGCATCTCAATATTCTGTGCGGTAATGACCTACACCGGGCTGAGTAGTTATAGGTTTGGTAAGCCAGCCACCATAGTGTTCCCTAAGGGTGGTGTTGAATATGGTTACCCATACTACGTCATTAAGGATAATAAGGAGAGGGGGCTCCATACATTCCTCCTACTTGAACTAGATGTTGAGAAGGGAGTCTTCATGAAGATTAACGATGCTGTTGATATACTGCTTAGGTTCGAGGAGAGGTATAGGGAGGGTGTTTTAAGCCTTGATGAGGAAGCCGTAGGTATAGCTAGGCTAGGTGGTAAGGACCAGCTCATTTGTGTTGATAGGTTAAGTAGGCTTAGGGAGATTGATTTTGGTGGTCCACCACACTCGTTAATAATTCTCGCACCAAAACTTCATTTTGTGGAGGAAGAGTCTCTTAAGGTGCTTAAGAGTGAGTTTCGGGAAAGGTGCTCAAAGGCTCCTTAAGTATATTAAAGGGTTGAAGAAAGCGTTGGTGGAGGCTAGGAGTAACTTAAGTGGTGATGGTAAAGCATTAAGCATTATCAAGCTAGCTGAGACCTACCTTAAGGACTCAACTTACTACTACGAGAAAGGGGATCTAGAGACGGCGTTCGTGACGGTTGCTTATGCTGAAGGCTTACTTGATGCTCTAAGGTACTTGGGGCTAACAGACTTTAAATGGTTAAAGAAACCTGAAGTACCTAAAGTAGTTGTTGGTGGGACGTTTGACATCATACATCCAGGCCATATAGAGTTCCTTAAGGAGGCTTCTAAGTATGGTAAGGTCTATGTCATAGTAGCTAGGGATAAGAATGTATTGAGGTTTAAAGGTAGGGAGCCCATAAATGATGAAAGACATAGGTTAGAGGTCATTAAGGGTGTAAGATACGTTTATGACGCGGTATTAGGTGATGAGAAGGACTTCTTAAAACCTATACTCAATATAAGACCTAAGTATGTGGTCTTAGGCCCTGACCAACCCTTCGACCCTATTAAGCTTAAGGAGGAGTTAAGGTCTAGAGGTGTTGATTGTGAGGTCATAAAGATTAAGGAAAGATTCTGTAAGGGGACGTCAAGCACTTCAGAGATAGTAAAGAAAATTGTGAAGATGTTCTGTAAAGAGAACTTTAGCAACAGTTAATTATTAACTCTACGTCATCTCCGTCATTAAGTAGTAACCTACCCCTAAGATATAACTCAGAAATAACTTCAAGAACCTCAGACCCATGCCTACTTCTTAACGGTCTAATTACGAGAACGTTAACACCATCTGAGCCACGTACCAACTTACCATTCCAAATGATTAGACCCCCATGAATCCCGTACCCGTTCCGTACTTCATGAATGTATTTTAAGGGCTTGCATACCTTAACTATATCTTCATAACTCATGTTAGTTAAGACGTTCAGAGTTCCGGGGTAGGGCTTTGCTATACCGAGTGATTTAAATATATCTATGTATGACTTCATGGAGACGAACTTAGCCCCTACACCAGATCCACTCACTACCTTACCTCTTACCCTTAACACCACAGTACTTAGCCCTCATCTCCTTACTTATCCTATCAGCTATGTATGTAGGTTCAGGCAGGTTATGCCCCCTCATTAACTTATTAAAGACCTCCATGACCTTAGGTAAGGTTATCTTATTACCTATAGAGACGTAGAGTTTCCCCCTGCCTACCTCCTTAGTGAAACCTACGTACTTACCATCAACAACTATGTACTCAACTCCCTCTACCTTCCTTAACTCACCATAAAGCATTTTCTTAGCAACACCAATACTTGACCTATTTAACGCTACACCAACATGCGTGGCTATACCGAACTTTCGTGGGTGAGCTAGTCCATGCCCATCAAGCACTAGGAGATCTGGCTTAATGCTCAACTTCTCAAACGCCTTAAATATGAGTGGTGACTCCCTAAAGGCTAGTAACCCAGGTATGTACGGTACTTTAACCTCACCAACAACTACTACGTACTCCATGAGCTTAAGTGATGGGTATTTAAAGAGTGTAGCCACAGCTATCCCTTTACCCCTACAATAAGCTAAGTCGAAACCTGCAACATAATCTATCCTAGGCGGGTCCTTACCTAACTCAACCATCTGAACTAACTTCTTCTGAAGGTATGAAGCCTTAGATGGGTTGAACGTCAGTTTAAGCACCTTAAACAGGGTAGAATTTTTCTGCAGGTCCTTCCTTACTTATTGCTAAGGTATCTATACCGTCACCAGAGACAGCATCCCTACTTATTGCTGCCTTAATAGCCTCAACAGCTAATTTCTCAGCCTCATTTAAGCTCAAATCACTCCTATACCTACCTTCAATAATCCCTATAGCTACCGCTCCACCAGTACCTAGTGCTGCATAGTCATCCTCTATAAGCGATCCTACAGGATCCATGACGAATAGGTGAGGCCCTTCTTCATCTATACCACCAAACAGTATCTCAGATAGGAATGGGAAGTTCTTATAGGAGTATAGGACTACGGCTAAGAGTCTAGCGGCTGATTTAACACTCATAGGCTTACCTGTACTTACCTCATAGTAGCTTATCTCAGCAGATATGAGTCTACTTAACGTCTGCATGTCAGCAAATAGCCCTGCGCAAGCCATACCGAACCTATCCTTAATTTTAAAGACTTTCTTACCTGCCTTACTAAGTATGTAACCACCATAACTAACCCTTTTCTCAGCAGCCAGTACAATGCCGTCAGCAACCTTAATACCGACTGCTGTAGCACCGGTTCTTAACCTCTCATAGTCCATAATTTAAATCACCAATAACTAAAAACCACAGGAAAATTTAAGGTTACTTGCTTAAATATCATGAAGGTGTACATCCTGAGAGAGGGCACTATAAGGGCTGTGATAAATAAGGTTCTATGGACCCAGAAGGAACGCTTAAGTTCTTATGAAGTAATAGTTATCGACCGTTTAGAGGAGAGTGGTATAAAGAGGTACTCGCTAGATAAGCTTAAGAGATTAGAAAGTGACTCATTAGTACTAGATAAGGAGGGTAGGGAGGTACGTATACCCCTTCATAGAGTCATAGCCTTAATGAAGAATGGTGAGGTAGTCTGGCAGAGGAGGAAAAGTGCCTACCGGAAGTAATTAAGGGTATTGTCATACCTAGCTTTGAGCAGCTAAGGGGGCATGTCCTTAAGCTGTACCTTAAGCCAGTCACGTTACAACCGAGAACCAGGTTCAGAGGCGTTAAGAAGTACTTCATAAGGGCTGAAAGAGTCTATAACTACCTTAAGGATAAGCTAAGCATAGTGAATAACTTACCACCTTGGGACGATATACCTGAGTTCTATAGGGAATTGTTAGTTATCGGTGGGTTAAGAAGATATGAGGAATGCCGTCTCAAGATAATTAAGGCTCTAAGGGTCCTGAGTAAGCTATGGCGTGAGTACCGTACCCTAATTAAGTACAGTATTGATGCTCCAGAAGCACGTAAGCAAGCTAGGGAGTTTATTGGTAGGGCTTTATCGGTCGTTAGGAGATCACGTAAATGCCTAGACATACTTGCTGAGTCAGTTAAGATAGCCAAGGACTCCCCATGCATAAACACTGAGGAGCCTGTGATAGTTGTTGCTGGGATGCCCCAAACAGGTAAGTCAACATTTGTTGGTAGGGTATCTACGGTGAAGCCTGTTGTATCTTCATATCCGTTCACAACTAAGAACATAATCCTTGGGCATTTAGTGTTAGGGCCTTTCTTTAAGATACAGATAATGGATACTCCAGGAATTCTTGATAGACCTCTCGAGGAACTGAATGAGATAGAGAGGAAGGCTATAGCAGCTATTAACTACCTAGCATCAGTGGTTGTTTTCCTTATGGACGTTAGCAAAGACAGCTATTACACTCTAGATAGGCAGATATATGTCTACAACAGTGTGAAGAATATACTTAGAGATGAGAATAGGATCTTGGTCGTCATTAATAAGGTTGATAAACTCACTAAAGAGGAGTTGAGGGGTGCTATAGAGGCCTTAAAGAGCGTTGGTGTTGATAATGTTATGTGCATGAGCGCACTGAAGGGATTCGGTGTTGAGGAGGTCATTTCTAAGGCGCTAGACATACTAGGTATAAGGATTGAGGAGATATTTAGTGAGGGAAGAGAGGTACTTAGGAAAGCATTAATGAGTACAAGACACTAACCGTCACGCCCCCCTTCAAGCAGCACCTCGCCTATGACCATCCTTAATTGCTCTTGAACATCCATAGGCATGAGCGGTAAGTACTCCTTAACATATTTTAAGCTGTCCTTAAACCTACGTCTATACCTGAAGTACAGTATGGGAATGAAAACCTCGTCGGGATTTATAGAGAATCTAACGGGGCCTGACTTATTATGAGGTAAAACTAAGAACAACGCTATAGGTACTAATAAAAGAAGAAACCCTGCATTGGTTATCAATGCTACAGTAACTATAGCTAACATTAACACGGTGTAAAGGGCTAAGAACCTCACACAATACTTTAGTTTCATGTAAGCTACTTTAGCATCAAAAGCTTTCTTAAAAACTTCATCAATAAGCCCACCCTTAACCTGCCTAACCTCAAGCTTAGAAACCTCAAACCCCACATTCTTCAACACATGTTCTAACTCATGAAGTAATTTCATATCGCTATGTCTTAATACAGCTGTACCTTCGTCAGGATGATACTCAAGGATTAATTTCCTAGCTAGACCTAACTTGTAGATAATTAAGCGATTACGGTACGCGTCTTTTCTAAATTTAATGCCTTTACCTCTAAAGTAATTTTCAATAACCTCAGCGATTTTGAGGGTATCACCGCGAATTTTGAGTCTGTAATTGCTCATGTGGGACACCATGAATGCGAGGTGCTAGGTTGTGTATCCTATACCTTTAATCTTAGCCCTAAACGGCTGTTTTAGGGTTCCATCGATTATTATCTCCGCCTCTGTTAATTTTCTAGTTATTTCTATGTTTGTATATGCATGCATTGTTAATTTAGATGCTGTAACTTCAGAAACTCCCTTAGCTAGCGCTAAGTAAGGTATTATCATATCACCCATATACCTATCTAAAGCTGAACCACACTGTAATTCACTTATTAATTCTTCAGCAGCTTCTTTACCTACATCCTCGGCCCTCTTACCTCTAGCACCTAACGCATCACCACCAAGAATACTGTTTTCGGTTATTGCCCATAACACAATACCGCTACCTGGACCTAGGTGGGGGTCTCTTCTTGGGTCGTAGTACTCTAGCTCGATATCTATAGGTACGTCCACACCATACCTTACTAACGTATGCCTAGCACTATCCGCTTGACGTTTAGCTACATGAGGCGGGAGCCTAACACAATGTGACCTACCTTTAATCGCTAACACTTTACCCCTAGACACAAGACTCAGTGGACGTACCTCCCTAGGAGGTTCCTCAACGGTAATTCTTACTAATCCACCCCCACGTGGGTAATGGCCGCGTTTTAATAACTCGATCTTAAAATCAAGTCCTAACTTACGTAGTATAGGTACCTTAACGTTAATGACGTAATCTATGGGAGGTGACCAAGGAACATCAGTGCCTCCTCTTATCTCAACCACGGTCTTTCTAGGCATGAAAGTTAGTATAGGCATTAACGTCTGTAGGACTAAAGAGATACTACCTGCTGTCCCTATATCGAAGGAGTACCTACCAGCCCTTAACTCCCTAGGCTCAAAGTACAGTACCGTAGACCTTAACTCAGCACCCCTAACAATAGCGTTAGTTAATGTTGCAACGGCCTTAACGGCAGTTAGGTGCTGTCTTTGAAGCCCTGGATTACTTCTCTTCACCCTAATGTTAATTATCTTTACAGGCTTCTTTAACAACGCTGAGAGTGCTAACGTAGTCCTAAGTATCTGACCCCCGCCCTCACCTATACTACCATCTACGACTATAGGTTCCAAACACTTACCCCATTGGGAAACTAATCACTACGTAAAATATCCCTTATCCTTTCGACACCCTTAATCTCATCAATAAACATAGCCACTGATGGAGGTACTAAATCCCTCCACTCATCACTACCTTCAATCATTAACTTACGTATAATTGTTGAGCAGTACCTATCACGTTTATAAGCAGGGGGTATTAAGACCTCATAACCAGCATCTTTAAATAATCTAATCACTAATGGGTTCCTAGATATTCCGTACTTAAACTTAGGCACGAACATCGCTACATACGTAGGCCATATATAATTTATCAATACATCAGGTACTGGTATTATATAAACCCTATTAAGGTCTATGCCAGCATCTTTAAGTGCCAACTTAACCATGATAACTCTCTCACCAGCTGAGAACGGGTTAGTTATTGTATGACTTTCTTGCGCGCTTCCGATGACGATTATCAACTCATCAACACGTTCTAAAGCCCACTTAAACGCATGTATATGGCCCCAATGAATGGGTTGAAACCTCCCTGGATAAACACCTCTAACTACACCTTCCCAATACATACCTTATCACCTATACCTAAACCGAGTAATTCAGATGCATTACCCATAAAAACACCTATCTCTGCAAGTCCGTAACTATCCTCATAGACGGCTAAGCAACCCTCACAAACCTCACTAAACCCTCTGGAAACCCTAGCCTCATAGGGAGACCCGCTGCACCCCACCTTAATAAAGACCCTAGACCCATACCTAACGTTAAGTAATTTAGCGAACTTACTAAACTCGATGGGTAATATGACGTTACCGAAGTCATCAACGAGTAAAACCTTAGTGATTAGCATGCCGTCCTCAGTAACCTTGTAGAACTCCTTAACCTCTATATTAACTAACTCATTAATACTTAAGACCTGCCCGAAGGCTCTAGGGTCTATACCTAAGGATAGGTAGGCAGCTACAGGCGCGAATATATCCCTACCATGGAATGTTGCACTTACGGGCTTTACGAAAAAAGCGTCATTCGTTAAGTGAATAATCAGCTCTATACAGTCATCAGTAGATGCCGGGATAAGTAATCCATTGTCAGGACCAATGAAGTAGTAGTTCTTGCTTACTATGAGTATAGGCCTCCTAGGTGAACCTACGGTAGGGTCTATAATACCTACAAATACTGTACCTTTAGGAAAGAATCTATACGTTTTCTTTAGGATGAGCGCTCCTATTAAGATGTTAAATTTAGGTACGTCATGTGTTATATCTATGATCTCCACATGCGGGTTAATACCTCTTATAACCCCCTTAACAACACCTACGTAAGGATCTCTTAATCCATAATCAGTTATTAATGCTATGGTATTTGCCGGTCTTCTCATAGTGCTCAATTAGTAATTCTAGGTAGGATCTAATTATGTATTCCCTACCTGATAATCCTAGTTTCCTTAATAACTTGCTCAATAAGTGCTTAAACATACCTACATTCATATCCATACCTTCAACCTCAATAAACCAACCCAGACCTTTAACATTATCTACATATATCTTTAAATCACCTAACCAATAAACCTCACGCTCCTTCACCACGGTCAATGTCTTTAGGTTTAGATGCTTAATTATCTCAAGAGCCTTACTACAGTCATCTATTAGCAATGTTATTTCCTTCCTTAACTTAACTTCATCACTCTCCCTAGGGCCTTTGAACGTAACTTCACAGGACTCCCTTGAAGCCCCCTTCTTATGCCTAACCCTTAGGACTATATCTTTAGGTATGTGAAGTTCATCTATTAAATCCCTTAAATCAACATAGTAATCTACCTCATGTACCTTCTCGATAAGCTTGGCCCCTAAGGCGTTAAGCTTAGAACGTACTTCAGCTACCTCACGTTCTTTAAGGGGTATTTTAATTTCAACTTCATAGGTACTCAAGGCTCTACTCTCCGTAACTAATTACGCCTCACTAAATAAAGTAGGTTCACATATCTTGACTACCTTAAGTAAGCTTAATAAGGTTACTTATGAATTAGGTAAAGGTTATGGTGAGCAGGTATGCCCTTCAGTAAGAATGATTTTATCCTAGTTGACTATACCTTAACGATTAAGGAATCAGGTGAAGTTATAGAAACTACAAATGCTGATGAGGCTAAGAAACATAATATCTTTAAGCCTGATGAGGTCTATGAGCCTTTACTAGTCATTATAGGTGAAGGTAGGGTTGTAGAGGGTTTTGAAGAAGCTTTAAGTAAAAGTAATGTTGGTATGGAGGAGGTTGTTGAGGTACCTCCAGAGAAGGCTTACGGACCTAGGGATCCAAATAAGGTTAAGGTAGTCCCCCTCAGGGAGTTTGTTAGAGCTGGTATAACCCCTGAAGTAGGTAAGGTCGTTGAGATAGGTGGTAACTTAGGTATCGTTAGGAGCGTTAGTGGTGGAAGAGTTATTGTTGATTTCAACCATCCATTAGCTGGCAAGACGCTAATATACAAGTTTAAGATCGTTAAAAAGATTGAAGACTTTATAGAGAAGATTAAGCACTTACTTCATAGGAGGTTAAAGAAGATATCTATAGATAAGTTTGGTATTAAATTTAGTAAAGATGAAGGTAAAGTCACTATAGAAATGCCTAAGGAGGCGTACTTCGTAGAGAACATACAGGTTATTAAAAGGATTGTTGCTGAGGAGTTATTTAGGTTGTTTGAAGATGTGAAGAGCGTAGTCTATGTTGAGAAGTACGTAAGGAGTAGCTAATCAATAACTCCAGTAACCTTAGCAAGTTTTTCTGCTGCTTCCCACGTTAATCCTCTATCCCCAAGTATTGTGTAACGCTCAGGTCTTATCTTATGTGCCTTAGTTAGCGCCTCAATAATCTTTATATCCGGAATCCCTAGCTCCTTAGCTGTAACAGGTAACCCTACCTTCCTCATCACTCTCTTCACCCTCCTCCAATTCTTCCCATGTAGGTAACTCATCATTATAGTGCCTAAGGCTACTTGCTCCCCATGAAGTGCTGGGTAATTAGCTACTACATCAAGTGCATGACTAAATAAGTGTTCCGAACCACTAGCAGGTCTTGTTGAGCCAGCTATACACATAGCTACGGAGCTACTTATCAACCCTTCAACAACTATCCTTATAGCAC
>Ga0190367_1000880_pt1 | contig 19305 bp, 19 predicted proteins | sample 4872181011_MG_FD_171838 | JGI IMG/M metagenome (GOLD analysis project Ga0190367, IMG submission 171838) | Hydrothermal vent microbial mat bacterial communities from Southern Trench, Guaymas Basin, Mexico - 4872-18-10-11_MG | ecosystem: Environmental > Aquatic > Marine > Hydrothermal vents >...
CCTGAACACCTGCTTCTTCATCTCCGCCTTCCCCTTGTAGACCGTTACGACCACCATGTCGCCCACGCGGGCGGCCGGTATGCGCCTGAGGCGGCTCTTGTAGCCCACGACCTGGATGAGCTTGAGCTCCTTCGCGCCCGTGTTGTCCGCGCATCTTATGATGGCCCCCACAGGCAGGCCCCTGGATATCCTGGGCACCTGGGCCGCCACGCCCCTGGCCACGAACGCCCTCGCCCTAGCACGCGCCCTCGGCATGGCTCAGCGCCGAGGCGAGGCCGCGGCCTCAGATAAGGTTTTCCCAGGGCACCACAGGCGTTATGACCTTCACAGAAATACCCGGAAGCTCGTGAGCACCCCACTAAGCCCTGACATACGGCTCTTGTGAGCCCTAAGAGCGCCTCAGCGCCCGAGCTCATCGCGCCTCGGGAGGCTGGCCCAGCCCAGGAGTTCTAGCCCAGCGAGGAAGGGTTCTCCCTCGCTGCGGGAGGCAGGCATATCGGTCGTCCGAGCCCAGTAGCCTTGCCCCTCGCTAGAGGTCGCCTGCCCTAAGCCAGCCGTGCCCGCGGCCCCAGCGGCCTTAACGGACATCCTGGCGTTCTCCACGGCGTTCCTGTAGGCTTCCTTTGCCTTCCTCAGCCACTCATCTACGTAATCTCCCTTCTCCACCCAGCCGCCCGTCTGGTTGTAGATGCGGTCCACGTCCTCCCTGGCCACGTAGCTGCACATGAGCGTGAGGTTGCCGAGGGCGAGCTGGTAGAGGCGCGTGGCGTTCTCGTTGGCCTCGGCCACCTGAGCCGCTCTCCTGACCCAGAGCCAGGCCGTCCTGAGCCTGCCCTCCTCCCCCGAGCCATCGTAGAGCTTCACGACCCAGCTCAGATGGTAATCGTGCATGAACTCGGCCGCCATGCTCAAGAAGGTGCGGTTGACGGCCCTGATGGCCGGGAAGTCTAGCTCGAAGGGGTTCCTCACGGGCTCCTCCACGGCCACATTGGGCCTCACGGGCATGAGGCGCTTGGCCACGATGGCCTGCCCCTCTTTGGAGAGGAGGAAGTCCACGAACGCCCTTGCCACCTGCTCGTTGGTGGCCCCCTTCAGCACGGCCACGGGGCAGGGGAAGAGGAGGGTGCCGTTCAGGTAGGTCAGCCTGAGGTGCGAGTAGCCTGCCTCAAGGAGCATGTGGTAGGCCACGATGTCCGAGCAGAGGATGACCGCCTTCCTCCCAGCAGCTACCTCAAGGGCGCTTAGGAAGGGCTTGGAGGCCAAGCTGTCCGAGAGGCCCCAGAACGCCAGGGAGATGTTCCAGGCAGAGCGCCAGCCAGCGCTCTCATTCCCCAGGCGCCAGGCCTCCGAGGCGTAGATGGAGATGGCCACCCCCCACGTGAAGGGGTCCATGCCCGGGTCAGGGGCTATGACCTGGTTCTCCAAGCGCGGGTCGGCCAGCTCTGGCCAGCTGTTGGGCGCGTTCGGCAGGAGCTCCGGGTCGTAGAGCAGGCAGACCGCGTAGAGGCACCAGGCATACCATGTGGGCGTGGGGCCTTCAAGGTCCATGAGGGGACAGCCCCAGCACGTGCGGTTGAGCTCCTCCTTGGCCGTGGAGTTGAAGGGCAGGAGCATGTCCCTATGGGCCTTGAAGTCCTGGACGCGGCCGCCCCACCAGACATCGTATTTCGGCCTGCCCAGGCCTAATCGCTTCGCGAAGGTAGCGGCGTCATGGTAACTTACGTCCACGACCACGTCCGTGCCATAGCGCTCCTTATACCAGCTCTTGAAGGCCGAGACCACATCCTCAACCATGCTCTTGTGCGGCACGGTGGAGCTCCCGGGCAGCATCATGGCGTAGGCTATTCTGAGGTGCTTCACGCCAGCACCGGGGAGGGGCCTGCTGGCATACATGGCTAGGCCAGCGGCCACAAGGAGGGAGAGCACCACCACGCTCGCGACCGCTGCTCTCACGGCCTCTCTCATGACGCTGCCCTCGCGGGAGGAGGTCTGCCCAGCCTTTTAGGGCTAACTCACATCCAGCCGAGCCAGGCGAGGAGGTGGGCCAGTAGGCCGCCCGTGGCGATGGCGAGGGCCACGGAGGCCAGCGACATGAGAACTGCTCTCGCCCACCCGTATTCCTTCACGAGCGTGGCCACCGTGGCCACGCAGGGCACGTAAATCATGGACACATAGGCGAAGACATACATCTGGCCTGGCCCCATGAGGGCCGATGGGTCTCCACCAGCCATGTCCACGAGGAGCGTCAGCACGAGCTCCTTGCGTAGGAAGCCAAAGATGAGGGGGAAGCCCACCTCCGGCGGCAGGAGGAGCCAGCCGCTCGTGAGAGGCGCTAGGGCCATGACCGTGGGCCACACCAAGCCGAGGGCGTCTAGCACCTGCAGCGCCATGCTGCCGAGCACTATGAGCGGGAGGGCGAGGAGCATGAAGCTCTTCGCGCGGGCCCAGGTCTTGAGGACTATGGACTTAAGCATGGGCACCCTGTAGGGCGGCATTTCCATGATGAGCCCTACGGCCTCGCCCGGCAGGACCTCGTAAGCCAGGCGGCTCATCGTGAAGACTATGGCCAGATTGATGGCGTAGAGCGTGAGGGCAGCCCATATGCTCACGTATTTGGCCACGAGGCCCATTATTATGACCGTTCGGGCCGAGCAGGGCACGAAGATGGCCGCGAAGCCAGCGATGGTGCGCTCCCTGTCAGTCTCCATGACGCGGCAGCCTACACAGGCAGGCACGTTGCAGCCGTAGCCGAGGATGAGCGGTATGAAGGCCTTCCCATGCAAGCCCATCTTGTGCATCACGGGGTCCATGAGGCAGGCGGCGCGTGGCAGGTAGCCCGTGTCCTCCAGCACGGCTATGAGCACGTAGAGGGGCAGGAGGTAGGGCAGCACGATGGCTAAGCCGCCGAAGAGGCCCTCTAGGACGCCTCCCAATATCAGGTCGAGAGCCCAGCCGGGCAGAGCGGGCTCAAGCATGGCCGTGAGCCAGGGCACCAGGTAGGCCTCAAAGGCATCCTCCATGAGGCCCGAGATGAGGTTGCCCACGCCGAAGATGAGCGCGTAGGTGGCCACGGCCGTCAAGCCGAGGATGGCGTAGCCTAGCACCCGGTGGCAAGTTATGGCGTCCAGGCGCTCCTCAAGCGTGAGCCTTGGCCTCCGCGTGAACGTGGTTACGCTCCGGGCCAGGAGGTTCGCGATGGCGTAGCGCTCTGAGGCGAGCACCACGGGCGAGGCCGCCTTGTGCAGCTCCTCCAGCTCGGCAGCCAGCTCCCGGGCCAGGGAGAGGAGCTCCTGGCCGGAGGGGAGGGATGAGACCAACTCCTCCACGTGGGGGTCGCGCTCCAGGAGCTTGATGGCCACCCACCTAGGCGGGTAATCGAGCTTGGCGTTGGAGGAGGCCAGCCCTTCCTCTAGGGCCTCCGTCAGCCTCCTGACGCGGGCTTCCACGTCGTCCTTGAATTCGAAGCCCCCGGGCCTGCAGGGAACGCGCCCTTCAGCGGCCGCTACCACGACCTCTAGGAGCTCCTCAAGGCCCTTGCCTGTGATGGCCACGGTGGGCACCACGGGCACGCCAAGTAGGTCCGAGAGGGCCTTGTGGTCTATCCTTATGCCCCTCTTGGCCGCGAAGTCCACCTGGTTGAGCGCCACCACCACGCAGGCACCCAGCTCAAGCAGCTGGAGCGTGAGGTAGAGGTTCCTCTCCAAGGCGGAGGCATCTACCACATCTATCACCACGTCCGGCCTCTCGACAGCGATATACTCGCGGGCCACGAGCTCCTCCTGCGAATAGGCTGAGAGGCTGTAAATGCCTGGCAGGTCGAGCACCTCTATGCGGTAGCCCTTGTAGTAAAGCGCCCCCTCCGCCTTCTCCACCGTCTTGCCAGGCCAATTGCCCACGCGCTGGTTGAGGCCCGTGAGCTGGTTGAAGAGGGCCGACTTGCCCACGTTCGCGTTCCCCGCCAGCGCGACCCTCAGCACCCTCTTAGCACGGCCCTGGCGCCCGCTCATACCTTGTTAGGCACGGTTAATTTCCTATAAAAATAATTATCGGACATGGCACGGAATATGCTCATCGGATATCGACCAGAACCGAGCTTGCTTCTCAGGGGCCTAGAGGGCTCGGCGGCCCCATCCTGGGCTCCACCAACACCTTGGAGGCCACGCCTCGGCCGAGGAGGAGGCGAGTGCCGCGCACCTCCACCTCAATAGGGCCCACGAGGGCGTTCTTGCGCACCACTCGGACCACTGTGCCAGGCGTGAGGCCCATGTCCGCCAGCCTACGGGCCACGGCGTAGCCCGCGATCACGCCCCTCACTATGGCCTCTTCCCCCTGCTCCAAGTCCGCTAGGGTCGTGCCTCCCCTAAGGGGCCTTGGTCGCCCAGCAGGTCCTCCCTGTCCCCTACGCCATCTCCACATCGCGCTCTTACCTCTGTTAGGGCTGTCTAACTTAACTGGGCTATTTTATAAGGATTGCGAGGCGCTGGGGTGCTCGTATGGAGGGCCTGGCCATCATGCTCTTGGCCTCATGGGAGGCCGAAAAAGCTTAAGCTGCGTTGGCGCTTCCCAGCCAGCAGGTTAATGGTGGGGGCGATGGCCTACAGGATAGTGTTGACATCAGATAGGGCTACCATGACCGATTACAGCGGGGCCGATTGGCTAGGCTTCTTGCTCTGCCTGCCTTACAGGCTGGTGCCCAGGTATGTCCTAGCTAGGGCGCTCGCACCGCCCATAGGGGCCGACAGGGATGGCCGGGCTAAGCTGGCCCCCTACGCCCTTAGGAAGCTGGAGGCCTCCCTTTACGCCTCGGGCTTCAGGGAAGAGGAAGTGGCTATAGTCCCACCGGAGGCCCTGGACAGGGCCGTTGGGCCGGATACGGTCATCTTGGGCCTTCATGTCCTAGACCCCCTAGGGCTGGCCCCCGTCTCCCATACCCTCCGCTCCCTCGCGGGGGGCGGTCCATCTTGCACCGAGCTCCTCTTCCTCAACCTGATGAGGGTCCTGAGGCCCCTAAAGGCAAGATACGGCTTCAAGCTCGTAGTAGGGGGGCCTGGGACCTGGCAGCTAAGGCCCTTTAGGGAGAAGCTGGGCATAGACTGCCTCGTCCACGGGGAGGGAGAGTTGGTCTTCCCGGAATTGTGTAGGATGGCCTTGGAGGGCCGAGACCTGCCCCCAGAAGTGGATGGTGGCTCCGTCCCTGTGGAGAAGATACCGGCCATAAGAGACCCATCTAGGACGGGCCTCGTCCAGATAACCCGCGGGTGCCCTAGGAGATGCCAGTTCTGCAGCCCGACTATGTTTAACTTCAGGAGCATGCCCCTCGACATGGTCTTGGCCGAGGCGGAGGTGAATGTCAGGGCTGGGTTCAAGCACATAGGGCTCATCACAGAGGACGGCCTCCTCTACGGTGCCAAGGGCATAAAGGTCAACCCGAGGGCCGTGATTTCCTTGGCCAGGGGCCTCAAGGGCCTTGGCGCTAAGGCAGGCTTCTGCCACCTGTCTTTCTCGACGGTGGTGGCGGCCAAGGAGGTCCTAGCGGAATGGGCTCATACGTTCGGCTATGATGTGGAGCCGGAGCTCCCGCAGGTCGGGCTTGAGACGGGCAGCCCGAGGCTCATAAGGCGTTATATGGCTGGCAAGCCGAGGCCCTGGAAGCCCGAGGACTGGCCCTGGCTGGTGGTGGAGGGGACCGGCATACTGAACGACAACGGCCTGCTCCCCTGCAATACCATGATATTGGGCCTCCCCGGCGAGAACGACATGGACGTATTGGCCACGCTGGACCTTGTGGAGCAGCTGAGGGGCTATGGGTGCTGGCTCTTCCCCCTCCTCTTCGTCCCCATGGGCAGGTCCATGTTGGAGAAGGAGGGCTTCGCCTACCTAAGGGAGACCTTCGGCCCCCTGCACTGGGAGCTCCTGCTGAAGTGCTTTGAGCACGACCTTAGGTTCTCCAGGAAGGCCCTGGACGTTCTGGCCAGGCGCGTGAGGAACCCGCTGGCCAGGAGGATGGCCACATCCTACATAAACATGGGGATAGAGGTCATAGAGAAGGTCAGGGACGAGTTCGTGAGGGACCCCTACGCCCTCCTGGAGAAGGCAGCCCGTATCAACGTTTTCTCCGCCGGGCTGAGGGACCTCGTATCGCTCGCGCGCTGGGGCCTCCAGATGGCCGTGGCCCACGTCAGGAGGGCCTGAACACTCCCCCAGGGTTGGGTGGGGGCAGGCTAAAGGCCGTGTGAGAGGCTGACCTCGTCTTGGGCCAAAGCTGGCTAGCCCATCCGTGCCACGGACGCTAATCCTTAATAAGCCCTGGTGGGGCGGACGTGGAGACAAGAGCGGGGAGGTGAATGAATGGTGGCGATCACGGCATCCGCGAAGCCGAGGAAACAGCGCAAGGCACTCTACACCATGCCTCACCACCTGAGGCACAAGCTCCTAACGGCCCCCCTCTCCCGTGAGCTGAGGGAGAGGTATGGCTTCAGGAACCTGCCCGTCCGCACGGGCGATAGGGTGCGAGTGATGCGTGGCGATTACAAGGGCATAGAGGGCAAGGTCATTCGCGTGGACAGGGAGCGCGGGCGCGTTTACATAGACACCGTAACGCGCAAGAAGGTGGACGGCAGCACGGTGAACGTGCCCATTCACGCCTCCAAGGTCATGATAGTAGAGCTGGACCTGAGCGATAGATGGCGGAAAAGGATAATAGAGCGCAAGATGAGGGCTCGGGAGGAGATGATGGCTAAGAGGGAGGAGAAGGAAGCGGAGGAAGAGGGAGGTGAAAGCGGTGGGGAGGAAGGGGCCTAAGAGACACTTGAAGCGATTGCCAGCCCCCTGGTTCTGGCCCATTGGGCGGAAGGAGTATAAGTGGACCGTCAGGCCTGTGCCAGGGCCGCACCCGCTTGAGCGCTGCATACCGCTCCTCATCGTGGTCCGCGACATCCTGGGCCTGGCCAAGACGGCCCGTGAGGCCCGCATCATCATCAAGCGCGGCTACGTGCGCGTGGACGGCGTGGTGCGGAAGGAGCCGAGGTTCCCCGTGGGCCTCATGGACGTGATCACCGTAGAGCGCCTCGACCAGAGCTTCCGCGTCCTGCCCACGCCCAAGGGCCTGAGGCTGCACCCGATAGACGGCGGCGAGGCGGGCTTCAAGATATGCCGCATCGAGGACAAGACCACGGTGAAGGGCGGGCACCTGCAGCTCAACCTCCACGATGGCCGGAACGTGCTAGTGCGCGTGGCCGACCCGGCTAACCCGGTGGAGGACGTGTATAGGACGCTGGACAGCCTGAAGCTGGCCGTGCCCAGGCAGGAGGTGCTGGAGCACTTCAAGCTCCAAGAGGGCGCTTACGCCATCATCACGGGCGGGAAGAACATAGGCGCCCACGGGAGGATCGTGCAGATAAGGGAACTCCCGGGCGTGAAGAGGCGCCGCTTCGAGGTTGAGATCGAGGCGCCAAGTGGTGAGCACCTGCGCTCCATCCTGGACTGCGTCTTCGTGATCGGGCAGGAGGAGCCAGCTATCTCCCTGCCGGAGGTGGGGTGAGGCCTTGTCGCCCAGGAGGAAGGCCGCGATTGGCTACCCGGACCCAGACACGGAGGCCGCCATCTTGGAGCGCTGGTCCGAGAACCTCATGCTGAAGCCCAAGATAGAGAAGGTGGTCGTGAACTGTTGCGTTGGCCGCTCTGGCGAGCCGCTTGAGAAGGCCATGAAGATCATTCAGGAGCTCACGGGCCAGAAGCCCTGTGTGAGGAAGGCGAAGAAGACCATAAGGCAGTTCGGGATAAGGAAGGGCGAGCCCATAGCCTGCGTGGTAACGCTCAGGAAGGAGAAGGCCCTGGAGTTCCTGAAGCGCGCTCTGGCGGCCGTGGAGAACAAGGTGAAGGCCTCCAGCTTCGATGAGCACGGCAACTTCAGCTTCGGCATCAAGGAGCACATAGAGATACCTGGCACCAAATACGTGCCCGAGCTTGGCATCATAGGCATGGACATCTGCGTTACGCTCGAAAGGCCGGGCTACCGTGTGAGGCGCAGGAGGCGCTGCCGCACCAAGATAGGCCGCAAGCACCTCCTTACGCGCGAGGAAGGCATGGTGTTCGCCCACCACGAGCTGGGCGTGGAGATAATATGACGCCGTGAGAGAGCTCCTGGGGCGTGGACGTCGCCCGTGAGCTTGAGGCGCTTGAGCTCCGTTACTTCTCCATGAGCGAGGAGGAGAGGGAGGCCTTTCTCAGGCGCCTCAAGGAGCTCCTGGCCTGCGAGGAGCGCGTGGTCTTCGCCTACGTGCACGGGAGCTTCGTGTCCGGCAGGCCTTTCAGGGACGTAGACGTGGCCGTTTGGGTCGAGGACCCGGAGAACGCCTTCTACTACGCGGTCGAGCTGGCAGCGAAGCTCAGCACTAGCCTAGGTCTGCCCATCGACCTCCACGTGCTGAACAATGTCCCTCCCCTTCAAATACCACGTCTTCGCCCGTGGGCGTCTCCTCTTCTCACGCGATGAGGAGGCACGCCTGAGGGAGATGAGCTTGGCCTTCCACATGTATTTCAACCTGAGGGAGCTCCTAAAAACGCTAGAACGCGGCTCCGATGCCTAGCGCCTGGGCTTAAGCTTATAGGGGCCTCTGAGGCTCGCCCTTGAGGTGAGGCTGGCGTGGCGAAGCAGAGGAAGAAGGAGAGGAAGTTCGGGAAGGACACGGTGCGCTGCCGTAGGTGTGGCTCTTGTAATGCCGTCATAAGGCGTTACGGCCTCTACCTCTGCCGCCAGTGCTTCCGGGAGGTCGCCCGCCAGCTGGGCTTCAGGAAGTATAGCTGAGGGCTCGCGAGCCTTAATATGCCCATTCTGCCTCCTCTCCCTGGGAGGTGCCTGTGAAAAGGCTAGGGAAGTTCAGGCCGATTGATTACGAGCTCCCGAGGTGGCCCAGGAAGCGCTTCGGCGGGTTCTACCGGGTGAGCGGGAGCAGGGAAGATGGGCGTGAGGGTGCGGGTGGAGATAAGGGCAGGCGATAGGGGTGTTATCACGAGCATCCTCCTCAACAGCGGCTACGAGGCAAAGTGATTAAGGGCGAGTGCCGGGCCCGAGCTGAAGGCGCCCGAGTGGAAGAGGCTTATGCCCTCCTGGCGCACAGGCATGCCCGCTGGGAGGCGGTGGCCGCGTGCTCATCAAGGTGGGCTGCTGCGGCTTCGCGGTCAGAGGGGGCATGAGGGCCTACTACGGGCAGTTCAAGCTCGTGGAGGTCCAGCGCACCTTCTACAAGCTCCCGAGGCTCTCGACAGCCCAGAGGTGGCGCTCCGAGGCACCTCCCGATTTCGAGTTCACCGTGAAGGCCTGGCAGGCCATCACCCACCCGCCCACCAGCCCAACCTGGCGCAAGGCTGGCCTGAGGGTGCCGGAGGAGAAGCGGGACCGCTACGGCCTGCTTAGGCCCACGGATGAGAACTTCGAAGCCTGGGAGAGGACGGCCGAGATATGCCGGGCTCTTAGCGCGCGCATCTGCGTGGTGCAGTGCCCGCCCAGCTTCCGCTTCACGCCCGAGAACGTGGAGAACGCCAGGGCCTTTTTCAGCTCCGTGGAGCGCCACGGCCTCCTCATAGCCTGGGAGCCCAGAGCAGATTGGCGTGAGCACTTGGATGTGGTGGGGCGCCTGTGCGAGGAGCTAGATCTGATATATGTTACAGATGTGCTCAGGCACGGCCTGGCTCTAGTGAGGCCGCCCGTCTTCTACACGCGCCTCCACGGCCTCGCTCCCAGGGAGTTCGACTACCGCTACAAATACACGGATGAGGACCTGGCCCGGCTGGCGGACCTGCTGGCCCAGCTTGAGCGAGAGGGCGTGGAGGAGGCATACGTGCTCTTCAACAACGTGCACATGGCCGAGGACGCGAGGAGGCTGGTGGAGCTCCTGGGCCTCTAGGCGGCCCTCGGGCTGGCCACGATTAGGCCTCGCTCCTGGGCCATCCTGGCCAGCGCCTTCAGCTTCTCCTCTACCTTCCCAGCTACCTCGCTGGCCTTGGCGAAGAGAAGCTGCCAGGCGCCAAGCTCTATGACCTGCTTGGCCTCAGACCTTATGGCCGAGAGCGAGGATGGCAGCATCTTGGAGGCCTCCTCCTCCGTGGCCCATATTAGGGCCTCCGTGGGGCATATCTCCATGCATTTCGGCTCTCCATCGCACAAATCGCATATCAGGACCGTGGCTCTCTCAGCGTCCAACACGATGGCGCCATAGGGGCAGGCCTCCAGGCACCAGCCGCAGATATCACACTTGCTGTCCTCCACGCGGATGATACCGCGCTCATCCTGCCACAGCGCATCGCGGGGGCAGGCCCTGACGCAGGGCGCGTTCTCGCAGAGGCGGCAGGTTACGGCCATGTTGGCCAGAGGGCCTAGCCTCACGACCCTTATCCTAGCCTTCGTGCCGTCCAGGCTGTGCTCCTTCTCAAGCGCGCAGGCGAGCTCGCAGAGGCCGCAGCCTATGCACTTGCTCGGGTCCGCGAACACGAACTGCCGGGCCACCTGGGCCGACATGGTGCCTCACCGCGGGGGCCGACCTGGGCCGGTGGACATGTGGATATAAAACTTGTGGGCAGGGCGTGGGGCGCTAATCCTTATCACCGCTGAGCCTGAGCGCGGGAGGTGCACCGCCTTGCCGAGGACGCTGGTCTTGCTCATGGCTGGCGATGAATACGGGCCACGGGTGCTGGAGAACATCTGCGCCCGAGGCTTCTCCAGCTGGGTCTATGGCATTCACGAGTTCTCAGAGGCACCTCCCCTGGAGGCCGTCCTGGACGAGCCAGAGGCCTACGTGCCAGACGGCCTGCCTGAGTGCGAGCTGCTGCTCTCCCTGGGCCTGCCCCAGGAGCTCCAGGCCCTCCTGCCCGCCATAGCAGAGCGCACCAAGGCGGAGGCGGTCATAGCAACCATCTGCAGTTCAAGCTGGCTCCCTCCCGGCCTCAGGAGGCAGCTTGAGGATGACCTGGCCTCCCTAGGCGTGGCCTACGCCTTCCCAAAGCCCTCCTGCTCGCTCCAGGAGGTAGGGCACCCGGTCATAGATGAGTTCGCGCGCTTCTTCGGCAGGCCAAGGCTGGCGCTGGAGGTGCGCGGCGGCATTATAAGGCGCGCGGAGGTGCTGCGTGGTGCGCCCTGTGGCTCCACCTGGTTCGTGGCCGAGAAGCTGGTCGGGCAGCCCGTGGAGCCCAGGGAGCGCCTGTGGGAGGAGGCGGCCAAGGCCCACCACATCTACCCGTGCATGGGCAGCATGAACGTGGACCCGGAGCTGGGCGATACCGTGCTCCACGTGGCCCAATACCTGCTCAGGGAGGCCATAGAAGAGGCCCTCAAAAAGGGAGGGAATCGCTAGGGCAGCGGAGGGTCCCTTCAGGCCAGCTCTGCCTTCCAGAGGTCGTGCTTGCTGCAGTAGGCCTTCGCTATCACCTTGTCTTCGGCAGCCAGCTTGAACTCGGCCTCAGGAGCCTCGCCCGGCTTGAGGAAGCGCTGATGCACTTCATCGCCAGCGACGACCTCTATCCACTCTATGAGGTAGTCGGCCTCCATGGGGTGGGCCACGGAGCCCACGCGCACCCTCACGCCCTCAGGCGTCCTCTCTACCACGGGCAGGTGCCTCTCCTCGCCCGCCCCACTCGTCAGCTCGGCTAAGGAGCTCCATGGAGCTGTCCATGACACGCCAGTCTGACGCAGTCCGCGTGAAGGGCCGCGGATGGGAGAGGTTGAGCTAATAAGCACCTGCGCTCAGGCAGGACGGGAGCCATGAGGATTTGCGAGGTCTGCGGCCGGGAAATCGTCGGGCCCGCCTACGTGGCCATGATAGAGGGCGCGGAGCTCATTGTGTGCGGCGAGTGCGTGCGCTACGCCAGGTGGTTCAGGCGCCTGAAGCGCAGCGAGAGGGCGGTTGAGAAGCTCCAGGCCCGTGCTGGCGTGAGGAGGCCCCTCATGGCCAGGGCCGTGAGGCCTGGCGTGCCAACGCGGATAAGTGAGCTGGAGAAGCTTGAGTTGGTGGAGGACTACGGTGAGCGCGTTAGGAGGGCCCGCGAGACGAGGGGGCTCACACAGGAGGAGCTGGGGCAGCTCATAGGCGAGAAGGCATCCGTGATTAGCCGCATCGAGTCGGGCAAGATGGTGCCGGACATAGCGTTGGCCAGGAAGCTGGAGCACGCCCTGAGCATCAAGCTCCTCACCCGGGCGAGCGAGGAGGTGAAGGTGCGCGCGGCCAAGCCACCGCCCGTGCCGTCCCTCACGCTGGGCGACATCCTTGCCATGTCGGCGCCCGAGAGGGGAAAGAGAGGCCATGAGGAGGCCGAGGGCCGTTCTGGTTGAGCGCAGGCTCCCGGGGCAGCGCTCCTACCTGGACGAGCTGAGGGCCTTAGCCGAGGCAGCTGGCTACGAGGTCGTGGGCACGGTCGAGCAGGTGAGGAAGCCCGACCCCAGGTATCAGATAGGCGAGGGGAAGGCCAGGGAGCTGGCGGAGCTGGTGAAGGAGCTGAGAGCTGATGTGGTCATCTTCGAGAACGAGCTGAAGCCCGTCCAGGCCTACAACCTGGCCAAGCTCACGGGCGTGGAGGCCATAGACCGCTTCCAGCTCATCCTCCAGATATTCGCCCAGAGGGCCACCACCCGGGAGGCCCAGCTCCAAGTGAAGCTCGCGGCCCTGAGGTATGAGCTCGTGAGGGCTAAGGAGAAGGTCCGCCTGGCGAAGAAGGGCGAGCAGCCGGGCTTCATGGGATTGGGCAAGTATGAGGCCGACATCTACTACGAGATGATAAGGAGGCAGATAGCGACCATAAGGCGCAAGCTGGAGCGCATCAGGAGGCGGAGGGAGCTGCACAGGGGGAGGCGCAGGGAGCTCGGCTACCCGAGCGTCTCCCTCTCTGGCTACACGAACGCTGGGAAGAGCACCCTCTTCTACGCCCTCACGGGCAAATACGTGCAGATAAGCCCGGCCCTCTTCACGACCCTGACGACCTACATGCGCCTCGCGGACTTTAACGGGCGGCAGGCCATGCTTATAGACACGGTGGGCTTCATAGACCGCCTCCCCATCCAGCTCGTGGAGGCATTCAGGTCCACGCTTGAGGAGACCGCCCTCTCGGACGTGATATTGCTCGTGGTGGACGTGAGCGAGCCGCTTGAGGAGGTGGAGCGCAAGCTGGGCGTCTGCCTGGACACGCTGGCCGAGATAGGGGCCGAGGAGGTGCCCAAGCTCACGGCCCTGAACAAGATAGACCTCCTGGACGAGGAGGAGCTCTCCTGGAAGCTCGAATACGTGGGCAAGCTCGTGGAGAGGCCGGTGCCCATCTCGGCCCTATACGGCACCAACTTAGATGAGCTGAGGGCCCGCGTGGCGGAGCTCCTGCCGGGCTTCGTGAAGGCGAGGCTGGTCCTGCCCATCTGCGGCGAGGCCTACTCCGTGGCCTCATGGGCCATGGACAACGCCCACGTCCTAGAGGCCCGCTACGAGCCAGATAAGGTGGTTCTGGTCCTGGAGGGCCTCAAGCCCGTGGTGGGGAAGCTCGTAGGGCGCGTGAAGGAGCTGGGAGGGCGTGTGGAGCTCCTCAACGGGTCAGGGGAGGGGCGTGAGCGAGGGGCTTAGGCCTGAGCTCCTCCCAGGCCCGGAGGTTGTTTATGCATCCTGGGTCGGGCGCTAGGTAATCGCCGAAGTAGCCGTAGGCCCTGGCGCGGCAGCCACCGCAGACGAAGCGGTATTCGCACTCCCCGCAGTGGGGCTTCAGCTTGTCCCTATCGCGTAGGTCCCAGAAGACGGGGCAGGTATCCCAGAACTCCTCGAAGTCCCCCAGCTCTCTTACGCTCCCGACCTTCACGGGCATGAAGACGCAGGGCGTGATGGTGCCATCCGGGTCCAGGGCGCAGTAGAAGCGGCCAGCACCGCAGCCCCCTATGAACTCCGTGATGCTGGCCACCTCTCGGGAGAACCTCGGGTTCCAGAAATGCATGGGCACCACGAGCTCTCGCCCGGTCCTCATGGCCTCCTCCACCTGGAGGGCCACGCGGGCGTATTGTGGGGCCGTGGAGACTATCTGGAGCTCCCCGCCCTTGAGCACCTCCCGTATCATGTATCTCAGCACCTCCTCCCTCTCCTCCGGCGAGAGGTCGCGGTCCGCGATGGCCACGCCACGGCCCGTGGGCACGAAGTTGAAGCACGTGAGGCCCTGGACGCCCAGGCGCTCACACAGGTCTATCACGGCCGGGAGCTCCGCCACGTTATCGCGCGTGATGGTCATGGCCACCTGCGTCCAGATGCCAGCCTCCACGCAATTGCGCACGCCCCTCATGGCCATCTCGAAGGCACCGGGGATGCCTCTGAACTCATCATGTGTCTCAGGCCTAGCGCCATCCACGCTTATCTCCACGTAGAGCAGGTCCAGCTCCTTCAGCCTCTTGGCCACCTCGCGCGTGATGAGGGTGCCGTTCGTGGCTATGGCCGTGTAGATGCCGTAGTCACGGGCCAGCTCCAGCACCTTATAGGCGTCCTTGCGCATCAAGGGCTCCCCGCCCGAGAGGGCTATGATGGTAACGCCCGCATCGGCCAGCATGTGCACCGTCCTCAGCGTCTCTGAGGTGCTGAGCTCGTTCGGCCTCGGCCTTGGCCCCGCTTTCGCGTAGCAGTGCTTGCACCTCAGGTTGCAGGCCCAGGTGAAGTTCCACACGACCAGGATGGGCGCTCCAGGCGTGAAAGGGCGGCGGACGCCGAACTTCGCGATGCCCTTCAGCACGCTCACGATGCCGCGGCGCCAGTAGGAGAGCTTCAGCGTCTCCTTCAACTTCTTCAGGTCCGTGTTAAGGTGCCTGCAGCTGGTGGAGAGAGCCCAGCGCACCAGTGGCGTGGCCACGTGCGTGCAGAGGAAGCAAGCCTCCTCGCGGACGCCAGAGATGAGCTCCAGCGCGGTCTCAAGGAAGCTCTTGCGGTCCTTTGGGCACGCATGCGTCATGAGGCTCAAGATGGCCCTCACGGGCTTGCGGTCGAGGAAGCTCTTCAGCATCTGGATGTTGGTGCCTAGCTCTGGCTCTTCCGTCAAGCTCTCACGGCCCTCACGCCCCTCGGTACGAATGGGTATAAGCATTTGCTCGTGAATGGCGATTTGCGGAATGTCTTATGTGGGTAAGGCCTCCTACGGCTCTTGAGAGCACATGCCTGGCCGCGAGCTGGAGGCCGAGCTGCGGGTGGGCGTGAGCTTCTACACCAGCGCCCTATGCTACTCGGTCATCAGGCTAGAGCCCTACACAACTTGCGCTCTCGCTTGCTCCTACTGCTACGCCCGCTGGTATAGGCCGGAGGGGCGCCCTGAGGCCAAGATGTGGCTGGTCAAGCCTTTAGAGCGCCTTTGGTCAGGGCTATCGGCCAGAGGGCTCAGGTTGGTGCCCTTCAGGCTCTCCACGCTCTCGGACCCGCTTCAGCCCCTGGAGGAAGGGGCGAAGCTCACGTTGGCCTTCCTCAGGATGGCCCTGAGGCACCGCGTGCCGGTCGTGTTGAACACGAAGAGGGTGCTCTTCGCATGTCATCCCTGGTCCGAGGCCATAACGGACTTGGCGTCTCGCGGTCTCCTGGTGCTCCAGATATCTCTCTCAACGCTCGATGAAGAGGTAGCCCGCGTCTTAGAGCCGAGGGCGCCACCGCCAGCCGAGAGGCTGGAGAAGGCGGGCGAGCTGAGCGGAGAGGTGCCCCTCGTGGTGAGGCTCCAGCCCCTGGTGCCCGGCCTCTTCGAGCGCGAGCGGGAGGAGCTGGTGGAGGCCATCGCGCAGGCAGGTGCCAGGCAGGTCGTGGTTGAGTTCCTCCGTGAGACGCCAGAGGGCCTTCAGGCCATCTACGGGCGCCTAGCCCAGCTGGACCCCGCGCTAGGTGGAGCTCCCTGTGCTTGGGAGAGCTACTCGCTGGCAGGAGGCAGGCTGAGGAGGCCTTCCCTGCCCTATAGGCGCGAGACCCTCGCCTGGCTGAGGGAAAGGCTGGTCAAGCATGGCATAACACTCGGCACCTGCAAGGAAGGCATCTTCGAGCTCCAGGATGGCCGCGATTGCTGTGGCTTCCGCTTCCTCGACAGCGAGAGGGTGGCCTACAGGCTCACGCTCTACGACGTCTGGCGTGCGGGAGGCAGCCTGGAGCAGGCGCTTGAGGAGGCAGCCCGGGCGGGCGATGTGCTCTACGGGCCAAGGCTGGCGCCTTACCCACGGCCCATCAGGCGGGCCTTGAGGGCGCATGAGAACAAGCTCCTCAAGGCCCTAGGGAGGCCGGAGGTGTTGGCCCGTGTCTGTCCCTCCCTCGCCTAGGGGTGCCTCCTCCACGTTGAAGCCCAGCTCACGGGCTAGGGCCGTGGGGAGGACGAGCTGGGGCACGCCTGCCTCAAAGCCACTGTTCACAAGAGCCGAGGCCAAGAGCTCCAAGAGCACCTCCACGGGCAGGTCTCCCACCTGAGGTGGAAGATCATCTTGCCCAGCCTGCGTGGCCCATCGCACCCGCCCAAAAGACCTTACCCCAACATGAGGCAGCCTTAGCCCCCGATAAACCTTGAGGACCATAATGAGGAAGGGGAGAGGAGCGGCTGAGGGAGGCTCAGGCGATGTAGTAGCGGTGCCTGTCCAGGAGCTCTGCCTTCTTGCCAGCGTTCCAGCGCGAGACACGCGAGTAGTAGCCCGTTACGCGTGAATACCACTCCACGCCCTCGTGGCCGCAGCTCGGACAGCGCTCCCTCAGGCCCGGCTCCACCGTCCAGCACCTCGGGCAGACGGTGTAGTCGAGCGTGTGAGCGAAGTAGGAGATGTTCGTCCTCATAGCTATCTTCTTCGTGAGGGACCAGAGGGCGCCTGGGTCGGGCCTGCGCTCGCCCAGCCAGACGTGCGCTATGGCCCCTCCCGTGGTGAGGGGGTGGAAGGAGCCCTCTATCATGAGCCTCCTCATGAGCGGTATATCGGCCGATGGGCGCACGTGTGAGCTGTTCGTGTAGTAGACGGCCCCCGTCCGCCTATCGCCCTGGACGACCGCCTTATCGCCGAACTCCCTCAGGTCTATGAGGGCCAGGCGGTGGGCAGCTGATTCGGCAGGCGTCTGAAGCAGCGCCCACCTTAGGCCGGTTTCCTCAGCGAACTCACGGCAGACCTCGCTCATGAACTTCACCACCCTCAGGCCGAAGCGCCAGGCATCGCGGTCCTCGTGGAGCTCGAAGCCGGTGTGGGCCTTCAGCATCTCGTTCAGGCCCACGAAGCCCACGTTGTGCCAGGCGCGGTCCAGCGGGTAGTAGGTGTCCCCGTTGCCCACGTCCATGGCCAGGAGGGGCAGGCGCCCGCTCCTCAGGGCCTTGGCCACCACCTCGCGCCTCACCAGCAGGCTCTCCTTGGCCAGCTCCATGCGCTCGCGCAGGATGTCGAAGAGCGTGTCATCATCGCCCCCGGCCTCGTAGGCCACGCGAGGGAGGTTCACGGTCGTGTAATGCAGGCACGTCGTCCTCACCCGGCCCTCGTAGAAGTCCTCCTGGTCCTTCTCATTGTCCTCCTCCCCGAAGAGGAGGAGGCGGCAGCACTGGCTGTGGCATATCTTGGGCATGTAGTCCGGTATCTGGTTCAGGAAGTAGGGCGTGCCGAACTTGGCCGCGAGCTCCGAGACGAGCAGGTATTCCTCCTCGCACTTCTCCAGGCCCTCCTCCGTCAGCTTCACCTCCAGCTTCGGGAAGTTGAACGGCTTGCCGTGCCAGTCGCCCTCTAGGTAGACCTCCACGATGGCCCTGAAGAACAGGCGTGCCTCCTCCGCAAAGTCGCCGTAAGTGAGCGACTCGCTCATCTTCCCGCCCGGGAGGACGGCCGGGAGCTCCGCCACGAAGTCTGGCACGTCTGGCTGGGTGGCTATGGAGCTGAAGACCGTCTGGCCGCCGCGGGCCACATACATCTGCTCCATGTTGTAGATGAACATCTGAGCTGCCTGCTTATACTCGCGGTAGGGCCTGCCGGCCAGGAAGGGCGCCAGGAATATGTTGAAGTATTCGAGGCCCTGGCCGCCAGCGCAGTGCACCTGCATGGCGCCCAGCCACTCGCACATGTGGCAGATGGCCACCTCCCAGTGCTTGGCTGGCCCTGCCACGGCCGAGTGGAGGCCTGTGCCATCTATCAGGAGGCCGCGCTTGAGGATGAAGCGGGGGTCGTGGCTGAGGCAGAAGGGGCGGCCCACGGACCAGTATTCTAGGTCGTGGATGTGGATGAGGCCCTTCATGTGCGCGTCCGCTATGTGCCCCGGCATGGTGAGCAGAGCGTGCTCTATGAAGAGCCTATCGGCTGCCCACTTGTGGATGCTCTCGGGGGTCACGGCCAGGTTGGCGTTCTCGTTTAGCCCGTGCTCCAGAAGGCGCTCCACATCGTAAATTGGCATGCCCACCCGCGTGTAACGCTTCCTGGCCTCTTCAAGGCCACGCTCCAGCAGGGCGTAGTTCACCAGCTCCCTGATGAGCGGCGCCGAGAGGAACTTCAGCCTAGCGCGGGCTATGATGTCGGCTATCTCCCTCGCTATTTCCTCGGCCGTGCGCACGTCTAGGCCAGCCTCGCGGACGAGGGAGTCCACGATCTTCCTCGGGTCGAAGTCCTCCATGGTGAGGCGGGAGGTCCTTACCTTCGGCATGAGGCGCTTGAGCTCTACGTCCGCGATGGCCTTCTGCCCAGCCAGCACCGCGCTGCCACCATCTCTACGCTCGGGCGGCCCCCAACGTCCGTGCCTTTGCACGGGCGTGTTAAGCATCGGGTAGCTCTGCCCACCTCCTTTATATGCGGCTGTATAACGAGTTTTCTGTTCAGATGGCCTCCGCATCACCATGCCCTCTCACCCCCGCGCGGCCTCCAGGCGTAGCCGTGCAGCGTCCTCTCCAGCCTGGTGATGGTACTCACCCTCCCGCAGGCAGGGCACTTGGGATGCTGGTCTCTGAAGGCCTGGCGGCAGGCCGAGCAGTAGGTGAGCTCGGAGGCGAAGGCAAGAGCGCGCACCCCTTTGCCGAGCGCCATCAGGACCAGGTCGGCCAGCTCCTCGCCTGTCGCAGGGACCTCATCTGGCGTCAGGAAGAGCAGATGCCCTCCGCTTGCCCTCTTATGCATCTTGGCCTCAAGCTCAAGGAGCTCCTTGCGGCTTACATCGGCGCTCTCTGGCACTAGGCGGCTGGTCGTGTAAACTGGTCTCTCCCTCGAAGTCAGCACCTTCACCTTGGCCCAGCCGTAGCGCTCCACATCGAGCCTGGCCAGCCTCTCAGCCACGCCAGCATCACAGACGGCCGAGAGCGGGCACCTGAGGTCGAGCTTGCCCCAGCTGGACACCAGCA
>Ga0190367_1000881_pt1 | contig 19301 bp, 27 predicted proteins | sample 4872181011_MG_FD_171838 | JGI IMG/M metagenome (GOLD analysis project Ga0190367, IMG submission 171838) | Hydrothermal vent microbial mat bacterial communities from Southern Trench, Guaymas Basin, Mexico - 4872-18-10-11_MG | ecosystem: Environmental > Aquatic > Marine > Hydrothermal vents >...
TGCTTCTCCTTCTATTCTCAGTCCTTCTCCTTTTTCCCGTCGCTTCAGCGGAATTCTCGGCTTGGAACAGCATAACAGGAAACGCTTCAAAAAATATTTCAGTGGATATTTCCATCGGAGAAGGTAAGGAGGTGGAATTTGGCATCTCTTCTGATAAAGTTTGCACATGGTTATGGTTCTTAAATGGAGAACCTAAAGAGGAGAGTGAGGGAAAATCCTCAAATTTCTCTCATTATTTCGGAGAATATGGCAGATATAACATTTCTGTTGTGGGTTCTTGCGGTGCGAACACGACACAATTTCGGTGGAATTTGACTGTTTATTTGGTGATAAGCGATGAGAATGCTGTTCGTGAGTTCGGGGGTCTTGAGAATTACACGCTTCGTATTGCGGATAAGCCCAGAAGAATTGTCTCTTTAGCACCATCTTGCACCGAGATTCTGTTTGCAGTAGGCGCAGGAGAAAATGTTGTTGGTGTAACTGAATACTGCAATTATCCACCTGAGGTTGAAGAGCTGAAGAAAGAGGGGAAAATAGAGGTAATAGGAGGATTCTCAACGCCGAGTTTTGAGAAAATTATCGCTTTAGAGCCTGATTTAATAGTTTCTGCGTATGGAAATCCCGAAGATGTAATAAAAAGATTGGTAGAAGCAGGTTATAAAGTTTATGGGACGCATGCGAGGCATATTGATGATATATATAAGTATATAGAAGTGATTGGAGAGATTACAGGGAACAGAGATAATGCGAGTTCGCTTGTTAAAAGCATGAAAAGCCGCATAGAGAGAGTGAAAGAGGATGTATTATGCGAGAAAGAGGGGAATAAACCGCGAGTATTTCAGACATGTGGCGAATTTTGGACGGCGGGAGAAGGGACATTTCCTGATGAGATAATTGAGATTGCGGGAGGTGATAATATTGCCGATTATAAGGAAGGATATTTCCAAATAAGCGCCGAGAAAATCATAGAGCTGAACCCACAAGTGATAATATGTAATGAAATGGGTGATATGTGTCCTGATTATGACCGAATAATGAGCGATGAGAGGTTCAAAAGTGTTGATGCTGTGCGAGAAGGCAGGGTTTACAAGATTGATGCGGACATTGTATCACGACCGGGACCGAGAATAGTTGATGCAATAGAGATTGTTCATGAATATTTGAAAGGTGTATGCGGTAATAGAACAGAGAAGAAAGAGGAGGTCAGCACAGCGGGCTTTGAACTATTCGTAGGCGTTTTCGTCATTTCTTTTGTTTTCATTCTGCGAAGAATGCGCAGGAGGTGCGACAAAAAATGAATGAACTCCTCAGCGGAGAGGACAGAGAAGCAAGCAGTCATGTCGTTGAAAATTTTCGCCTACCACCTCATTTTCAGCATTGTTGTGAAAGGACAGGCGTATATCGCATCACATTCAACCCAGAATTGAAGTCAGTATGCATATTCTTCAGGAATTGCAACTTCAAATGCAAAGGATGTATACGAAGGAATGAGAGAATTCCGAGCAGGACGATGCTAATGAGCGAAGTTCTGCGGAAATTGAGCATTTTAGATGCATCGCTTGCGATTTTCATGGGAGGAGAGCCTACGGTGCATGATGAAATGCCTGAAATTGCGGAGTTCTGCAAGGAAGAATTGGGCATGCGAAATGTATTGCTTACGAATGCTTATTCGCTGACTGAGGAGCATCTATTTCATTTTGACGATGTTTGCATATCTCTGAAAGCAATATCTGATGAAATTCATAGGGATTTCACAGGTTTCCCGAACAGAAGGGTGTTGAAAAATTTCGTCAGTGCATATAATTTCTGCAAAAATTATGGATTGAGTTTGAGAGCGGAGAGCATTTTCATACCCTCATATATTGACTGCGATGAAATAGGGCGGATAGCACGCTTCATTTCCGAAATAGATGAAGATATTCCATACAGGATAGATGCTTATGTTCCCGTTCAGGGTGCGATTTGGCGCTCTCCTCGCTGCGAAGAAATGGAAGAGGTGTTGAAAATTGCGAAAGAGCATCTGAGAAATGTTTCATGCCTCTTCGGAAACGAGAAAGAGCAGGGAAGAACTCTGCTTGTGTGAGTAGTCACAAGTCGCTCTGAATGAGCATGTGAAAAGTGTGCATGTGAAAAGCGAAAAAAGCAGAGAAAAGGAGCAAAAAGGGGTGGCTGAGGATTAAAGATGAACAATATAATTATCAGGAAATTCTTACATTGGAAGATGGTTATCGTTTATTTGGTCGTATTTTCATTTTTAACAATCTTACTTGCGACTGCGGTAGGGAATGTTTATATACCACCGATGCAAATAGTGAAGATATTTTGCAGTAGGATGGGTATTTGCGATGCGCCTATACAATCAAAATACGAGAAAATAATATTTGAATTTAGGATGCCTCGCATATTTTTGGGTTTTCTTGTGGGCTTCGCTCTCTCTGTTGCGGGAGTGGCGATGCAGGGATTGTTCAAGAATCCGATGGCTGACCCTTACATTATCGGCACTGCTTCTGGTGCAGCGGTGGGAGCAGCACTCTCAATCGCATTCATACCTCACTTCCTTGGCGTATATTCCACTCCATTTTTTGCTTTTGTATGTGCAATCATCCCAACATTTTTCGTTTATTCGCTCTCAAGAGTGGGCGGTAGAATACATTTGGAAACTTTACTGCTCACTGGAATAGCAGTTTCTTTCCTTTTAAATGCCATTTTGAGCTTTTTCATGTATATGATGGGGAGAGATGTGCATCGTATTATGAGTTGGCTCTTCGGGGGAAGGCTTCCACTTGCGGATTGGGAATCGGTAAAAATAGTATTTCCGCTCGTTCTCGGAATATTCCCGCTTTTCTTATTTTATGCTCGTGATTTGAACGCAATGCTGCTCGGCGAAGAGACAGCAAAGACACTCGGCGTGAATGTTGAGCGAGCGAAAGCGACGCTTCTCGTCCTCTCCGCATTCGTCACCGCAGCAGCAGTCTCTTTCAGCGGTCTGATTGGATTCGTTGGATTGGTCATCCCGCATATCACAAGAATTCTCGTGGGAGCGGACCACCGCATCCTTCTACCTGCTTCTGCACTCTCAGGAGGCATCCTGCTTGTTTGGGCTGACACGCTTGTCCGCTTCCTTGACATGACCCTCTCCGTAGGTGAGATGCCCGTCGGCATTATTACCGCTTTCCTCGGCGTCCCTTTTTTCATTTACCTGCTGCGTAGGCGGAAGAGAAGCTTCTTCTTGATGTGAATTACTTTATGGCTTACTTTATGGCGATGCCGACAGCACGCTTTATTAGCCTGCTTATTTCATCCATTTCCTTCTCTATTGCCCCTCTTTTGTCGGGAATTTCAACAATAATTGGCGCAACTCCACGCTTGTTTGCGTTAATTTCCCTTATTTTACCTCTTACTTTCTCCGCAAGTCGCTCTGTTATAATGATAATTGAGCATTCATTTGCGAGTTTTTCAAGTGTTCGTGAGAGATTTTCATGCGTCGCAGCAATTTCAGCGTTCTCGCCTTCTTTCTCGCTGAATTCGTAAATGCGAGAGATTCCTGCGAGTCTGAAGCCTGTTGCGGTGTCCTTATCTGCGATTATCGCTATCATTTCCACAAAATACGAGCAACATTCTCCCTTAATATGGGCATAAAACGCTCCATTCGCTTCTCAAAAGTGTTGTTTACTTCCACTTTCCCATCTTTTCTCCTCACTATAACGCCTCCTGATGCTTTTATCCGCTCTGTAGAGAGCGATAAGTGGATTTTTATCCCCTCCTCTTTTGAGATTTCCGCTGAAATTTTGTCAAGTAGCGATTGGCTGACGAAATTCGCATCCTCCTCGCTGACAAGCACTTCTAACTCTTCGCTCTCTTCGCTTTTTCCCTCTTTTACCGCATTTTCCGCAGTTTCTCCCGTCGCAGTTTCTCCCGCAGTGAGCGGTGAAGAGATGCTAATTGCAGCCTCTTTGACGAGACCTGCGAGGATTTCCCTGTAAGATTTGCCCTTAAAGCCTTCCTCCTTCACCTTTTTTATCCTCTTTTTTGCGTTTTCAAATACCTCATTCGTGATTTCTTGCTCCGCAGACCATTTTATGCGGCGTGCTTCCAGCCTTGCGGAGCGAATAATCCGCATCTTCTCCTCTTCTCCCCTCTTTTCTTCACGCATCTTCACAGCGAGCCTCCGCTTCTCCAACGAAGTCTTCGCCTCCTCCAAGATTTCTTTCGCCTGCTCCTCCGCCTCCCTTAAAATTCGCTCACGCTCCGCAGAAGCCTCCTCCTTTATTCGCTCCAAAATCTCGCCGACGCCCAAAAAGACCACCTCCTCACCTAAAGCCGAGAAGCACCTCAAGAACTGCCTCAATCGCCTTCTCCTCGTTCTTCCTCGCCTGCTCCTTCAACGCTCTCGCCTCCTTTTCCGCATCTGCGATGATTTTCTCCTTCTCCGCCTCACCCTCCTTCACGAAACGCTGAAAAATCTCCTCTGCGAGCTTACGCTCTTCCTCACGAGCCCGCTCACTCATCCTTTTCGCTTCTTCCTCCGCCTCCGCAAGAATTTTCGCTGCACGCTCTCTGGCTTCGCTCACAATCCTGCGGGCTTCTTCCTCACCCGCTCTTATTTGCTTGAGTGCTTCCGCAACAACCTCCGAAGCCATTTTCCTTAATTTCACCATTCTTAAAATAAGAGTGAGAAGAAAAGGGGAAAGAGCAGAACAAGATACAAAGCGAGAGCGAAAGAAAACGAGAGAAGGCGAGAAAGCGGGAGTGGGAGAAAAGGAGAAAGAAGGAGAAGTCAAAGGAAGGAGAAAGAAGGGTGAAGAAATGAAAGTAATTGCGGTAGTTGGAGCGAAGGATGCGGGAAAGACGGCTTTGATTGAGCGACTGATTCCACGCTTGAAGAAGCACGGGAAAGTGGGTTGCGTGAAGCATGCGGAGCGTTTGGATTTCCCAGCCCTTGTTCCTCTGAATGCAGGAGGCGCTGCGGTGCGGTTGAAAGACACGGAGAGGATGTTTTCTGCGGGTGCGGATGTCGTTCTCGGCGTTTCCGAAGATTTTACAATGAAAATTTGCAGGCAACGAAAAGAGTTGGATGAATTATTGAAGGAGATGGAACGGGAAGGTGTTGATTTCCTGATAGTTGAGGGATTTAAGAGCAGTGAACTACCAAAAATTGTGCTTAAAGGGATAAAAGGCGAGGCAAAAGAGCGAGTGGCATTGCGAATGCAACATTCAGAAGTGAGCGAAGAAGAATTGGACGAGATTGTCAACTTCATTCTCTCGCTTGAAGATTTCAAGGTGCGAGTGAAATGAAAATAAGTTTTTCCTGCATAGATTGTGTGAGTGACCCGCTGGAGTGGCTGTTCAAAGTGGAAGAGGCTGGATTTGACGGTTTAGAAGTAATTGCGGAAGGCAGTCAAAGTCTCGGCAGTGAGGACGAAGAAAGCGAGTTCAAGGAGAAATTGAGGGAGATTCACGAGACGACATCGCTTGAAATCTCGCTACACGCACCGCTCTCAGACATAAATATTGCATCTGTGAACGAAGGTATATGGCGAGAGAGCGTGAGACAGGTGAAGCAGAGCATCGCACTCGCCCACGATTTCGTCTCTGAAATTTGTGTTGTTCATCCCGGAAGCCACTCACCGTTGAGCGTTCAGATGCCTGAAGATGCCGTTTTGGAGAGGCAGAAAGCCGCTTTGCGAGAAATCTGCAAATTCGCATCTGACTTCGGGCTTTGCGTTGCGGTTGAAAACATGACGCCTGAAGAAATGTTGCTTTGCAGAAAACCTGAAGAGCTTGTGAGGCTTGTTGAAGAGGTGGATGCTGAAAACATAGGCATCTGCCTTGATATTGGTCATGCATTCGCAACAGGCACCCTCCAAGAATTCCTCAAATTAATCGGTGGCGAAGGCGAGAGAAGCGGTGCGAGGGTTGTGCATGTGCATGTGAGTGACAATTTCGGTCGCAACGATGAGCATCTCGCATTGGGTCGTGGTAGCGTGAATTGGAGCGATGTCCTCGCAGCGTTGAAAAACTTCGCAGGCATCGTCGTCACGGAGATGCAAAGCTTTGAGGACGGCGTTGAGAGCCTGAAATTCCTGCGTAAGTTCCTGCGTTAAAATGCTGCACATCATTTTTGTAGGGAGCTCTTCGGAGCCTTTTCGGGAAGTTGAGAGATATTTTTTAAAGAGGTTAAGCGGTATGAGAGGCGTTCTCCACGCTGAAATTCATGAAATTCCCGCATCAAAGGCGGAATCTGTGGAAAAAAGGCTAAAAGAAGAGGCATTTCGCATAAAAAATGTGCTTAAAGGGAAAATTTTCGTGACAGACCCGAAGGGAATGCTCGTAAGCGATGAAATCATGCTGAATATCGTGAGAAATGCGATTTACGAGGACATTTCTATTGTTGTAGGCGGGGCTTTTGGCATTTCTCCTGATGTAAAAGGCACTCGTATCTCATTCTCAAAGCTCACATTCACGCATGAGCTCTTCAGGGTGATGCTTCTTGAGCAGATTTACAGGCAAGCACTCACAATAAAAGGCGTGAAATACAAAAAATAACCGAAGCAGCATGGCGGAATATTTATATATGGGTGTGGAGGATTTTGCAGAACAATGCAGATAACATACGGATTTCTGCGAGAGGCGATGAAGAAGGGTCTCAGGAACGGGAATTGGAGGCGTTTGGGTGGGATTGAGCGTGCATTTTACATGGCATCGCTGTGTTATGCGAGGATTCGCAGCATAATAAGTGCGAACATCGTTGAAATGCTTCTCGCAATCGTTGAAATGCTTTACGAGACGCCAGCATCAAGAATTTTCAAACGGGGCTTTGAGAAAGCTCTTAAAATTTTAAGTGAAGGCGTGAAGAATCCTCTGAGGGAATGGCTAAAAGACCCCGAATTCATCTTCTGGTTGGGTGCATGCTCCCGGTAGTGCTGCAAAAGCATTGGAAGCGATGAACAAAAAGAAAGAAGATGTTTGAGAGAAACTTAACTATTACTGCGGTCTAAAGTGCGCACATGGAACTTTATCTACCCTGGAGTTTTGTAATTCTATGGATAACTCTCGCTCTCGCTTTATTCATTATCTTAGTTAGGTTATAAAATGCGTTTGGCTGCGTATAACAGGTGCGTATCCAACTTCGCTAACGCATCATCCAAATTCCTCGCTCCGCTTGGAACTTCGCATATACCGAAACCGTTAGGCGAAATTCAATATGACTGGTTAAAAAAGAAATGAGTAGGATAGAAATGAAAAAAGTCTTGATAATTTTCTGCATTGTAATTGTGGCTCTATCATCTGTAGTCTTAGTCAATCATTGGATAAATGTTAGTGATAATGATGGTAAAAGTTTTACGATTAAATTTAATTCAAAACTTAGTGGCGAGTTAAATGAGGTAGTTGACATAGCTTTAGCAGATCTTAAAGTGAAAGAGAAGATAGAAGCTCTGGAGAAGAGATTTGGAAATATATCCGCTACTGTGATAAGTGAAGCAGATAGCACAGTTGAAGTAAGATTTACTCCAGACTTTAATCCACAGGGGGAAAGAAAAGATGAATTATACGGTATTCTTTGTGTAATTGATAGGAAAACGAAAAAAGTGGTGAAAATCAAAGAGTTTAACATATCTCCAATTTCTGTTCCTACACCACCACAAAACCCGTCTTTATGGACGCCAAAACTACGCTTATACCTGAACAACGATAAAGAAGAATTTGTTCAGGGTGAAAAGATTATACTCTCTCTTGAAAACATCGGTAACGAGACGATAACCCTTCCCAATCCAGCTCCTTGGGAAGTAATAGTATTGCCGATGACTGATGCAGAAATTGAAAGCAAATTACATTGCAGTCCAGAAGAGAGTGTATACGCCAAATTCCCGAAAATCTATCCTGATATGTATGATATATCGAATGCTCTTATCTACAAGCCTAAGGTAGAGCAAACCGACGCGTTAATTCATCCAAATGAAACGCTAACGTGGACTTGGAATCAGAGATTGAATGATGGTAGCCTTCTTAAGCCAGGGCACTATCAAGTGGTATTAAAAGGGTTGAATGTTAAGTGTGTGGAACAGACAATTTTTTATGTTTTACCAAAGCGGTAGCTTGTTGGGTTGCAAAAATTATCAGCGTTGGTCTACGGTTCTGTTGTTATTAGAATAAAATTTAAAAAAGGAATTAAGCGGGGGGAATATGAGAAAATGGTCCATAGTTGCTTTAACAATAATCCTTATGGCCATAGGAGGGGCCGTATTAGTATGAAAATGTTATCAACATCAATCAAAATTTATCTCGGTCTCATCGTAACCCTTGCCATCCTATCAGCCATTAATGTATTTTTACCACAAGATTCTTTCCTACAAACTCTGCCAGAAGAACTTCCAGCTTCAAAGCCGATGCTTGCTCTTGTGAATGCAACTATTATGCTTATTCTCTATGGTGGCTTAGGCTTTATTGGATTAAAGCTTTCACAAAAACTCGGCTTTGCTGATATCTGGGATTCAAGAGTTACCAATAAACAGAGATTTTTGATTCCCGCACTTGTTGGAATAGCCATTGGTGTATTTTTCATTTTTGTCGATTCCATTTTGAGCCAATTTCATACCTTAGGACCACTTCCTCATCCGCCGTTCCCCACATCCCTTGTCGCATCGGCTGTTGCTGGTATTGGAGAAGAAATAATATTTCGTCTGTTTTTCATCTCGTTTTGGGTGTGGCTCATTTCTTTTGTGATCTTAAAGAGGAGATGGCAAAATCAGATTTTCTGGATTATAGCAATCTTATCGGCTCTTGCATTTGCTTTTGGGCATATCCCTTCGGTAATGCCTCTTTTTGGGTTGAATGCTGTTAATGAATTTCCACCTGCCCTTCTGAGCGAGATTATCCTTCTCAATGGAGTTCTTTCAATTTTTGCTGCCTATTATTTCAGGAAATTTGGATTTCTTGCTCCAGTTGGCATACATTTCTGGGCAGATGTAATATGGCATGTTTGCTATTCGCTTTTTTAAAATGAATCAATAATAGTGAAGTGGAGATGAAATGATAAAAATTGTATTAATCATCTTGGGTGTAATTGTTGCTCTAACAGCCTCAGTTTGTATTATAGGCAACATTGCATTTACAAAAAAGGCGAAAGAAGAGGCAAAGAGACTTTTTAGAGATAGTGGGGAAATAATACCAGAAATTGTTACCGATGAAGATATAGAAGGATTGCCCGAACCTGTTCAAAGGTATTTAAAGTATACACAAATCATAGGCAAGGAAAAAATCAAAACAGTGAGGCTGAAACAGGGCGGATATTTTCGGATGAAAGAGGATCAAAAGTGGATGCCAATAAAAGCAGAACAATACTTTAATGTTGATTCTGTTGAGTTTATCTGGGTGGCAAAGGTAAGATTTGTTCCAATGTTGTCAATATATGCAAAGGATGAATTTATTGATGGCAAGGGAAATTTGGTGGTAAAATTGCTTGGACTTATCAAAGTTGTTGATGCAAGGGGATATGAAGTCGATCATGGAGAAATTTTGAGATTTCTGGCTGAATGCATATGGTTTCCGTCAGCGTTTTTGAATGACTATATTAGGTGGGAAGCTATTGACAACAGTTCAGCAAAAGCAACGATTAGTTATAAAGGAATCAATGCTTCAGCTATTTTTCATTTTAATGAGAAGGGAGAAGTAACAAAGATAACAGCGAAGCGATATAGAGAAGTGAATGGAAAGTTTGCACTTGAGGATTGGGAAGGACAAATCGTTGAATACAAGACGTTTAACGGCGTTATTATTCCAAACAAGGTAAATATTATCTGGAAATTAAAAACCGGAGATTTTTGCTATGATAAAGTTGAGATCATTGATATTGAATACAATAAACATTCGGTGTATTAAGCGTATGAAGAATAATATTTTTGCGGGCTTGGACACTCTGCGTTGCTTCGCACCTTGCCCTCCAGGTCACTTAACGGTGGCTTGCTTTTGTTCGCTTAAATTTGCTATTGCAAACTTCACATATCCCAAAACGTTATACACAATCTGCATCGGGACGCCTGAAACAAAATGCTGAAACAAAAAGATATTAAAAGAAATAATATAATTAATTTATGAAAGGAGGTAACAAAATGGAGAAAGACAAACTGCGAAAAATCGTTGTTGCTGTGCTCTCGGTAATAGTAACAATAAGTGTAATAGCATATCTCAATACGCTACCGAAACCAGTTTTTGAAAAACCATACTGGATTAGTATTGTCGCATTGCTGTTCATGTATTGGATAATTTTCATCAACTGGTCCAAACGTAAAAGAAAATAAGCATGACGTCCCTTCGCCGACTCTTCGGATTGCTTCACATTCCTCGTCCCCAGCAGGAGCGTATAACAGCAGGTAAAAGGGAAATCAAAGCAAAAATTGCCTTCGTCTTTTATCTGCGAAACATTAAGCGGAAAGTATATAAAAACTATAAAGAATTAGTGAGCGATTATGAAAAACTCTTTGTTTTGGAGCGATGTTGTTACACGAGTACTCAGCACCTACGCCGTCATGATTTTCGCGATGTGGTGGGGCGGGTTCATTGTCGCACTGGTCGTGAACCGGGAGTGGCTGGACTTGGTCTGGAACTGAGTGCGAGGCTTGCCTTTGGTCGCACAGATCCTCGTCTGGGTGTTGTTTCTCCCCGGTATGGTGGGGCTGTGGATCTGGGAATCCTCCTATCCAGCTCTGATACGCCTATTAGCATTTGGAGGAATCGTGGGCTGGACTGTCCTTGCTGTGTCCAGCTTCTTACGAGCCGTGCGATAGACGACTCTGCAGCTCCGGAGAGTCAGAGTCGACCGAGTCGAAAAGGGACACGAGCTGGCGTGAGGACCTCATAGCGCCTGTCGGCAATAAAAGGAGGAAGGATAAAATGTCTACAAAGCTCAAGACCATTACTTTACCACTGCCTTATAAGTTAGGTACCGTAAATTGCTACCTCATAGAAACCGACATCGGCTATATTCTGATCGACACAGGGTGCTCAAATAAGCGCACTGAGCTTGAAAAAGAACTTGAAAGAGCGGGGTGTAAACCTGGCAATCTCAAGCTCATCGTTTTAACTCATGGAGATTTTGACCACACAGGTAATGCAAACTATCTCCGTGAAAAGTTCGGTACAAGGATAGCGATGCATCATGACGATTCGGGAATGAGCGAACGTGGAGACATGTTTTGGAACAGAAGAAAAAGCAATATTCTCATTGGAATGATAGCCCGCACCCTGTTCAGATTTGGCAAAAAGGAGCGATTCAAACCAGATTTATGTATTGATGAGGGATACGATCTCTCTGAATACGGACTCGATGCAAAAGTCCTTCATATCCCAGGGCACTCAAAAGGTTCAATTGGAATACTGACAGCAGATGGCGATCTTTTTTGCGGAGATCTGTTTGAAAATAAAGACGAACCTGTTCTCAGTTCTATTATGGACGACTTATCGGCAGCTAATGCCAGTGTTGAGAAACTGAAAAAGTTGAGAATAAAAACTGTTTATCCGGGGCATGGAAAGCCCTTCCCGATGGAACAGTTTATGAAACAATTTCAACAGAATGATCTGGATAAAATGGATAAGGCAACAAATGAAACAAGTAAATATACATAAGGGTTATTTATGATATCAGATTTCTTATCTGAGAGGCCAACAGAAAAAATTACAAAATACCTCTTAATTTATGGGCGAAAATATCATGCTCTTAGCATCTTTGACATTACTTCCTTAAAATCGTAAGGATCGGACCAACCACAGCGACAGCAATTGTGACGGGAAGGACTATCAGAGCTACAAGTACGCAATCACCTGTTTTGCTCAGATTCAGCAAATCACAATAACCCCACAGACCGAACCAAAACGTAAAGAACATTATAAGGGGAAATATTAGGAGAAAAAGGAACAGTCCGGCTTTGGAGAGTTTCATGAAGATGCTGTTGAGAATGAGTAAGTAAAGGAAGAGGAGTGTGGTGAAAAGTGTTATGATGAATACATAAAAAATTGGGGGCCAGTTTACTGAGGGGGTGAGCTGAACGAGTAGGTTAGATGCAAGACTACAGACAAATACCACCAAATATAGATCCCTTCTCTTCACTTTCCATCACCTTTTCTAGTTACAACGACTTTTTATTATAAATGTTGCGGCAGGTATTGTAGGTGTCATTTTAGGTGGATTGGGAATCATGACGGCTACGATGGTATCTCTCGCATTGTGGTGTCTCACATTTCCTGTTGCGACTGCTATGTTAGCTATTTTATTTTAGCGAGCGAGTGGAGCAACTGCATGACAATCAATCAGCAAATTAAGATAAGCGTAGTTTTTCTCGCTCATAACAAGATAGGGAACGGCACAGCACATCAGATAACACAGCATAATGCTGGAGACATTAAGTGAAATGCACACTTCGAGGCAAAATATAAAAGGTCAACAATTATTATTTGAAAGAAGGTGTGAAAATGTATTCAATACCAAATTTTGAGATAGGCTTATGGAATGCCTGGATTTTTATGCTTTACCATCAATTATTATGTATTGTTTTACTGGGGTCAAAAGGACTACTTATAAAAAGCAGTGCAGCCACTCCGCATAAAAAACTAGGAGGAACGTTGTAACCTTTTTGGGGCTAATTTATTATCTTGCCTTAATATACTCCATTTTTCTGCCGTTTAAATTAGGGACAACATGGTTTTACATAGGTCTTCCTATTGCTTTATCGGGATTAATCATGTATACGATAGTTACGGTGAACTTTGCTACCACCCCACTTAATGAACCCGTTACCAAAGGACTTTATCGTTATTCGCGGAATCCTCAGTATCTCACCGAATTTTTGATGTTTATAGGTGTGAGCATAGCTTCTGCTTCATGGCTCTTCCTATTGTTTTCAATCGTATACGAAGTTTCTTTGCTCAGTTTTGCAAGTTCTGAAGAACGCTTCTGCCTTGAGAAGTATGGCGATGCCTATCGTGAATATATGAACAGACTTCTTTTATCCGCAAACCGTTAGGCGAAATTACCGCTGTAAGACTTAGGAGGATGGGAATATGAAAATAACAGCGATCAATGGAAGTCCCCGAAAAGATGGGAGAATAAGCAAAATAGTTGATGAGATGATTAAAGGAGCGGAGGAAAACGGCCACGAATGTGAGATGATTTATTTAGTGGATTTAAACATTAAGGATTGCACAGGCTGCATGGCTTGTCAAGAGAAAGGAGCATGTGTATTTCGGGATGATATTGAGAAGATAGAAGAAGCAATCAAAAGATCTGATTTGATTATCTGGGCAAGTCCAACACACTGGGCAAATGTATCGGGTTTGATGTTAAGGGTATTTGAGCGATTGTTTGGTTTTCTTATCAAAGAGCAACCGAAAGGGACTCCACTCAAGCGGAATGCAAAAGACAAGAAAGCAATTCTTGTAACTGCTTGCAGCACAGCAAGACCTTTTAATTGGATTTATAATCAATCCCGCTCTTGTATTAGCCGAATGCGTGAGATATGCAAATGGAGCGGACAGGAAATAGTTAGCACTTTTGTATTACCTGGCACATTAACGATAAAAGATATACCAGAAAATTATCTCAAAAAAGCAAGAGAGATTGGGAGGAGGATAAAATAATGAGGGGAACATCACCTAACATGGCGTATTTGGCTACGTGCCTTCGGCACTCCGCCCAAATTGCCTTCGGGGGACTTCAGATACGCTCAGGACGTTATGCAACATTGGCGTTTAAATATGGAAATGCCATAGTTAAAGGAGTAGAATGAAATGAAAGAGGATGGAAAGGAGACTGCAACTTGCAAATGGTGTGGTACATCCCTATCACCAACTCATACAGGACCTTGTCCGAAATGCGGGAAAGAAGGAAAGATAATCGCTGTTGAAATTAATAAAACTATAGAATTTAAGGGCTCTCGAAATTGGGAACGTCGGCGGGAGTTCTTTGAGAAAAATCCTAAAATCAAGTGGTTAATTATTGCTATTATTCTCGTTTCTCCTATACTCGGATCAATTCTCTCTGGATTAGTAGGGCTTATCACTGGATTATTCTTGGGATTTCTTTCATATTTGTTGGGACCACTTGCTGTGATCAAAGTGAGAGAAATCGAACGAGGTAATTCTTAAATGAATTATTTATGCCAACATCACATAACAGCGGATAAAAGGAGAATCAAAGATTCTCCTAAATTGCCTTCGGCAACTTCTTTTACCCGCAAATTATACGCCATTGCAAAAACCGAAAGTATTTAAATATGCAAGTTAAAGATATAGAGGAAACGAAGATGGGGAAGGTGGTAGAGAAGGTAAAACTCACAGAACAGGAAAAGTCGGTGGAAGTAGATGCAGTCATTGATATAGGTGCAACGATGCTTGTAGAACCAGAAAGTGCTCAACCCCTTGTTGGTCAAATAATACTTGAAGAGGTTTTAATAGCAACGTCGCCTAACAGCAGGTATGCGGCTCACTTACGCTCATTCAAACCCTTCACTACGCTCAGTGCTTCGCATACCCGCAGAACGTTAGTCAACCTGTCCATTTTAATAGACATAGAGCGAGAAAAAATAAAGGGAGGAAGCAAATGAAGAATCAAATGAAATCCTCAAAGACGGTAAACTTCGTAACAAATAATGCAAACTTGCTTGGATTTTATGTCGCAATCCTTACAACTGTATTGACCGTTGTGACCTTCGGTATCGCAATATTTACCCCACCAATATCTGGTTCATTTTGTCAGGGTTCATGTATCGAGTATCCATTTACAAATATCGTATCGCGCTTTCCCAGAGATTATATTTGGATGTACCCAGCGATTTTGTTGACTTTATTCTATGTTGTACTTATGGTATGCATCCACTATTACGCCTCCAATGATAAGAAGATATTCAGTCAGATCGGATTGTCTTTTGCCTTAATTTCGGCAACTGTATTAATCATAGACTATTTCATTCAAATATCTGTGATACAATCCAGTCTTGTAAACGGGGAAACAGATGGTATTGCGATATTAACACAGTATAATCCACACGGAATCTTTATTGCCCTTGAGGAGATAGGCTATTTGATGATGAGTGTTGCCTTCCTCTGTATAGCTCCAGTTTTTTCGGGAACTAATAGGTTAGAAAGCGCAATTCGTTGGATCTTCATCATAAGTTTTATTCTAACAATCATCTCTCTCATCATAATTTCTATTCTATATGGAATTAACCGTGAATATCGATTCGAAGTGTCTGTTATCACGATTGACTGGATAGTACTGATAGTATCTGGAATACTATTGAGCGTTGTATTCAGACGAGCAATGAGAATGTCATCATAAAGCAAATAGATAAACTAATTTAGGAATTATTATGAGCACGCGCTAAAATCGTAGAGAAATACGGCGTGAGAATGGGCTGGCTACAGACACACAACAGCGGCTATGCTGCTACTGCTGGGAAATCCAGCCTCCGCCAAAATCCTCGCTTTGCTCGGACTTCAGATACCCGCCAACCGTTAAGTGAAATGCCCAAACTTGCATTGGAGGTGTTATAGATGATCTTTAAAAAATCAGATGCTAAAGCAATAGGATATTTTATAAAACTCACTTTAATTGTTTATATATTGTCGGCAACTTTCTTTATATACCCAACACCAAATCCTAGTTTGACAATAAGGTAGATCATTGAAGTGTCTGGTTTTGCGTTAATGTATATTGTTGCAAGGGTTTTCTATGGCAATCCTTTCAAAGCTCGTTGTTCTTCGTCGTATCTTGATGGACTGATACACGTGCTGGCGCTGATAGCTTTTGGTAGTATTTTATCCATCATTTTATGGTTCATGCTATTTGGATTCAACATAAATACTAATACCATATATTTGCAAGCAAAACCCGCATTTGTAAACTCATGGAATGTTTATCTTCCTATATTTGCATTAATTTTCTGGGGGAATTAACGGGTTAGTAGTTGCATATTTCTATCATTCCGTAACTTACGAGTTATTTGAAAAAAGAAATAAAGTAGGAGTGGGAGCTGCAACAGCATTGTTTGTTCTCAATTATAACGCTCCTCTTCTCTCCAATTATTGGAATATAGGGGATATTGTATTTTTTGGTTTTATCTTTGCATATTCTCATTCAGTTAATAGGAATTCATTGGCTTTACTCTCCACTTATTTGTTATTTGAGGTTCCACTATGGTGGTGTATTTTGGCACCACCTGGTGAAATAACATTTACTTGTTATTTCATTTGAAGAATCGCTATAGCAGTTGTTGCACTTGTAGTCCTTGTAAATAAAAAATTGATAATAAAAGAGTTGTATAGGAGTGGTAAATGTGAAGAATAGGGAAGAATATGTGTGCTGGCGGACTTAGGCACTCTGCGTTGCTTTGCACCTTGACCTTTAGGTCACTTAACAGGAGTGGCTCGCTAACGCTCGCCCAAATTTGCTATCGCAAACTTCACATATCCCAAACCGTTATACGCAATCTGCATCGGGACGCCCGAAACAAAGATTTAAATAAAGATAGAACAGGATATAAATGGAGGCAAAAATGCCTGAGCAAACGTATAGAATTAGGGTTAAGTTTGGCGAAAAGGAACAGGAATTTGAGGTAGAGGGAGATAAGGAGTTCGTAAAAGAGCTCTACGAGGAATTCAAGAAAGGAGAGGAGGAACGCGCTAGCCGAAGCGGCAGCCCTTGGGGTATCTACTGATACCATCAGAGAGATTGCCCGGATGTATGCTACTACAAAACCAGCATGCATCAGTCCCAGAAATGCCCTCGACCAGCATACCAATGCATCCTGCGCCATCCGTGCTATCAACATACTGATGGCTATAACAGGTAATCTGGACGTGAAAGGCGGAAACATCATTGCGTTACCGGTGTTGATGGGGCTGAATGACATAAACCTTGGTGAGAAGTTACCGACCGAAGCCCTAAAAAAGAAGATAGGAGTGGACAGATGCCTCATCTCCAGGATTTTATATATGTTTCCCACGGCTGCCACACCCGCTTTATGGGATGCTATAATCCATGGCAAACCATATCCCATTAAAGCGATGTTTGTGATGGCTGCAAATCCAGTATTAACTTGTGCAAACTCGAATGTGGTTGAAAAGGCACTGAGAAAACTTGACTTCCTCGCAGTCGCCGACATATTCATGACACCAACCGCCGAGCTTGCAGACATCGTGCTTCCAGCTTGCACCTTCCTTGAAAAGACCCGCTATGCGATATACAGCACCCATGCTGACCATAGCTGGAATGCCCGCTCACGAATTGTACTCAGTCCAAAAGTTGTTGAACCCTTGTACGAATCGTGGTCGGACTGGAAGATAATCTGTGAACTCGGTAAAAAGCTGGGTTACGCCGAATACTTCCCATGGAGAAGTGAAGAAGAAGCTATTGACTACGAGTTAGAGCCGCTTGGTATCACCTGTGAGAAGTTGCTTCGCATTCCTCATCCCTGTCGGGAGCGTATAAGGATAAAAGGCTTCGATATGCTTCAAATTACCTTCAGTCAAATTACCTTCAGAACTTCTTTTCGATATCATAACTTACGCTGAGGGCAAAATGAACGGCTATAAATCATTTGGTGACTATGGTGATGTTAATTATATCCATCCCAACGACATTTCGTCCGCAACCCCTATAATGCATAGAGCAATATCGTGGGTAGAAAGGGGAGAAGAGATGCCAGATGGTAAACCTGCTCCTCATGAGGGATACATCACCAAAGGAGATAATAACGCAGTTCCAGATCAGAGTGCATTTAAAATTGCATCTGGGAAAAACACTGAACCTGTAAAACCTGAATGGATTAAAGGTGTGGCAAGAGTAAGAGTACTTTACTTGGGGTTTCTGCTGAAGGGTAGAGGTAATACGGTTGTTGTCTTAGTCGTATTATATGCAATTATCGTAGGATGCCTAGTGAGAAAGCCTAGTAAGAAAAATGAGGACAAAATGAGGGTAAAAAATGAATGGCACAAATATTACAATTAATGTGTTTAATAATATATTAAAAATGATTGGACTTGCGGTTATTTTTGCCGCAAGCATTGTAATTCCAACTTTGATAATACCTGTTTCTCCAGAGATTGTATCAAGGATGACGGAAGATATGCAAAATAAAATGTTTGGATTGATGTTACTAGTCTCTTTACTTGGAGCAATTGCCTTAAGTGTAAATGTTAAATTGTCGGAATGGGGTGGAATCAAATTAATTCTGGCTTTAGGTTTGAGTTTCTGGGGAATAGAATATTTTATGGCACAAATAGAGACATTCTACTTCAGGAATGCCTTTACTTTTATAACGAATATGGATATTCTGAATATTATACTGAGAGGTGTAATAACAACCGCAATAGTAGTTCCACTTACGGTTATTATTTTTGGGAAACAAAAGGCTACAAGGGAGATAAGTATAAAAGAGAGTCTGGAAAGGATTGAAATAAAGAGCTGGATGAAAAAAGCCCCATTATTTTCATTGTTTTACATAATAATATACTTACTTTTTGGATATTACGTTGCCTGGCAGTTTGAAGCTGTGAGAATGTTTTACTCTGGAAGTACAGAACAATTGAATTTCATAACTCAAATAGTAAGGACAATAGGAGAAATGCCATTATTTTTACCCTATCACTTTATCAGAGGGTTGTTATGGGTCGCATTTTCAATACCGATCATACTGATGATGGATGGTAGCAGGATAAAGACGATGATGGGTTTGATTTTAATATTCAGTTATCATGGCTTTCAAATAATAATGGCTCAGGGTATTTTTCCACAGGATGTTCTGATAGCGCACACAATAGAGACGACCATATCTGCATGCATATATGGAGGATTGATAGGATACATGTTCAATATACGAGACCGAGGCAATTTCTAGGGATGTTCATAATTTGGTGAGGGTAAGAGCAGCTTTGAGAGCAATTTATTTACTTGGTGCTATAATTAATCTGCGGTTTGCCTTACTTAATCCCTATGTGTATCAGGAGTTTGCCAAATTCGCACTCATTGTTTTTTTACAAAATACTGGAACTCAATCGTAATGCCGTATTTGACGGCATGGCTCATGTTGGTATATATTTCTGGACAGATGTAATATGGCATGTTATCTGGAAGTTAGTATGAGCGTAATGATTTCAAAAGCAAATCCATGGCGGTTTTTTGTCCTTGCTCTTGGCATTTCATGGTTCTTCTGGATGTGGGTTATATTATTGGGCTGGAATGTTTTTACATTCCCAGCAATAATTCTCGGTGCTTTTGGATTGTTTGGTCCTGCAATTGCAGAAATCATCTT
>Ga0190367_1000882_pt1 | contig 19287 bp, 22 predicted proteins | sample 4872181011_MG_FD_171838 | JGI IMG/M metagenome (GOLD analysis project Ga0190367, IMG submission 171838) | Hydrothermal vent microbial mat bacterial communities from Southern Trench, Guaymas Basin, Mexico - 4872-18-10-11_MG | ecosystem: Environmental > Aquatic > Marine > Hydrothermal vents >...
CTAATAATTCGTGCAGTAGGTGAAGGTGGAAAAATGCTTGAAGCAGAGTATTCTAGAGATGATGAGGTTTTTTACGAATTTGATGTTAATGAGGCATGTGAAGCAACATACGCAAGCGAGATGATACTAGATTTCACAAGACCTATGAAACAGATTAGTGAAACAGTAACTATTGAATTTTCAAGTAATAAACCGTTAAGATTAACTTACGAATTCTCTATAGGTAAAGTACTATTCATGTTAGCACCAAGAGTAGTTTAAAAATTTTTAAAAGAAGAATTTCTTCATAATTATAGGTGAGTAGAAGAATCATAATAATGACAGGTAAAGGTGGAGTTGGTAAGAGCGTCATATCATTAGCTACAGCTTTAAAACTTCTAGAACATGATTATAAAGTAGTACTTGTTAGTAGTGATCCTGCACATACAGTTCTGAACTATATTGAAGTTAAATCAAAAAATAATGAAGTATTAAACGTATGTAAGAATTTTGATCTAATCTGTATAGATCCTGTTCTTGAAGTTATGAGAAAGTTCAAAGCACTTTCAGAATACATGCTTAACTGGTTCAAAAGTAGAGGTATTGATGAAGCTTTAGCATATGAATTAGCTATGCTTCCTTCAGTTACAGAATCCATGGGTCTCTTAAAAGCTTTAGAACTCTATGAAAACCCAAACTACGACATAGTAATTCTCGATACCGTACCTTCAGGTGAAGCATTAAGATTACTATACCTACCAAGAATTGTCAGTTCAATTCATAAGAGATTAATGAAGGCAAGTTTCACCTTTGCTAAAACTGCAAGTAAATTCCTATCACTACTAGTAGGTTGTGGCGAATATTTTAGTAAAATGGTTAGTGAAGAAGAAGGTTTCTTTAATGCACTAGAAAAATTATCTCAAATAATTGAAAAACCAGAAATAACGAGTATTAGAGTTATTGCAAATCCAGATGCTTCAAGTGTAGATGTTGCTATTAGAAGCGTAGGTTACGCACAAATTTTCGGATTGAACGTTGACTTAGCAATTCTCAACAAGTACATACCTAAAGAGAAAAGTACAGAATTACTGGACACTTGGATTAAAAATCAAGAAACATATTTCAAACAACTTGAAAGTAGTATACACCCCATACCCATAAAGGTACTACCTCTCTTCAATGAAGAGCTTAAAGGAATTGAGAAGTTAAGACTTGCAGGTAACATCATCTATGGTGATGAAGATCCTGCCAAAATATTCTACACAGGTAAAGTTATGAGTATTAAACGCTTAGGCACTGAGTACGTTGTTGAATTTTCACTTCCAAGCGATATTACAGACTGTCTAGATATCATTAAGCAGGGTGATGAGTTAATAATCACGTTAAGATCAAGTATTGGTCTTATTGAGAAGATACTACCACTTCCTGTCATGCTTAGAACAGCAACACCAGTAAGAGCAGAATTTGAGAGAGGTAAACTCACAATATACTTCACAAGGTAGTCAGCTCGTCTCTTCCCCAATCATCAATCATTATATCAACCCTACATCATCTACAGTAAAACTCAAGTTAATATTTTTAAAGTTAAGTCTAGAAACTACAGTTCAAAGCATAGGGTAAAGCTATGGGTAATAGAAAATTTAGAAAAATAGGTGTTGGAGGCACTTTTGAGATAATACATTCAGGTCACATTAAGTTAATAAGTACGGCATTAAGCCTTGGTAATGAAGTTATCTTTGGAATTACAAGTGATGACTTTGCTTCTAAGTATAAGAACTACAAGGTAAAGCCATTAAGAGTACGTGTCCTTAATCTTAAATCTATAATTCATCAAATAGACAGCGAGGCTAGATATAGTATAGAAATTCTTGACGATCCTTACGGTTCAGCCGTTAACGATAACTCTATGAATGCTATTGTAGTAAGCATTGAAACATTATTGAGAGCTTTTGAGATAAATGAAATTAGATCTCAAAGAAAATTAAAACCTCTTCATCTAATAGTCATTCCTATGATAAGAAATGGTTATGGTGAAAAAATATCAGTTTCACTCATCAAAAGTCTTATAGCAAGTAAAGAGTCATCTAGATCTTCAAAGAACATCTAATACAGTCACTCAAAGCTGCTATAATATTATTGATATAGTTTTGTCTATCTTTACATGTCGAAACTTCAAGAATAACTTCACCAGTGCCGAACTTTTCGACTCTTAACGGCACTTCACTCTTATACTTCATCTGCTGTAGATAATTAAATATTGAATCAACATAAGTTAATGAAACTTCACTCATGAAATACTCAACCAAGTACATACTTAACAATCTTCTCATTCTCATATAATTGCTTAAAGTTCCCTCTAGGCTCAGACCTATGCCTATCTTTTCAAGTTCATTTCTAGCATATTTTAAGTATATTTCAGTATTGAAAGTTGATGTTATGATGTGTCTTAAAATGTTCATACTTAACTTTAAAGTCTTCTCAACATGTTGAGGTTCTACATTATTTTCATTATCATTACTTGAATGATAAACATCCCAATAATGATCAATACTTGAAATCGTGATGGTGGGTACTCCCATGATCTCAAAATTTAGAGAATCAAAGTAGGGTATGGGCTCTCTAATATTTACATCTAACATGTCTGGAAGTTGCATCTTAACATCACTTGTCGTGTACACTATGGGTCTCCTACCAATTACATCAAGATTAAGAACATATTCAATATGCTCTACTTCATTACCTAACCACTTAACGTACATTTGAGAACCATAAGCCCAATATAATGTTGAATATTTAGGACTACCTAACTCTTCAGCCGTGAAAAGTATTAACTTTATGTTCTTTCTACATTTATCACTCCTATACCACTTAATGACTTCTCTAAAAAGCTCTATGGAAAGTCCAACACCCAAACAATTATCTGAAAATCCACATAACCAATGATCATAATGTGCCGAGATTACGACAGTTTTTTCACTTCTATTTTCAAAATTCACAATAATGTTGTAACTAGTACTTAGTTTCATCTCTACATCGCTATGAATTTCTATCTCGTCGTTTAGGTAATATTTTTTCAATTTTTCACCATAATTTTTAGGTACTGAGACTACAGGTATGCTTAATGGTGTTGAACTTGACCATGTATAGTCTTCCCTTGAGGTAATTACAATTCTTCTAAAAGTCTCTGGATAAGGATCAATAAAGATTAACCCTATAGCGCCATTTTTAAAAGCTTTAATATATATGAACTTTGCATCATCCAGATCTTCAGGAAAAGGTGTTATCAGGATCTTACCTGAACAATTATTTAAATCATCTGTTAACTTAGCTTTAACTAACCCTCCACAAGTTAATGGTAAACTTAATGCTTTGAACGATTCATCTCTAGTATTGATTATTGTGTACTTATCTTTCCAATGAAGTACTTCTAGAGGCATTAAGTGATAAGTTAGTTCTGGATAATCAATTTGGGAAAGTATGTATTGAATGAATTTCTTCTCAAAAGTATGACCTGCTATGAAGTCGTGAATTTTTGAACATTCTCTAGCAATTTCAATACATAATCTTCTCATACAGTTAACTACTTAACTAGACCTTTATAATTAAGACTTATGATTTTAAGATTGTTAAGATTTCTGATAAGTCTATGCGTAATGTTAATAATTCTATACCTGATCTCTAGAAGGATTGAAAGTAATGAATTAATGTTTAGAATTTTTAAGAAAATTTTGAAGAAGATATAAAAATTTAGAGACAGTTTCATAGTCTTTTCTCTTTCTAACTTTAACTATAGCACTCTTAATCCATGGATATCGATTTATCAAATATCTTGAAAGTATGTTTATCAATGTCATTCCTTCACTATTCAAATAACCTTTAGAATAGTACATGGAGTATGGATTTTCAAGATCCTGAATTATTTTAAAGATGAATTTAAGATCAGAACCCGAGTCCTCGTCACTTCTCAGAGGCCTGTTCTTACTCTTCATCGTCACTTTTCTAAACTTAGCTGGAAATTTATTAAATTAGCTAAAATGGTACACAAGATAGAGATAAGAAAGAACAAAGTCCATCCAATACTTGCTAAAATACTATGTATTGGTAATTGCACAATAGATTACATACTCGAAATTAATCATCAGTTATGGAGTTTAGGTGTTGAATTTATAATTCTTGAAGGAAATCTTATAATAAACAACGTTAAAATACTTGGTAAAGGTCAAAATAGTATTGTTGTTAAATGTAAGTTAATTGATAGTGATGATGTATATGCATGTAAGATTAAGAGGTATGATTCACCTAGAAGTGACCTATTAAGAGAAGCCTCAATATTAAGATTCATCAATGATTTTGGGATTGGACCAAAAATTATCAACTTCTCAAGATATATAGAGATCATGGAGTACATCGATGGTACTTCATTAAGTGAATGGATTAATCGAAATCCTGAGAGTGAATCTATTAGAAGAATTGTTAAAGATGTATTAACTCAGGCATATACATTAGATAAGTTAGGAATTACTCATCTAGAATTGTCTAGAGCTCAAGAACATTTAATGATTACTAGAGACTATAAAGTAAAGATTCTCGATTTTGAGACTGTAAGTTTAAGAACTTCAAAGACAAGTTTAAACTTAGTGATGCATGCACTAGTCGTAGGCAAGGGAAGAATTCAACAATTCATAAGAAGTAGCTTAAAAATTACAGATCATGATATTGAAGAGTTGAAGAGAGTATTATCAATCTATAAGAGGCATAGAGATGAAGAAGTTATTAATAAAATCTTCAAGCTATTAAGATTATGAATTTCAAGTTTGCTGAAATTGAAACATACATACATGCAACAGAAAATTTAGATTTAATTATCGATAAGATATTAAATCTACTACCTGCAGAATGTAGAGATGAAGTTCCAATACTTATTGAAATCTTACATGGACATTACGGTAATCCCATCATTAGAATAAATATCTTCATTAGAAATGAAGAACTTACTCGAAAATTTTTTGAAAAGATTATTAATGATGTTGAAAACATTGATGAACTTTCAAAGACATTAAGTATGAGGATAGATTCTTCAGGAAATCTGTACTTGAGAATTGATAAGCAAATGCTTATTAAAGATAAGGTAATGCTAAATGACACCACTGACGATGTAGTTAGAGTTAAGTTTAAACTAGGCAAGAAGAACTTGAAAAACCTAGAAACATTCCTAATTAGTAAAGTTAAGAGGAAAGCTTAAGAATCTAACAAATACATAAATCTATTAGTATGTACTTTCCTGAAGTTTTTAGAATGATGAGCGGGTTTCCCAATTCAGAACTTAATGAAGAATTTGCGTTCAAGCTGAAAGGCCCCGTAGCTCAGTCAGGTTAGAGCGGCGGCCTTCGGAAATTGAAGAAAGCCGTTGGTCCCGGGTTCAAATCCCGGCGGGGCCGCCAACCTAAATTAAATTTTGAAGAAAAGTATTTTTTCAAGAGGAAACAAATTCTTCACATGCATGTAGAGTACAGTAGTGAATTAAGTGTAAGTATTGATCGTGCTTGGAACTTCTTATCAAATACTAATAATGTTGTTAACTGCTTTCCAGAGGTTGAAAATATTGAAACAATAAGTCCAAGTGAGTATAAGGTAAAGATTAGATCGAAAAAGATTGGACCTATAACCTTATCTTTAACACTCGACGTTAAGGTTAAGAATATCGATCCTGAGGAGAAGAAGGCTGAAATTGAAATTCACGGAAGTGGTGCTGGAGCAAAATTTGCAGTAAACATAACTGCATCATTAAAACCTAAAGATACTGACAAAGTAGTAGTCACATATGTAGGTGATGTAGAGCTTGGAGGATTTACAAAACTTTTAGGCAAAGAGAAGGCTATGGAAGAAATTGAGAAGTTTGTCAAGACATTCTTTGAAAATCTTAAAAGCAGGATTGAACGTATCTCATGATTATTGAAAACTCAATCCTTAAAATTATAACTTTCTTTTTCAATTCACTTCGAAATATCCACAACCTTATAACCCAAATCTAGAAGTACTGAAGTACTTTAGGATCAAATTTAATACCATAATATGGCACTCCAGCACTAGCAAGTACGTAATCATAACTTAATACTCTAACATCAACATATCCATCAGAAAGTTTTGAGATTGCCATCGGTGATATACTGCCTGGTTGCAATTCAAGTTCACTAAGTTCTTCCACTTTTGCTAATCTAATATGACTTTTATGAACATTTAAAACCTTGCTAATTTTTCTCATATCAAACCTATCAACTCCACGTATGATAAAGATGTAGTATTTTTCATTTTACAAGTTCTTAATAATCATACACTTTATAATCCTCTCAAGCTCTATATTGAGTCTTCTAGACAACTCTTCATTATTATCACCATCACATTCAGGATGATAGATAACTTCTCCTTTAAGAATTTTGAGAAATAATCTCAATACTCATTACGTAAACAAAACCAGTACTATTTGATTAAAAATTTTAATTTCTAGTGAAACGCACTTTCAAAAATATATGGTCTACATAGTTGTTAAAGGTAAAAACTACTATACATACACATTAATCTCATGGTTAAGTTACATTAAAGATATGATTAAACAACTAACCTGTACTGACATTATCTTAAAACATGTACATAATGATAATGAAATTCCTGAATTATGGATTGATAATGAAAAAATTTATGAAGGACTTCCTGATAATGAAGGCGAATTACTAGAAGTGATAGTATACAAACTGCATAAGTTAGGCTATCTTTGTAGAGAAGACTTTTAGAGATCCACGTATCTAAATGATTGTGTCTACACAGAGACGTAGAAAGTGGTGTGGAGATCTTGCTGTAAGAAATCTGATACTACGTCACTACTTTAACTGTCTAGGATATAGAGTTCTTATTCCTCAAACATCAAGAATAAATGCATGCTTGTCTAGCAAGAAGTGTACAATGTATGGTCACTTAAATGTTGGTGAGATACTATCTCAAGGAGGATGTGATGAGATAGAGATCATCAATTGTACATATCGTATAAAAGGAAAGGGCGATGTCGATTTCGTCGCATATAGGGATGACACTTTAATCATAGTTGAGACTAAGACCTTACTCATACATAGGGTACAGAAATTACTTAAAAGACATAATCAGCCTCATAGTAGAATTAGCTTATTTATTCAATACCATCTAGATGAGCCCCTTGCAGCACTTGGTGCTTGGAAAATACTTGAAGAACTTAAATTAACCTGTACTGAGAGTCCAGCTAGTATTGCCGAACTTGTACGTTGTGTAGTTGGTGCTGGAATCATTAGTAAGATAAGTAATTATTATGAGAAGGCTAAGAGAATAGTTATAGCTGTAGCAGTAATGTTCTACTGGGATAACTATCTACATGATGTACTTGAGTATACTCAAAGAAGCGTTGAGTATCTTCAAAAATGCTTGAAGGATAGGAGGATTCAAGGTCCAGTAATATTAAGAATAAGCCCTACTTCTTGTCAATACTTTGAACAATCTACTCCACCTAATGAACTTGAGATTCGATGTATTAGCAAACAAGTAATTTGTAATCAAATTGACATGCCTAACTATAAAGTGTTGAGAAACATCTTTGCTGGATGCACTAAAATGTACTTAGGGTGTCACTCATGCGAGTATAGGAGTAAATGTATGTCAAGTTATCAATGTTAAATGTGAGTTTGTGAGTAATTAAATCCAGAATTATTAAGGAACGCCATAGTTAGTAGATACTATATGATCTACTTCAAACTAAGTATTGAAATGATACGAGATTAAAACTTAATTCTTAAATAATTACGTAAATCTCTATAATATGCAATACGAAATCTTCATAATGATTATGTATAACTAGTAACTAGGTGATAATGGGGTGAAGGTTAGTATTGCAATGCTTTGAAGTACTAGTCAAAATTATTGAACTATATGAGTTACAGGTACTTTATGTAAGAAGTAATGTCATCTATGAATGAATTGAGAAGGTTGAAAGAAGAAAATCAGTTCTCCAGGTGTTCATCAACTTCAGATGTCCCGACAACCTTCATCACTCAATTGAGAATACTGCTGTGTAGTGTTTAAATAGTTTTGATGATTTCACATTACTCGATATGTGTAAGGAGGAGAAGAGGGAATTGATTATTAGGAAGATTAAGGATGGTATTGTTATTGATCATATCCCTGCAGGTCAAGCATTAACTGTACTTAAAGTCTTAGGTATTACGGGTAGGGAGGGCTATAGAGTTGCTCTTGTAATGAATGTTGAAAGTAAGAAGCTTGGTGTTAAGGATATAGTTAAGATTGAAGGTAAAGAATTATCCAAAGAAGAGTTGAACGTGATTGCTCTTGTAGCACCTACAGCAACTATAAACATTATCAGAAATTATGAAGTGGTGCAGAAGTTTAAAGTTCAAGTACCAGAAGTTATTGAGGGTATTCTTAAATGTAGAAATTCAAGATGTATAACTAATAAGACTAGAGAACCTGTTAAGTCAAGATTCGTCCTAATCTCCAGAGAACCTCTAATTTTAAAATGTGATTATTGCAACACATATCATACCTGGCAAGATATTGAGGCACAGTTGAGATAATCATGATTAAGGTAGTGTCTTTAGATTTTGCAGGAACTTTAATAGATAAGGAGTACATAGATTATTTTTGGCTTGAGCTCATACCTGAAAAGTATGCTGAAAAGTATGGTCTGAATGTTAGTGAAGCTAAGAAGTTAATTTATCAAGAATATGAGAGAGTAGGTGAGGATAAGATAGAGTGGTATTTACCTAAGTATTGGTTAGAAAAATTCAATTTAAATCTTGACGTAAGGGAGCTACTAGATATTGCCATATCTAGAGTACATCCATATCCTGAAGTCTTTAGAGTAATTAGAGAATTAAGTTCAAAGTATAGAATTATAATAACGACAAACACAACATTAGAATTTATTGAAGTGTTTTTAGAGAAATATTCTGAAATAAATAAGTACATATTTAAGGTATACTCGTGCGTGTCTCATTATGGACTGGTAAGAAAAGATAGAGATTTTTACTTGAAACTTCTTCAAGATCTGAGTGTAAAGCCTGAAGAGATTCTTCATGTAGGTGATCATGAGATTTATGATTATGCAATACCTAGGAGCTTAGGCATTAAGGCATGTCTTATTAGGAGAAATAGTGAATTGAATATTAAACTATGTATAATTCCTAATCTCGAAGACTTACTTAATGTAATACTATGCATGTAGGTATTATTGGTCTAAATGTGGGTACTGCTTTTATAGCTCAAGTACTTGCAAAAAAAGGCTATAAAGTTACATTATTTACGGCACTAGAAGATTTAACATATGGTGTTAAACTGATTGATGAAGAACCTCACGTCAAGTTGAACCTTATTTCAAATAATGAACTCTTTAACATCGATTATTTAATGGATATTCTCGGTATCGAGATTATTCAAGTTAATAATCTAAGTAGTGTGAAGGTCATTAATGATAGAGAAGTACTTTATCAAAATAAGAGTTACTATTTTGATAAGATTTTTGTAGGTTCTGAAATTGAACTCAGGAGTTGCAGTAATAACTATGTAACTACAGATCTTAAGGACGTAGTAAGTACTTGTGCTAAGATTAAATTATCTGGTAATGATAGTTTTAAAATTCTTGAACTTGCATTACTATTCAGCGAGCAGGGTCTTGATGTATGTGTTGACAAGAGCGTATTACCTCTAGATAATGATCTTATTAACTTAATGAATATTAAGGTAAGTGAGAGATGCGAAGATGCTAAAGACACTGTAACAATAAGTACAGATCTACCTCATACCACACCTGAAGTATACGGTAATGAAGTAATTATTGGTAAATCATTTAAGTTTAAAGATTATCTTAGTGGAAGTTCTCAAATAGTTATGAGAGATTATCATGTATTGACGTTAGCTAAATTGAAGCTTCTAGAATTTTTAGGAAGAAGTATAGATTATAGATTAGTACGTTTTGAAATGGGTTGGTCTAGAAATTATATATTTACAGTGCTAGGTATTACTAAGTCTGAAGCTTTAAGAATTTTTCCTGAAATTTCAACTTCAAAAATCACTTACAGAGCAGATGATCAATTCATAACAGTCAAATCTACATACTATAAAGATAGGTTACTCGGCGTTCAATTATTGATTAGGGGTATATCATGTATTAATTGGATTTCTCTAATACTTGCATTAATAATGGTTAATCCCAACTTTCTAATTCTTGATCAGGGTTATGAGTTTCTAAATGTACATAGAGGATTGCTTGAAAATATAATTCTTAACTTAATGACTGAAAATAGAGGTTGAGAGGTTATGGAGAGAAATTTATAAACAACTAACTACTTCTTCCTCAAGATATGGCTAAATCGATGTATCACTATATTGGTCAGTTATGGAAGAAGACTAGAAAAAGCTTCATCTGGAGTATCATTAAGAAAAGAATGATAGTATGGAGAAGAGAACCTAGTGTTGTTAGAATTGAAAAACCTACAAGAATTGACAAGGCTAGAAAATATGGGTATAAGGCAAAGCAAGGCATTATTGTTGTTAGAGTTAAAGTCCGTAGAGGACCTATGAATAAGCCTAGACCTAGAAGTGGTCGCAGACCTAAAAGAATGGGCGTCTATGGTCATGCAGTGAAGAAGAGTCTTCAACTTATTGCTGAGGAAAGAGCTGCACGTAAATACCCAAACATGGAAGTTTTAGGTTCATACTGGGTTGGTGAGGATGGAATGTATAAATATTTTGAAGTTATTCTTGTAGATCCTAATCATCCAGCTATTAAGAGTGATAAAGATTTTGAATGGCTTGTAGGTAAGGAGAGTAAGTGGAGAAGGAGAAGATTAATCCAGAAACAGAAGAAAGTAATTAAGAGGTTGAGGGAAAAACTACTTTCTAAACTTGAAAGTAGAGAAGAAAAGACTACTTGACAAGTTCTAAAGTACTTACAAGCTGTTCAGCATCTTTCTCAGTAATTACGAAGGTATCCTCAAATTGAGATACAAATCCTCGAGCGGCCTCAACAAGTACTGGATAACCATATATCTTATTATCAACATACAACTTCTGTATTTTAATAAGTACTTGATTACCAAACTTAGGTATTAACCATCTTGGTGTGAAGGGTAAGGTCTTAAACTCATTAACGATGTGGTTCATTATCATAATTAGTTCTTTATCTCTTACCTTAGTACTCAATACCTTGTATATCGTTATTTCACTACTATCAACTACGTAGCCTCTACCATTAGTAGCAAAGGGCTCAATGGCATATACTTCACCTTCAGTTATTCTCTTTCTATCACCATTATCAATATTTGGTATCGATTTGCCTGCATGCAATTCATACCGTTTAATTAAGTGACCTGTAAGGTTCTCTATAGGTTTAAATCCATAACTCTTAATGGTCTTTTCAATAACTTGACCAATTTCTCCGAGGGTTTTTCCTGGTTTTAACGTTTTAGAAACTTCTTCAAGAGCTTTGAGTGATGCTTTGATTAATCTATCATATACTGGATTAAAGTTTATCGTTATTGCTGCATCTGCAATATATCCATCTATGTGTGCACCTACATCTATCTTAATAACTCCATCTCTAGGTATTACTAGATCATCATTGATTTTAGCGGTATAATGTGCTGCTACATCATTAATACTTACATTTACTGGAAAGGCAGGTTTAGCACCAAGTGATACTATTAAGTTCTCAAGTTTTTCACAAAGTTCAAGAACTTTCATTTCTGGCTCGATGATGTTGAGAGCATGATTCAATACCTTCCTAACAACTTCACCAGCTCTTCTATATAACTTAATCTCTTCTTCAGTTAAACTCATAATCTTCACTTAATTTCTGAGCTTCTTAGCTATTTCTTCAGGTAAAGCAGTAATTACGGGTTCTAAGTGAATTATTTCCATAAAGCCTACATCATTTACATAGTTGGGTATAGGATTTTTTCTACCAACAATTCTTACATGTAGTCTAAAATACTTAGCCTTATCTTTTGAGAAACCCACCTCAAGAATACTCATGTTTATACTATAAAGTTTCAATTTTGAACTAAACAGACTGAGTACTCTGACAATATCATGACTTAAAGCTTCAATATCATCATCATTTAACTTTATAATGCTATCAATATCGTGATTAATGATGCCTAAAACTTCATAATTTGCTATAGGTGCGTATGCACTAAACCATGTAGCAAGTTTCCCTTTAAAGAAGACTCTCTCTTCAAGCTTTTCTTCACTCTCAATATAGTCTTTCCAGAAATTTCTACCATATTTTTCATAGTATCTCCTAGAAGCTTTTAATAACATTGTTAGGAACCACGTTGGTTTATGATCTTGAAAGACTTGAAGATGAGGATGAAGAATTGATGCACCTGCAGGAAACAGGTAATTCATATTTATTGATGTGTATTTAGCTAGTGGATCTCTAGATACTACATGTTTAAAAAAGTCGATACATATCCTCAATGTATTATACATAGTTTCCACATCATAGTTGGCAAGATCTATGTAATGCCTCTTAGTACTTGGAATTACAACCATGTGATTTTGTGAAAATGGATAAAGATTAGGGAAGCCTAGAGTCTCATTAAGGTGGAGTCTCTCAGTAAATTCAAATTTTGGAGTTTTTTCATATACTGCAAAATCGCAGAATATGCAATTCCTAAAACTTTCAACTACAAGTTTCTTTAAATAATCTTCAACGTCTATTTTATGCTTTTCTCTCAAAGTTCTTAAAATGTTGATCCTACACCACCTACCTATTAAGGGATCTCTTCTATATTCAATTACTTGTTCGTCAATCTCGAAATTTCTTAATGGTGATTTGAGTCTAGCTTTAACTACATGCTTAACATACTTAATGCTACCTACACCATTAATTATAACTCTCTTGATCATAGTATTAATACGTTAGAGGTTTCTTCTATATTTGACTCTCTTTAAAATATATTCACTACAGTCTCACCTCTACGTGAAAACATATAAATTGTGTACTTATGATTTAATTACCGTGAGAATCTTAATCATACATCCACATCTAGGATTTTTTGGTGGTAGTGAAAGACTTACAAGAATTTTAATCTATGAACTTGAGAGAGCGGATCAGGAAGTAATTGTGATAACTGAAAGTAGAAATGAAGTATGGTTTCCAGAGACAAGACTCGTAAGGTTTGAAAGAATCAAATGTATCTTTGAGTATGAAAAACCATCAGCTCTCATACCTCTTCATCTTGAGAAAGTTATGGATCTCATGTACTCTTTTAATGAAGTTATCTTCAAGTATGAGCCTGATGTAGTATTATCTATGATACAAGAACCTATATACGCTGTTCTTGTAAAGATAGTTAAACCCGAACTTAAGAGTGCCATATATATTCACTATCCAATTGAGGAAGAATTAACTTCAGAAAACTTTTACTTCTTTGTAAGTTCATATAGATTTCCATCACTTTATGAACAGTTCTATAAAATTCCTGATTTGCATATGACAAACTCTAACTATACAGCACACGCCTTATACTCCATGTTTGGCATTGAAAGTAATGTCGTGTATCCAGCAGTGGAGTGGGATTTCTTTGAGACTAGTGAAGAAACGAGTGAAGAGGAGAGAAAGGGAAATATATTATGTATTGGTCGTTTTGTTCCACAGAAAAGACAAGATGTGCTTATAGATTGGTTTAGAAGAATCATTAAGCCTAAATTTCCTCAATCAAGACTTATACTTATCGGCATACCTGATAAGAGGCACATGAAGTACTATGAGAGGTTGAAAATGCTTGCTGAAGAAACTAAAGACGTTGAGTTTATTGACAGAGTTCTCACTAATGAAGAAATCATTAAGTATTATAGAGAAGCAAATGTGTATATACATTTAAGAATAGGTGAACATTTTGGTCTCGTTCCTGTTGAAGCAGCAAGCCAAGGAGCAATACCAATAGTACCTGAAAAGTCAGGTATAGCTGAGCTAGTTTCTCATGGTAGAGATGGCTTTATAGCATCTAATGATGAGGAGTTTATAAGATATTTATTAAGGCTTCTAGAAGCATCAAAAGAAGAACTTCAAAAGATGAGAAAATTTGCACGTAGAAAGGCTTGGTACTTTAATCCTGACAGATTTGCAAAAGAGGTACTAGCATCATTGAGAATCATCACTAAAGTTGAAGCACTTAAAACTACTAAGATCTTTAAATTATCATAATTGTACGTCCTCTTAAAATACAGAAACTATATAGAAATGTTTAAGAATAAGATTCTAAACGTACTTGAAGGATACGATGGGTGCATTAACCATAGTTGCAAAGTATCTAATTGTAGCTAACATAGAAGTTCAAGGACTAGTAGATAAGCCAGACATCATTGGTGCCATATTTAGTCAGACAGAAGGTTTGCTAGGTCAAGATCTAGATCTTAGAGATCTTCAGTTAAATGGTAGAATTGGCAGAATTGAAGTTGAGGTTGAACATAAGGGAGACAAGACTATAGGTAAGATATACATACCGTCAAATCTAGATAGGTACGAGACAGCACTTATAGCTGCTATGATCGAAACTGTAGACAAGGTTGGTCCTTACAATGCTAAGGTAAGTATACTAGAAATTAAAGATCTACGTGAAGAGAAGAGAAGAAAAATTATTGAGAGAGCTAGAGAGTTAATTAGTAGGATTGAACGTGAAGTATTACCAGATGCTAAAGAGTTAATAAGTAAACTCATAGAAACAACAAGAGAAGCTGAACTTATAAGATATGGACCTGAAGGACTACCTGCAGGTCCTGATGTTGATAAAGCAGATACAGTAATTATTGTTGAAGGTAGAGCTGACGTCTTGAACTTATTGAAGTATGGTTATAGGAATGTAATTTCAGTCGAGGGTGCTAGTGGTGGTATTCCTAAAACTATTGTTGAGCTTAGTAAGAAGAAGACCACCATAGCTTTCGTTGATGGTGATAGAGGTGGTGAGATGCTTCTTAGAGAACTACTTAAAGTCGCAGACATCGATTACATAGCTAAAGCACCACCAGGCAAAGAGGTTGAGCAATTAACAGCTAAAGAGATTGCAAAAGCATTAAAGAATAAAATACCCGTAGAGGAGTATTTGGCTAGTTTAAAAGAGAAACGTGAAGAAGTTAAGCCTATTGAGGCTAAGCCTCTACAGATAAGTGAGGCGCAGCCATCACAACCACAAATTGAAATTCAAATACCTACACCACAAGTTAAGCTTCCAGACAACGTGATTGAGGAATTGAAAAAACTTTCAGGAACTTTAGAAGCTGTTATTTATGATAATTCATGGAATATTGTTAAGAAAGTTCCTGTTAGAAACTTAGTAGAAACTCTCCAACAGTTAGATTCTGCATATGCAGTAATCTTCGATGGTGTGATAACTCAAAGACTTGTAGAAGTAGCTTCAAGTAAAGGAGTGAAGTTAATTATTGCTTCAAGAATTGGTAGTGTAACTAAGCTTCCAGGAGATATGATCTTATCAACTATTGAGGATTACTTAAAGAGTAGTTAATTGAAGTAATCTAGAATTGATGTAGATCTTCTACCACTAAGAACTTCATCCTCCCTAACGCCTAATACTTTCAAAATCCTCATAACTGCAGGTAGTATCTGTTTCTCAATGTAGTAATTAATGTCTATCTCGTTGAGATCTTTAATGAGTATGTAGGGTTTAGCTCTATATGTTAGTTTTGAACCTCCTTGTTTAGTAATGACAAATCCTATAGTATCCCCCTTACCAACCTTATATCCATGCTCTATAAGTTTCTTAGCAGCAGCTACATGAGGTGTAAGTACTTTGTACTCATTCAAGTTCTTATCTAGGGTTTTCCATATAATAACTTCATCAATGCTGAACTTTAACTTCTTTAATCTTTCAATAGTCTCATGTACTAACTTTAATGCTTTCTCGATATTTCCTTCTCTTAGTATTATTTCCACAACTTTTTCCTGAAGATCTTTAGCAATATCTGCCCAGTCGCCTCTTACAGTTTCAAAACCAACAACATCTATTTTGTTGTCGATAGTTAGTCCTGCATATCTCTTTTTAGCTTCGGTAAAGAGTACTCTTCTATATATTCTGTCAATTTTAATTTCAAAACCTAACTCCTTCTCTACATAACCTATCAACTTATCAATCAATTCCTCTCTATATTTCACGAATAAGCTATCAGTATCTCCGTAGATTACCTGTAATCCTATCTTTTTTGCATAATTAATCACATTTTTAAGTAAAGTTCTTGCCCATGCAGTCACAGCTTCAGCAACTTCTCTTCTATACCACCTAGCTCCAAGCCAACCACAGTAACCGTACATGGCGTTTGCCATGATTTTTAAAGCTCTCTGTCTCTCGTTTAGAAGTACCCATTCTGACGAGTCTTCAGAGTACTTACTCATAAGTTCTCTGACTCTTCTTCTAGCACATACAAGTTCTTCAAGAATTTCAGGATATAGCCCTTTAGGTTGTTTTCTGAATCTATGATGAACTTCTGGTGCTTCATAGTAATCGTTAACTTCCTCCCAAGGCTCAATGTATGTGTCTGGAGATATGTTGTACTTCATCATGATGTTTGGATACATACTTGTGAAATCAAGTACAGCTATATTCTCATGGATGCCTGGTTTAGGTTCTAGAACAATAGCTCCTCTATAAGTCTCATACGGTCTTTCCTCCTTATTAGGTACTAGCTCTCCTCTCTTATAAGCTACATGCATGATCATCCACTCAACACGAGCACCTACAGATGCAATACCTACCTGATCAAGTGGTAAACCTGAAATTGAAGATAACTGTATGGCGTATGGTAGGAACTTCTCACCAAGCTTATAAGTACTTACAACATCATCAATAGCGTACTTGATAAGTAGTTCTCTTTTCCTCTTGTCATTCCAATACTCGTAAACTCTATGACCTGGAATTAGCACTCTCTCACTTCTCTTCATGATTCCAAAATATTCAGCAGCGTAGTCTAGGGACTTAACTTTCAATTCAGGAATATCCTCAATGAAGTTGTACAAGTCGATATTTGCTCTACCAATGATAGACCAGTGACCATAAACGCTCTGCTCTGGCTTACTTTCTACTCTAGATATGTCAAATTTAATACCTAACTTCTCGCATCGTTCAACTAGGTATGGTATATCGAAATTATTACTATTATAACCTAAGATTACATCTGGATTATACTCTTTCACATAATTTACAAACTCCTTAATTATAACTCTATCATTTCTCTCATCACTAGCTATAAATGTTTTTAACTCGCCATCACTATTCATGGTCGTTATTATTATTATTGGGTCTCTTTCAGGATTTGGCATGCCTTTAGGGTTATAGACTTCAATATCGAAAGCAAGCATCTTAAGTCTAGGTACTTTATGATCTTCAACAACTTCTGGTTTACTTTTCGCTAAATATACACCATCTATGTATCTGTACGGATTCTTGATCTCTTCATAATTCTGAATTATGATCCAACTACTTGGTTTGATACCCATATCAATCATGTATCTCATGTAGAATCTAATGTCGGCTTCTACAACCTCCTCAACTTCACTCAATGATCTAACATATTCTCTAAGTTCTTTAACTTTAGCAGGTATTGTCGTTACAATTTTGAGAACTTTTCTCTCTCTACCGAATAACTTTCTTACACATGACTCAATACTTAACGCTTTACCTTCAAGTTTCTTCTTAACTTTACCTTCATCAATATTATCTTTAATTATGGCGTAGAAGTATGGTCTAAATGATCGGTCAAGAACTAGGACTCTTCTTCCATGTTCATCAATACCAAACATTCTAATTTCTGGAACATTACCTATAACGCTGTACGTTATGTCTAGTAACCAAAATTTTAACACATCTTAACTATTAAACTTGACTATTAAATCTCTTCCTCTATCATCATTACTGTGAGATAGTTTCTGCGTTAAATTTAAAACAGACTTTACATTTAAGGTCTATAGCGTAGGAGGGATTTATGTATGAGTACTAGGACTAGTGATTCATCATTAACACGTGAAGAAGTTGAGGAGAAGTTAAAACAGGCATTGTACTATCTTACACGTGTTGTTCAAGATATGGGTGTTCCTAGAAATATTAGAAGAGCTGCAAGTGAAGCTATTAGAGTACTTATGGATAAAAGTATGAGTCCAGGACTCAAAGCATCAACAGTTATTGGTATTCTTGATGAAGTGCTTATGGATCCTAACATGCCACTCTTTAGTAGAGTTATTTTTTGGCAAGTAATTTCTATTCTAGAACAGATCAAAGATGTTGTGTGAGATATGTATATGCTAGTTCTCTCAAGATCTTAACATCATAATTACCGTAAGTGTTAAGTACATAACTTACGGTACCATTAACTCTACTACACAACCAGCCACACTCAACATCTACACTTCTCATCAATACTACTATGCCATTTATAATCTTCACACTCTCTTCTCTAATCATCTCTTCGAGAGTATCGATAAATTGAGTACTTGCAATTAGGCCTGAATCTACATACCAGTCAAAGACGTTAAACATGCCGATCTTATCGACAAGTAGGGTCAAGTATATCAGCTTTTCAAGCTCTATCTTTTTAAGTCTTCTCAAAATCTCACTTAATATAGCTTTGGCAAGCATTACTAAGTACTTTTAGACTTCTCTAAGATAAATATTCTTAACGACACAATATTTAGCCTAATCTCCATATGGAGTAAAGTTTATAAATGCTAAACTCTAAAGGTAAATCGAGCCTTCAAAAATTAGATGAGGCTCCCAACACCTCACGGGGGGTTATCCCCCGTGAATGTTGGGGGCTGATTGAGACCCGACTACCGGGTCCTCATACCGAGCTGGGCTCGGACCATACCCGCCTCGGGCAGGGAGTAGGCCTTGCGGCCGCTCCCTGAAACCGGTTGATCCTGCCGGACCCGACTGCTATCGGGGTGGGGTTAAGCCATGCGAGTCGTACGCTCGGGGGCCCGCCCGAGCGTGGCGCACGGCTCAGTAACACGTGCCTAACCTACCCTCGGGACGGGGATAACCCCGGGAAACTGGGGCTAATCCCCGATAGGGGAAGGGTGCTGGAAGGCCCCTTCCCCGAAAGGGGTCACGGCCGATCCGCCGTGGCCCGCCCGAGGATGGGGGCACGGCCTATCAGGTAGTTGGCGGGGTAACGGCCCGCCAAGCCGATAACGGGTAGGGGCCGTGAGAGCGGGAGCCCCGAGATGGGCACTGAGACAAGGGCCCAGGCCCTACGGGGTGCAGC